>ERZ824978.611-NODE-611-length-48481-cov-4.064263_pt1 | contig 48481 bp, 56 predicted proteins | sample MGYA00519860_ERZ824978 | MGnify/ENA primary metagenome ERZ824978 (study PRJEB31778, sample SAMEA3449184) | human gut metagenome | biome: human gut; feature: human-associated habitat; material: faeces | place: United Kingdom | collected 2010/2012 ... | reverse complement strand
AAGGTCGTTGAATAGGAGGAATCATGAAATATAGAAACGTAAAAACTGGAATCGAAATTGAAGTTCTGTCAGAGTGCGGCGGTGACTGGGTGCTGGTGGAAGAACCAAAGAAAAAAGGCGGAGGCAGAAAAGGTGGGAAAAAGGATACAGCTGAAAAAGTTGATGAATCTGGCGAATCTGCCGAATCTGCAGATAGTTCCGAAGATGTGAAAGAGAGTGACGAGTAATGGAACCCTTTGCAACGGTACAGGATGCAGTCGGACTCTGGAGACCAATGACAGCTGATGAACAGGAGCGGGCGGAAAACCTGCTCCCCGTTATTTCTGACACATTGCGATATGAAGCGGAAAAGGTAGGCAAAGACCTGGATAAAATGATCGAGGCTCAGGTTTATCTGACCAATGTCGTAAAGTCGGTTACAGTGGATGTCCTGGCCAGAACCTTGATGACGTCAACAGATGCGGAGCCAATGACGCAGATGGCAGAATCGGCGATGGGATATTCTTATTCTGGAACGTATCTTGTCCCAGGCGGCGGACTGTTTATTAAAAAAACAGAGCTGGCCAGGCTAGGGCTGCGTCGGCAGAGATATGGGGTGATGGAACCATATGACGATGATTAAGGGAATTACAGTAAAACTGCATGAACAGGTGGAGACCGGGGTCGATGCGTTTGGAGCGAAAACCTATGAAGAAGTTATTGTGGAAGTAGAGAATGTCCTTGTTGCCCCGGTCTCTAGTTCTTCTTTGCCGGATACGATCAATCCGGACGGAAAGAAAGCAGTTTATACTTTAGCGATCCCGAAAGGAGATCAACATGACTGGAAAGACAAAAAAGTGGAGTTTTTCGGTCGGGTCTGGAAAACGTCAGGATTTCCCTATGAAGGAATCGATGATCTGATTCCGCTTGACTGGAATATGAAAGTGCAGGTGGAAGCATATGAGTAAAAAGCTGGTGTTCAAATTGAACAAGAATGGCGTCAGAGAACTGATGCGCTCACCGGCAATGACGAATGTTTGTCGGGATTATGCTGGCAAAGCCTTGGAGCGTTTGGGAGATGGATATGAAGCAGATACTTATGTAGGCCCTAACCGTGTCAATGTGATGGTATCTGCTAAATCCTATCAGGCGAAAAAAGAAAACTCCGAGAGCAATATGATATTGAAGGCGGTGAGAGGATGATTGAGATTATAGTCTGGGAGCATCTGCAGGAATTGCTGGATGCTCCCGTATATCTGGAGATCCCAGATGATGCTCCCGAAAAATACGTGACGGTAGAAAAGACCGGAAGCAGTGAAACAAATCATATTTTGTCAGCGACTTTTGCCATACAGTCCAGAGCGGACAGTATGTATGAAGCTGCGGCGCTTAATGAAAAAGTGAAAGCTGCGATGAAGCGGATCATAGAGCGGGATGAGATATCCAGATCAACGCTGAACAGCGATTATAATTTTACAGATGTTATAACAAAGAAATACCGCTATCAGGCGGTTTATGATTTGAAATATTATCAGGAGGTATGATTATGGCGGCAGATGCAACTAAAGTTTCTACCGGAAAACCGAAAATCGGAGGGGCGATGAGCCGTGCTCCACTTGGAACGGCACTCCCAACAGATACAACGACTGCACTGAATGAGGCGTTTGTAGCACTTGGGTATATTTCAGAAGATGGACTGACCAATAAAAACTCTCCGGAGTCAGATGAAATCAAAGCATGGGGTGGAGATACCGTACTTACGGACCAGACCGAAAAAAGTGATACCTTTACCTTTACACTGATTGAATCTCTCAATGGAGATGTACTGAAAACAGTGTATGGAGATGAAAATGTGACTGTAACAGGCTCAAAGATTTCCGTGAAAGCAAATACCAAGGAGTTGACGGCGCAGGCCTGGGTTGTTGACATGGTGATGAATAGTAGTAAGAAAAAGCGTATTGTCATTCCGAATGGGAAGGTGTCTGAAATCGGAGACATTGTATATACCGATGGGGATCCGATCGGGTATGAACTGACGGTGGCAGCTTTTCCGGATACAGACGGTAATACTCATTATGAGTACATTGAATAGGAGGAATCATGAAAGGAAAAACATCAACGGGGTTTGAATTTGATATTGAAGATGAACGTCTGGATGATATGGAACTCGTCGATATTATGGCAGAAATCGATGAAAACCCTTTGCTTATGCCAAAGCTTTGCAAAATGCTCTTGGGAGAGGAGCAGAAAAAAAGACTGTATGACCATCTTCGAAGCGAAGATGGCAGAGTACCGATTGAAGCTACAACAAATGCAATTCAGGAGATCTTCAACTCTCCGGGTGACTTAAAAAACTCCTGATCCTGGCCAGTATGATAAATATAGATGAAGATTCGCTGATTTGTGATTTTGCGGAAATCTACCATATTTATGATTATAGATCGCTGCCTGCAAGACGGGCGGCGATTTTTGCTGCCGGGATGAGAGAAACATCGCGAATCAGAATGAAGCTTAGTGGGGAACAGACCTCGCGTGATCTGTTTATGCAGGCTGTAATAGCAGATCGTCTGGGTATGATCTGTTACGCATTGAGTGAGAAATCTGCAGAAAAGCCTGTATCGCTGGTCAATCTGCTTCTTGGAAAAGTTGAGATGGAAGACGTGAGAAAAGATGTGGTGACATTTGATACACCAGAAGAATTTGAAAATGCGTGGAAAGGAGGAACGGAATAATGGCAGGAACAGAACTGGGAAAGGCGTATGTCCAGATCATGCCTTCGGCACAGGGAATCAGCGGTTCCATTTCCAATGTACTGAATGGAGAGTCTGCAAGTGCCGGAGAAAAGGCTGGTTCCACCATTGGAAGTAAGATCAAAGGCGCAATCGCAGCCGCTGGGATCGGTATTGCTTTAAAAAACGCAGTTGTGGAAGGAGCAGCCCTGGAACAGAGCATAGGAGGGATTGAAACTCTGTTTAAGGAAAGCGCAGGGACAATAGAAAAATATGCAGTAAATGCATGGAAAACGGCGGGAATTTCAGCCAACAATTATATGGAACTTGCAACTAGCTTCTCAGCTTCGTTGTTGCAATCACTATCGGGTGACACGCAGCAGGCTGCGAAATATACCCAGATGGCAATCACCGATATGTCCGATAACGCCAACAAAATGGGTACGGACATGCAGTCGATCCAGTGGGCTTACCAGGGATTTGCGAAACAGAATTACACAATGTTAGACAACCTGAAGCTGGGATATGGTGGCACTAAAGCTGAAATGGAACGTTTGCTGGCTGATGCTCAGAAAATCACAGGGGTAAAATATGATATCAATAATCTCTCAGATGTCTACGAAGCGATCCATGTGATTCAGGGTGAACTTGATATTACGGGAACTACGGCAAAAGAAGCAGAGCATACATTATCCGGATCGTTTAATTCCATGAAAGCTGCAGCGCAGAATTTCATGGGAGAACTGGTTTTAGGCGGCCAGCTGCAATCCGTGAAAGATGCTATGAAAACTTTGGTGGAAACTGCCTGCACATTCCTGTTTGATAATCTGATGCCGGCTATAGGTAATATTATAAAATCTTTACCCGGAGCAATCGGGACGTTTTTAGAAACTGCGATACCACAAATTGCAGAGCAGGGAAAAATTCTGATTGAAGGACTGGTGGAAGGAATCAGTACATATGTACCACAACTTGCCGAGACATTTCCACAAATGGTAGATGAATGGCTGGGAAAACTCTCTGATTCACTACCAAAGATTATTGAAAAAGGCGGAGAACTGATTTTGCAGCTGGTGAAAGGCATTGTTGAAAATTTACCGGCAGTGCTTGAATCTATGGGGCAGGTGATAAGTAGTATTGGAACATGGCTGGATGAAAACTCTGGCGCAATAGGTGAAAAACTGGGAGAACTGATAGGTAAATTATCCAAGTACATTATTGAACATCTACCGGAGATCCAGCTTGCTATGTCGAAATTATCCCTGGTTATAATACAAGTGCTTATGAAACTTCCGGGAATAATGGTCAAATATGCGGCGGGAATGATAGCAGGATTTGTAAAAGGCATCGTTCCCGAAAGTGTGAGACAGAAGATGGAGAAAGTCAAGTATGCCATCACACATCCGATTGAGACAGCCAGAGATGCTATCAGGGCAGCAATCAATAAGATCAAGTCCTACTTTAATATCACATTGAAATTCAAGGGTATCAAACTGCCTCATATTTCAGTGAGCTGGAAAAGGAGTGGTGCGTTGGCAAAGATCGCGGAGAAGATGGGACTTCCGGGAATCCCCGATTTTGGTGTTTCGTGGTATAAAACTGGTGGTATTTTCAACGATCCGTCTGTGATCGGGGTTGGAGAAGCCGGCAGTGAAGCGGTTGTCCCTTTGGATAAACTGTGGGAGAAATTTGATCAGATGGCGGAAGCTATCATTCAGGCTTCTGGAGGTAATGTGATCAATCAGGAAATCAATATCAATCAGCCGACATCCAGTCCGATTGAGACGGCTCGGGCGATCAAGCGACAAATGAAGTTTGGATTGGCAGGTGCATAATATGGGAAGTAAGGATGTACAGATTCGGGCAGTCAGAAGCGATGGTCAAGTGTTTGAATACCACGGGGAAGACTGGGGGCTGGTTTCTGTCGAAGGACTGGACTCTCCAGATATTGAAATTTTTCGGAGTAATCGCGGATACGGAAATGGATCCATTATAACCGGAAAGCGAAAGAAGGAGCGACCGATCGATATCGTGGCACGTGAGGAAAATAAGCTACATAATGATGTGGATCGGGCCCGGGCGATTGGTTTTCACAATTCGAACTATACTTTTGATTTGTACTGTACCTATATGGGGGTAACTCGAATTGCGAAGGATTGCCAGCTGGAGAGTATGAAGCTGCCTAATGATAACGTGTGGAAACGTTTGAAACTCTCGGTATCTTATTTGCACCCGGAATCAGATCTCCTGGGAGAAGAAAGCGAGTCAACGACATTTACCGACGTAGATCCGATGTGGCATGTGACTCGTGCATATGCACCGGGCGGAGGCAAGCTGTATTTTGGAGTGATCAACCATTCCTCGTCCAAGGTGGTAAATTACCTTGGATCAGAAGATACATACATCAAAATAACGCTGGAGGCAACAGGTCTGGTGGAAGGCATCAATATCGGAGTGGGAGATATTGAGGTCCATATCAATGTTTCACTGTCCTCTGGAGATATCCTGGAGGTGGATAGTGAAACAAAGACTGTTAAGAAAAATGGGGCGGATGTAGCCCCAGGACTTTACACTGGCGAAAATCTTCCAAAGCTCATCTTAAAATATGGTGATAACGTTGTAAAGGTTTCGGCTGATGATCCGGGAAATACGGCATATAATGCAGATGTTTCATATGTCGGAAGATATGGAGGGTTGTAATGCTGCAGGGAATTGATTATACAGGAAAGCCGATTGGCAATATCGATTTTATAGAAGCAAGCTGGGACAGAAACTGGAGTGAAGCGGGTGACTTCATGGTGTATATGGCTCTGGCAGAATACAATCGTTTGAATGCCTTGGGAATAAAGTATGTTAAAAATGTGGGAAGACCGGAGACGGGAGTTTTCCAGAAACTACAGTATGACAAGGAAACCGAAGGCGCTTTCGCAACAATAAGCGGGTTCTTTTCAGAAAAACTTCTGGATTTTGGATCATATCGAAAGACGCAGGTGATCAATGCATCATCGGCGGCCGCAGTTAAGGCTGGGATCACTACATATATCGGCAATGCGAATGCCGCTGTTGCGGTAGATGGTAAATCATACAAGCCGCTAAAATCAGTTGTAATCGATTCAGGTTCGGTGTTCCCATCTAGTGCTGATATTTCGATAGATCAGGGGACACTGATGGGGAATGCGATCTATGATACGATTTCAGATTCCGGATACGGGATCCTAACGAAAATTACAGAGTATCCTGATTCTGATGGATCCGGAGCTCTTGGACTGAATTTAGCATTTAAGAAAGGCCGCCAGCTGACGAGCGGAGAAACCGGTGTTTTCTTCGGCAAAGCGTATAATAATGTGGATGACATGAGCTATACATTAGATGAGTCGGCGGAAAAGTGCCTGTATGAAATCATCCAGGAGGTGGAAGTAGATTATTACAGTGCATTTTCTACATCATATTTTCCAATCAAATACACAGAAGTGGTGGATGGTACGACCAGATATTATATCGGTTGTACTTATTTTTATGCTGGAAATCAGCCGACCAAGATGGGTGCTTGTTATCCGAAGAAGATATTGACCACCTCTCTTTCATCGGATGAATGTGATTTAAAGGTGACGACAGCGGCCAATCAGCAGAAAATAAAAAATCTGATGCAAAAAAAAGCCCGTCTGGATATGCTGGAGAATTACAAAATAGAAACCATTGAGGTCAATGTCATTCAGGTACGATATGAGTATATGAAAGATTATGATCTGGGTGATACTTGTGCAGTTTATATAGATGATCTGGAACAGATGTATCATGCGAGGATCGAGCAGGTTCAGGAAACTCATAAAAACAATATGGTAAATATTAAGCTTGTTCTTGGGACACCAGTCAAGCAGAAATGGAGGGTTAGATAATGGCAGAACTCTATTACCCGTTTGAATCGATCAATACGGGAACAGTCGATGAGCCCGTCTACGATAGGGCGATCACGGCAGAAATGGAGCGTTCGTTTAATAAACTGCGCTACACCAACGGAGTCTTTAGCTCTGTGGGGAGCGGGCTGGCGATATCCGCTAATAATAACATGACCGTTACCGTAGGATCCGGCGGGGCGCACATCGAAGGCGCGATGTATATTAACACTGCGCCGCTCAATCTGACCGTAGAAACGGCTAACGCGTCTCTGAACAGGATCGACCGCGTGGTACTGCAGTTCAATACTTCGGTGTCTGTCAGGTCGGTCAGGGCGTTGATCCGAACCGGAACAGCAGCGACGAACCCCGTAGCGCCAGAGCTCCGGCAGGAGTCGAATCTGTTTGAAATAGCCTTGGCGGATATTTACGTCAAGAAAGGCGCTACAGGTATAGCACAGAGCGCGATCACCGATCAGCGGTTAAATTCTGCGCTGTGCGGTTTTGTCGTGGCAGCGATCCCCTCTAGCGTGGACACAACAGGGCTATTCGATCAGTATCAGACCGCATTGAATGAATGGCTTGATACGGTAGCAGCGGCCCTGGACGATACCCTAGCAGGGAATCTGCAGAACCAGATCACAGTGCTGGGAACCAGATTGACCGCAGAAGAAAGCAAAGTACAACCGGTCGCTAAAGGCGGCACAGGAGCTACTACAGTAGAAGTAGCCAGGGAAAATTTAGGATTATCCCTATCCGCCGAGACAAAGCAAATGTTCGCGGATGAAGGCTATCCGATAGAGTAGGAAGGAGGGAAGCACATGAGTTTATTTGATAAGATATGTCGGGCGCTTATTAAAATGATAAGGAAAAAGCCAGAGTATAAAAAGTTGTGGCAGAACGCAAGTCCAACAAGCACATTTAATCCGCAGGCATTATCATTAGACGGGCTTGCTGTAAAAGGAGTGGACGGTGTGAGAATTCTAACAAAAAGAAACTCGTCTGATACGGATGGAGCACTATATATTACAGATATACCGTTAAATGAATTTTCTGGAAAAGAAATTGCTGGGGAAGCCATGTTTATTACAGGAGCGTACGGAAAAATCTACGGATACTATAGATATTTTAATATTCCCAAAGATCGTAAAACGATAAACATATCTCATGGATATGATACGTCACCGTCTGCTGACGTGCAGGCGAATAACCATGTTGTCCCTGTTGCGATATATTCTATTGTAAATGGGTTCAAAAATGGATTGGGGGGGGTACTTCGTAACCTTCTTCAGCCGTTTGTAAGGGGGTGTTTCGTATGATTAGCATATTAGACAAAGCCTTGCAGGCGATTTTGAAAATGCTGCAAAAGAAGGATGAGCGGGTGCTGCTTTGGTCGAATGCAAGCCCTACGAGTGCATACGCTAAGCAGAAAGTAGCACTATCACTCAACGCAGGGGATACCGTTCGCATTGAAAGCTGCCTGTTCAACAATTACACAAAGCGGCGTACTATACAAGATTTTACTGTTGGACAGGACGGGTATCTTTTTCAGGCACTTAGTTATATTGTTTGGCGCACAGTATTTATTGACACGTCAGGTGTTCAGTTTGACAATGGACAGAATACATCTGCTTTCAATAACGCAAATATGGATAATACGGCGTGTATTCCGACGAGAATATGGCTTGTAAAATCTTCTGGGGGGGGCAAACTAGTTAGTCTTTTCCGCAACATCATCACGAAAGGTGGTGTGCGGTATGCCTAGTCAGAACGAGTGCAATCAGGCACTACAGAATTTAATTTTGATGAACAGAAAAAAGATAGAGATCAAGAAAGTGTGGACGAATGCCAGCCCAGGAAGTGATTTTGTTGGACAAACAATTAAGTTGAATCTTACAGATATGTCATTTGCTATTGTGGCATTTAAGATAACAAAAAATTCAAATCTGTGGAAGGTGGCGATACTAACGTGTGATGGCAATTCATACATTATGGACGCGCCATACAATACAGATTATGCAAGCGGTGGTACAGTCATAGGAACAGCATTTAGGGGAGCAGTATGCCAAAGCGATGGGATTCAATTTGGTAAAGGGTACTCAAAAGATCATTTGGACAAAAATGCAGTCGAGCGACCGTCGTTTGTTATCCCAGTAAAAATATTTGCTGTGAAAGGAGTGATTTAAGCGTATGGAAAAATATTCGTTAAATTTAGGTGAAAACGGACGCATCATGTCCGTCTGTGTCTGCCTTGAGGGGCAGAAATATGAAAATGTAGTGGACTCATTCCCTGATGGGGATGTAACAAATTATCGGTACATAGACGGCGAATTTATCCACGATCCAGAGCCGACGCCTGATCCGCCAGAGCCAGAGCCTACGGTGGAAGAGGATACGCTCTCTATGCTGGTGGATCACGAAGAAAGAATCATTATGATGGAACTCGGACTGACTGAGTAGGAAGGAGTAAAAATGCTTTACAGAATGTTAAAAAGACTGATTGAGTTGGGAAAAACGGAAGGGCTGGAAGAACGAATCGACGTGTTCTTTGCAGCTGGAAAAATCACAGAGGAACAGTACAACGAACTGATCGAGTTACTGAAAAATGAAACGATCAAGGTGGAAAAATAACAACTATTTGGTAAGTGGAAATAAACAGTTTATAAGCAGGGAATACGCCCTGTTTTTTTAGTACAGAAAGTGAGGTATGAAAAATGTTTAATTTAAGTGAAATCATCGCACAGATTCCAATCAATGTGTATGTGCTGGTCGGTTGTCTGGTAGTCGGATGGTTGATGAAAAAGTTCTTGCCAACAGATAACAAAATCATTCCGCTGGTGATGGTGATTCTCGGTGCGATCGTGTATGTATTGTTGGAAGGAGTGAGCGTGGAAAATATCATCATCGGTGCGTTCACCGGTGCGGCGTCCACTGGTCTGCATCAGGTATTCAAGCAGTATGTGGAAGGAAAGGATCTGGCGGCCACTAATGGGGACGGCTCCAAAGCGGAAGACTTTGAGGCGGATCCGGTTGAGGAAGGGAGCGAAAAATAATGAGCACAGAATCTACTTTGAAAATCATTTTCGGCGGTGCAAGCCATCGCCGTACATCAGGATATGGCTGGCGAGTCCATCCAACCAAGAAAACGAAAAAATTTCATTATGGCGTGGATTATGGCTGCGGCAAGGTAGCCGTCCATGCCCTGGAATCCGGTACGGTTTATAAGCGCGGGTATGACAAATCCGCCGGAAACTATGTATATGTAAAATATGCACGGTATGGCGTATGTGTAGCATATTTCCACCTGTCCAGTATTTCCGTAAAACAGGGCCAGGCTGTAAGCCGTGGAACCAAGGTAGGTGTTGCAGGATCCACAGGAACATACACTGGGGTACATTTACACATCGGCGTTCGTAGCCTTTCCAGCTGGAAATGGCAGAACCCAGAGGCCTGGATGGCGAATTATTCTGCGCCATCTTCCGGCGGTTCTTCGTCCGGTGGATCGTCTGGTTACCGGGTAGGATCCACGTATACACTGCGGGCAAATATGAATGTTCGTACTGGTCCAGGGACGAACTATGTGAAGAAAAAGCGTAGTGCATTGACGGCGAATGCTAGGGCACATTGCACGTCGTCCAGCTCTGCCGTGTTGAAATCCGGCACCCGAGTAACCTGCAAGGCCGTTCGGACTGTTGGGTCTGACATCTGGCTGCAGATCCCATCGGGCTATGTATGCGCCCGGAAATCTGGCAAAGTCTACATTTCGTAGGAGGGCAGCATGACCGACATAACGTGGATGCAGGTGTTGGCCCTTATGATCGGCTCCGGGGGCATTACTTCCGGAGCCGTTGCCATTACCATGAAATTGATTGATCGAAATTCGATCACAAAACGGACATTGGCAGTTTTGTCCTATGGGGCTCTATCGGATAAGATCGAGAAACTTCTTGATCAAGATTATGCGACTCCGGAGCAGCGGAAAGAATTAGAAGAGTTCTGGAAAGTATACAAGGCCCACGGCTGGAATGGGGACATGGATGCGAGAATGGCAAAGGTTCGTGCACTGCCAACAAAAAATTTACATGATGAATAGTTCAGTATGCTACAATAAACTTATCACCGGGGACGATGCCTGTAATTTAAGAGTTCGATTGTGGATATAAAGCGGAAAAAGTCGCTTCCACCATGAAATAAAAAAACGGATCCTTCGCTGATCCGTTTTTTTTATTTCATTAGGATCAGCTTCTACATAAGTCTGTTAGAGGTCGGCGGTTGCTCTTAATGGTCAGGTATCCGGGAAATCATGAATTCCCAGATCACGAAAAAAACGGCCTTGATTCGGATTTTTTGCTACTTATGGGCTGTTCTTTCATTCATGAATTCCCATTTTTCAAAATAAAACAGCAGGCTGGGAACTGCTTTACAAGATATTTACAGCGCAGAGAAAAACAGTTCCCAGAAAAGCAGTTTTTATGTCTTTTAGGGAATCATAACGAGTGCGGCGCATGGATCTTGAAACATTTGCAGTAGTGAACTTCCCATATGGCTTTGAAAAAATCAAATCTGGGAATTCATGACGCAAGCAGACATCTGAATCGAGAGATTGATTCCCAATTAGATCAGATAATTTTTGATCCGGGAATTCATAGTATAGCCTGCATTTTGAGATGGAGCTGTTGCTGCTGGTTTCATGCAACCTAACCAATAAACCAATAGGAAAAATAAGAACCACGCCTACTATATCTTTTTGCTGTGTGGAATGATATAATAAATCCAGTACCTAAAAATACTATTATGAAATCGAATTCCGGAAAAGAGGTAAAGCATGGATAAGAATATGATCAATAGATTTGTCCTGCCAGAAGACTTAAAGCAGGCTCTTGACTCGGCAGAAAAAATAATTTTTCCGAAAACTAAGGCGCAGCTGGTAGAACTGTGCTATGGTCCTAACGGAGCGGCGAGATTCAATGTCAGCTATGACATTTCTGAAAAGGAAAGTTATGTGGAAGCGGATGTCGTGAGATGTAAAAACGGTCCGTCGGTAAACTTTACAGATGCTTATATGAGAAGGCGCGATCCGGACTGTATGTATATCGGAGATGAACTGCCTACAGATAAACCGAAATTTGAAGATAGATGGGGTTATAAATTCTCTCAGCTCAGGCAGGAGACCATGGACTGGATAAGCCATCAGGAACTGGTTGTGATGCCGTTCATGATGGGAAGCAAGCTCCACGGATACGAGAGCCTTGTAGTTGCGCCTGCAAATGCTGCGTTCTTTGCATTTGCACTCGCCAATATCCAGAAATTCATCAGCATCGAAGATGTGGAGGAAGGATATACACCGAGGGCGATCATTTACGTGGCACCGCCGTTCCGCCATACTCATTTTGGCGGGAAGCAGGTCGTGGTGCATTATCGGAGCGAACAGCTTCACGAAATTTTTTCCTATAATCTGTATCCGGGACCTTCTGCAAAGAAGGGAGTGTTTTCTGCACTGATCGATATTGGAGAGAAAGAAGGCTGGGTAACGAACCACGCTTCGGCGGCACTTTTGCAGACTCCATATGACAGCGAGGTCGTCTTTATGCATGAAGGCGCATCAGGCGGCGGCAAGAGTGAGATGCTGGAAGAAGTTCATAGAGAATCCGATGAGCGTGTCCTGCTGGGCGAGCATACCGTGACAGGCGAGCGTTTTGAAATCAGATTAGGAGAGACATGCGAGATCTTCCCGATCGCAGACGATATGGTCATGGCTCATCGTGACATGCAGGATGACAGCCATAAACTGGCCATTACCGATGCGGAAAACGGTTGGTTTTTGCGTGTCGACGGGGACAATTATTATGGGAACATCCCAATGTATGAGCGAATCAGCATCCATCCGCCGGAACCAGTGGAATTCTTTAATATTGATGGCGTGCCAGGTGCGACGTGTCTCATCTGGGAGCATATCAAAGAGCCAAACGGCAGACCGTGCTCCAACCCGCGGGTGATTTTGCCGCGTGAGATGATCGACAACATTTATCCGGATGATGAAGCGGCGCTGGTAGATGTACGTTCTTTCGGTGTGCGGATGCCGCCGAGTACTAAAGAGAATCCTAATTATGGCGTGATGGGTCTCGTACAGGTCGTTCCGCCTGCTCTGGCATGGCTTTGGAGACTGGTTGCACCGCGTGGCTTTAAGAATCCTTCTATTGAGGATAATGCAAAATCTAATGTCATGACGTCGGAAGGTGTAGGCTCTTACTGGCCTTTTGCAACAGGTAAAAAAATCACGCAGGCTAATATGCTGCTGAAGCAGATCACGGAAGCTTCGGAAACCCTTTATGTTTTGATCCCAAATCAGCACATCGGTGTTTACCGGATAGGCTTTGCAGGAGAGTGGATCGCCCGAGAATATTTAGCAAGACGCGGCGGTGTGGTGAAGAAGAAACAGCTGGTACCTGCAAGATGTCCGCTGTTTGGCTATTCGCTGGACGAAATGAAAATCGATGGGCAGACGATCCGTCGGAAGTTCCTGCGACCGGAACTGCAGTCTAAACTGGGCGAAGAAGGTTATGATAAGGGTGCTAAAATCATTACAGATTTCTTTAAAGAAGAGCTGAAGCAGTTCCTCGTGCCGGAGCTGGACCCGCTGGGAAGAGAGATCATAGAGCTCTGCATGAACGATGCACCTTTGGAAGCGTATCTGGAACTGACCCCGATCAAACGTGTGACGGGGAGATAAATGAACTTAGTGTTCATGGGAGAATCGATGACAGGCGGAAAAAATCAAGTAGAAGAAAAATACATACTTACCATAGATATGGGGACGACGGCATTCAAGTCGGCGATCTTTGATTGTCGAGGCAGGGAAGTGTCCAGTGCTACAGAGGAATATCAGATCCAGACGCCGCAGCCGGGATGGGCAGAGATGGATCCGGACCGATATATTGATTTATTTCAGAATGTGATCGCAAAGGCGATCGAGAAAGCACAGGTACCGAAGACGCAGCTGATCACGCTGGGGATCTCCGTACAGGGTGAAACCAGTGTGTTCCTTGATGCAGACAAGAAGTCTCTTAGACCGGCGATCCTGTGGTGTGATACAAGGGCGCTGAAAGAAGCGGAAGAAATCGTGGATGCCTTTGGCTGCGCGACCATACAGAATCATACAGGGCAGGTGGGCTGCGATGCTCTCTGGCCGGGTGCGAAACTGTTGTGGCTCAAAAAACACGAGCCGGGAGTGTTCGGGAATATAGCGCATATCCTGCAGCTTAACGGGTATTTTGCGTATCTCCTGACGGGTAAAATGGCAGAAGACGATTCCATTCTGGGAAGTTCTATTTACTGGAATATCAACACGAGGCAGTATTGGGAAGAAATGCTGGAATATATCGGTATCACGAAGGCACAGCTGCCGGAGATCGTAAGGCCGGGAAGCATTGTGGGAACTATCACGAAAGCCGCATCGAAGCAGTTCGATCTTCCCGAGAATCTGACGGTAAATATCGGAGGCAGTGATCTGGCGTGCGGCCCGGTGGGAACAGGAGCGATCCGCCCGGGAAATTTCTCGGACAGCACAGGATCCTCTCTTTGCACGATGGCTATGGCGGATCATATTGTCCTGGATCCAACCAGGCAAATGCCGTGTTACTGTAGTGTGATGCCGGATCTGTACATGGTGCATGCCTATTCGACCGGCGGCATGTATATGAAATGGTTTCGGGATACTTTTGGAGAAATGGAACTCATGAAAGAAGGAGTCGGCGGTCTGAATGCGTTTGATCAGCTGGATCTGATGGCGGCAGAGGTGCCGGCTGGATCTGACGGCTTGATAGCGCTGCCTCATTTGCAGGGATCTGGTCCTCCGGATCTCAATGCTAATGCGCGGGCATGTTTTTTTGGCATGACCATCGCTCACGGCAAGGAACATTTTGTGCGAGCGATCATGGAGAGTGTTGTGATGGTGCTTTGCAGGATCATTGAAGCGACAGAAGCACTGGACATATCGGTGGATCGTATCATCAGCTTTGGCGGTGGTGCACTGAGCCCGGTATGGTGTCAGATGAAAGCCGACGCCACAGGCAAGGATGTTGTAACGACAAAGAATAATAAGAGTGCCGGCTGCCTCGGCGCAGGGATACTGGCAGGTGTAGCTTGCGGGATCTGGGACTCAGTGGAAGAGGCATGTGATCAGATCATACAAGAAGAACGGGTATATCACCCGGATCCGATGCATAAACCAACCTATGACGAGCTGTTGGCCAGGTATAAACATCTGATGGAATGTCTGGAACCGGTATTTCAATAAAAAAAACGAGATTCTCTTCGGAATCTCGTTTTTTCTGCAAATTTTTCTGCAAAGAGCATCAGTTGAGCAGTTTGTCATCAATGCGTGCTTTTCCTGCCAGGATCAGTACGGTAAAAATCAGAAAATAAGTGAGTGCACCGAGATTGCCGGCGATGATATCCGTCACGGTATCGACCATGCCTCGCTGCATATCTCCTCCAGCAAGCCGATCTGCAGTGAATTCGAAAATTTCCCAGATCCCTGCGAAGGCAGAGGAAAAGAAAAATGCAAAGGTTGCCTCAGCAAACAGGTATACCTTTGTTTTTTTTATGGTCTGAACGGCATGCTTTAGAAGCACGGACATGATCATTGCCCCCAGGCTTGCCAGCAGAAGACCACTGAAGAAGTGTACGACTTTATCATAGAGATCTACACTGCGATAAAGATTAAGCACTGATCCTACAGGGGATGCAAAATATACGAACAGCAATCCGCAGAAGAAAAGATCATCCCGTACTTTTAGTATGTAGGAAATCAACAGCAGAGCAGCTATAGATCCAAAGGATCCTGCAATGGTAGCCGGTGCAGGATCGATGTTGGTTTTGCAGGCATATATTGCAGTGAAAATAGTTGCCAGGATCAGAACGATCAGACCGATCCACCGTTTTCTTGTTAAAAAGGTTTTGTGATTTTGTTTCATAGTCCCCCTCCTTTTTACATTTACTCACAGTTTACCGAAAGCGCTGAGGAATTGCAAGCTTTTGATTTCTTGATTGTACCGTTATTTGTTGGAAATACATGGGACGATCGAATGACTCGATTTTTACATAAAAAAGAAAAAAGACGCGAAATTTGTCATTGATTGCAAGGATTGTAACGAATTCATAACAAACGATGGCGCTCTTTCCGATAAAATCAATTATTATCATAGAAGGAGACGGAACGGAATGGAGCAGCGTATCGTGCAGGATGTGAATATAGGGGCCAATCTCAAGAAACTTCGGAGAAGAGCGAGTATGACCCAGGCTGAAGTGGCTGCCAAGCTGGAATTGCGGGGTCTTTATGTCTCCAGAGAAATCTATGCTCAGATCGAAGGTGGATCGCATCATATCAGAGTCAGCGTTCTGCTGGCACTCAAGGAGATTTTTCACGCCAGCTATGAAGAAATATTTGAAATCAAAACCGAGCTATAATATAATTTAAATGATGAATCAATCCATGAATAACAAAGAAAAGCGACAATTTCATATGGATCACATTTACAGTCACAGGAAGGATGTGTACCGTATTCTGTGGAGTATGTTTGGTGATCCTGATATTGTTGAGGAAATAACGCAGGGTGTTTTGGAACATGCGTGGAAAGGTCTGGATACGTTGAAAGATCAGAATAAAAGCTGGGCGTGGTTAAAGGGGATCCTTCGGAATGAATCCCGTACACATATTAGGAAAAAAGAAGAATCTCCAGCTATGGAGATCTGGGAACCTGCTTGCGAATATATCGGGGAGGATGATCTTCTGTGCTACGAGCAGGATATTTTAGATTCGATCGTGAAAAAGGAAACCGGAGCTCAGATCACTGAGCTTCTGGAGCAGATGGATGAAAAATATAAGAGTGTGATCAAGATGCATTTGATCCTGCAGTTTTCACTGAAGGAAATTGCGGATATGAAGGGGATGGAGTACAGTACGGTACGCTCGCTGTATTCTCGTGGGATCCGGAAGCTGCGGAATTCCTGCTTGAGTCTTGAGGAAGGAGGCTCCGATGAGTAAGGACTGCAAAAGATCTTATGAAGAAGTTCACAAGAAGCTGGGGGAGGAGCTGGAGAAGGCGTATTTGAAACGAGAGACGCCAGAGGAGAAGATCCCGGAATTCGATCTGTCATTTCTGGAGGAACAGCCATATGAACCGACCGAAGAAAACGATGCGGCCAGAGAAGAAAGCTTTATATCCCCGAAAGAGGAGAAAAAGCGTCGCTTCAGCCGGTTTGCCAAGGTCGCGGCAGTTCTCATCATCTTCCTGCTTTGTACGAATATCATCATGCTGGGAAGAGATTCCACCGAATCATATGGCGATAAAGGTATCCTTCACAGATTGTATCAGGGTGTGACCGGTCTTTTTACCGATTCCGAAGAAGAAACGGAAGAATCGGATGTGGAAGAGTTTATGACGTTTGATCGTTTGGGAGAAAAGGAATTAAAGAAAGCAAAAGAATTTTTGCCGGGATTGTATGTGCCGACTTATATACCGGAGGGGTATGAGTTAGATCGGTTGGAAATCAAGAAGTTTTATTCGGGTGATTATCAATGCAATTATGAATATAAGAATGAAAAAGAAACGATAAAACTGTTATTATACTATTTTGCTGATAAGGATTTCGCTTACCAGTGGTCAGAGGAAGGCGAATTAATTACATTACAGGATAGAAAGATTTTGGTAAGTGGGGACTCTGTGTCTGGTGAACCATGGGTGTCTGTTTATACTGAAACGTGTAATATAGATATTTCAGGGATCTCTGAAAAAGATCAATTGATTGAAATAGGAAAAAGAATGACAAAATAGATAAAACAAATGAAAAGTCCGACGAAGCTTTAGTCGGACTTTTTTGTGGAGTTAACTCATAGATTTGTAATATGTGTTTCCTCTTGTAACGCCATCTTCTTTGTAAGAGATCGTCACCTTGATTCTATAAGTTCCTGAAGAGGCTATAGAGAAATATTTGATATGGTTGATTTGCTCATCGTAAACGGTTTTTGATGCAGAGGTAACTTTTTTATAACTCCCGCTGGATTTTTTCTGTAAAGTGATGGTGGATGTAATAGAAGATGCGCCGGCACGATTAGCTTGAACTTGCGCTTTTGCCTGGCTTGATGAAGTGCGCTTAAATACCAACCCAACACCAGATCCGGATGCGGGCATCACGGTATCATTCGATAGGCTCACTGTGTCAGTGGATGCCGGAGTGGATTTTGCAGCAGCCTGTCCTCCTGATGTGGTGGCCGATGCCGTACAGGTGAAAGCGAAAAAGATCGAAATGATCAGTGTGGCGAGTATTGTTTTCTTCATGTTAGAAAACCTCCTTTTTTTCACCAATAGACATAGTAAGGGTGGTTGTGTGAGGTGTTTTTTTGAACGGAAAAACACTAGTTTTGTCGAAAAAGAGCGTACATTACGGTAACAGGGTATATTCCACACTTCAAACCTATCCGATCATTTAGGGGTGACCTAAAATAGAGAACGAATTCAAACGTTTGTACTAAAAAAGGAGTGTTTTAAAATGTCCAGAAAAAAGAAAACAGAACCTAAAGAAGAGTATGAGAACCATATGGAATATTCAGAACGTTATCTGCATGCGACCTTGTTCCTTGCAGTCATGGTGGTGCTCGTTTGCTTCGGCATGTTTATAGGATTTTTTTGGAGTATGTGAACGACCTATTGAAAAATAATGAGAAGAAACAGTACAAAAGCGAGAGAAAACTCTGGGATGCCGCAAGGTGTTTCAGAGTTTTTCTTATGCCTGGGATGTTTTCCTGCAGAAATCATGGTACAATCTTGATAAGAGAGGTTAACCTATAATGAAAAATATCGTAATTGGAATTTTAGCCCACGTAGATGCGGGCAAGACCACACTGTCCGAAGCGATGCTCTATCAGACGGGAGCGATCCGGAACCTGGGACGGGTGGATCATAAAAATGCATTTTTAGATACCGATATACAGGAGCGTGATCGAGGGATCACCATTTTTTCCAAGCAGGCAGAAATGACGTACAAAGATACGAAGCTGATGCTGCTTGACACCCCGGGGCATGTGGATTTTTCTGCGGAAATGGAGAGAACGCTACAAGTGCTGGACTGCGCCGTGCTGGTCATCAGCGGGAGAGAAGGTGTACAGGGGCATACCGTGACACTGTGGAAACTTTTGCAGAAATACGAGATACCTGTATTTCTTTTTATCAATAAGATGGATCTGGAAGGAGCTGATCGTGCGCAGATCTTAGAGGAACTGCAAAGTTCACTAAGCGCGGGATGCCTTGATTTCGAGGATCCGGAAGAAGAGCAGGCTGCTATGTGCGAGGAGGGTTTGCTGGAAGAATATCTGGAAACAGGTCATATTTCTGTGCCAAGTATGAGAAACAGTATTTCTAACAGAAAGATCTTCCCTTGCTATTTTGGATCAGCTTTACGTATGAGCGGGGTGGAAGGATTCCTGGATGGGATCGTGCAGTTTACAGAGAAGCCTTCTTATCCGAAGCAGTTCGGAGCACGGATCTATAAGATCACCCGTGATCCGCAGGGGATGAGACTGACGCATATGAAAATCACCGGTGGAACACTTTCTGTGAAGGAAACTTTGGATCTGACAGATGCTCCCGGAGCATCTGGGGAAAAAGTGAATCAGATAAGGATCTATTCCGGAGGAAAATATCAAACGGTGCAGGAAGCGGAAGCCGGCACAGTCTGTGCTGTGGCAGGGCTGGAACACACCCACGCAGGGCAAGGCCTTGGCGTGGAAGAACGTGAGAATCGTTTCGTGCTGGAGCCTGCCATGAGTTACAGTGTACTGCTGCCGGACGGAGCAGATGTACATCGCACGCTGCAGCAGCTAAAACAGCTGGAAGAAGAGGATCCACAGCTTCACATAGCATGGAACAGCCAGACAGAAGAGATCCAGATCCAGCTTATGGGAGAAGTGCAGCTGGAGATTTTAAAAGAGATGATCCGGCAGAGGTTCGATTTGGAACTGGAATTTGGAGAAGGCAAGGTGGCGTATCGTGAAACCATTACTAAACCGGTGATCGGTGCAGGACATTTCGAACCGCTTCGTCATTATGCAGAGGTTCATCTGCTGCTGGAACCGGGTGATCCCGGAAGCGGTGTCGTGCTGGATACCGCATGCAGAGAAGATTTGCTGGATCGCAACTGGCAGCGATTGATCCTGACACATCTGGCCGAAAGAGATTTCCCGGGAGTTCTTACAGGGTCTCCTCTAACCGATGTGAAGATCACACTGCTGGCAGGGCGTGCTCATTTGAAACATACGGAGGGCGGAGACTTCCGGCAGGCAACTTACAGGGCAGTACGGCAGGGTCTTAGAAAGACGCAGAGCATTTTGCTGGAACCCTGGTACGATTTTGAGCTGGAAGTACCACAGGATATGACGGGCAGAGCAATGGCGGATATCCAGAGAATGGGAGGCTCTTTTGAATTGCCTCAGACGAGAGGTGATCTATCCCTGATCGCAGGAAAAGCACCTGTATCTGAAATGAAAGGTTATATGGCCGAAGTGAACTCCTATACGAGAGGCTATGGACACCTCAGCTGCAGTGTGGCCGGATATGAGCCGTGCCACGATGCGGAGAAAGTTATGGAAGAGACAGGATACCGTGTGGATGAAGATACAGAAAACACGGCGGATTCTGTTTTCTGCAGTCACGGTGCAGGATACCTTGTGCCATGGGATCAGGTGGATGATCACGTACATATCATACTGGACCGGAGCGTGCTTCCCGATCAAAACAAAACGATGGGACGGCCTAAGGAAAACAGCAGATCCATAGGCGTAGAAGATTTTGCAGGAATGCCGGAGGCACCTTTGCAGAAACGAACGCAGGGATCCATCGGACCGCGTGTCATAGAAGGAGAGCAGGGATATCAAAAAACCAAGTCGGCGGAGATCCAGAAGGAATATCTGGTGGTGGACGGGTATAATATTATTTTTGCATGGGAAGAGCTGAAATCGCTGGCGAAGACCAGTATGGACGCGGCGCGGACTGCTTTGATAGAGATCCTTTCCAATTACCAGGGTTATCGAAGATGCAAGGTCATCATCGTATTCGATGCTTATAAAATAAAGGGTGGCGAGCGACGTCAGGAAAAGCACGGGTCTGTCGATGTGGTGTTTACGAAAGAAGGCGAGACTGCCGATACTTATATAGAGCGGCTGACTTATGAAATGAACGGAAAATACCGTGTGAGAGTGGCCACATCGGATAGGCAGGAGCAGATAATTGCTTTGGGAAATGGTGCTTTCAGGCTTTCGGCATCGGAGCTTAAAGGAGAGATCGAGCGGACGAACCTGGAGATCAGTTCTTTTCTGAAAGAGTATGCGCGAAAGAACCAGATCCGCCACAGGAACAATATCAAGATCCCGAAGAAGTAAGACAATCAACTATTGCTGCAGATGGTGATCCTTGCGAAGGTTGTAGAGGAACATCCAGATCGCAACACCGGAGATGATGCAGTAGCCGATGACACTGAGGATATCGGGGAGCTGGCCGAAAAAGAGGAAGCCTAGTCCTGCGGCGAAGACGATCTGTGTGTAGTCGAAGACTGAAACTTCGCGGGCGGGAGCACGGGTGTAGGCTGCGGTGATGGTAAACTGGCCGCCGGCGGCAGAAAGCCCCGCTAATAGAAGCGTGAAGAACTGTGCGGCAGTCATGGGATGAAAATCAAAGATCAGATACGGCAGTGTGATGAGGCAGGAAAAGGCCGAAAAGAACAGGACGATAAACGGGCCTCGTTCGCCCCGCTGTCCCAGCACCCGCACCAGCGTATAAGCCAGACCTGCACACATGCCCCCGGTAACGCCTACGAGGGATGGGATCAGCACATTCGCCCCTGCAAAACCGGGTTTTACCACCAGGATCGCACCACAGAATGCCGCTGCAACTGCTGACCCCTGTACCAGGGTCAGTTTTTCCTTTAAGATGAAATAGGAAAACAGGATCGCAAAAAACGGTGATAATTTATTTAAAATGGAAGCATCGGAGAGCACTAAATGATCCACCGCATAGAAATTGCAGAGAATACCCAGCGTGCCGAAAAATGATCTGCCAATAAAGGCAGGCAGATTTTTTTTCTGAAAGGAAAATCCTTCTTTGGAACGGAGCAGGATGATCAATGCAAAAAAGAAAGCGACCAGATTTCGAAAGAAACTTTTCTGGATGGACGGCAGATCGCCGGACATGCGGACGAACATATTCATCAGGGCAAAGAAAAATGCCGAGCAGATAATGTAGATGATCGCTTGTTGTTTCTTGCTTATGGATGACATAAAATGCTTCCTTTCTTTTCTTTTTGTACTGCAAAGGCTGCAGCCGAACAGTAAAAGTATATCCCTGAAGACAGAGTTTTACAAGGGAAAAACAGGATTTTAACCGATTATCTTGCCGTGAAGTATGGAATATTTTCTTGCAGAATGGTATACTGTTGAATCGTAGAAGATTGGATTACAGGAGAACTGAGAAATATGGACTTAGAAAAAATCAAACAAGGTGCAAAACTGATCCTGGAAGGGATCGGAGAAGATCCGGAGCGAGAAGGACTCATGGATACGCCTGACCGGATCGCGCGTATGTGTGAAGAAATATTTGGAGGGCTTGAGCAGGATGCTGCGGAGCATTTTGAGAAGAAATTCCATGCGACGAGCAACAACATGGTGTTAGAGAAAGATATTACCTTTTATTCTGTTTGTGAACATCATCTGCTGCCGTTTTATGGCAAAGCACACGTGGCTTACATCCCCGGCGACAAAGTGGCAGGACTGAGTAAGATCGCGCGGACGGTGGAAGTCTTTGCTCGCAGACCGCAGATCCAGGAAAACATGACGGCGCAGATCGCAGATGCTCTGGAACAGCACCTGGAGCCGAAGGGCGTCATGGTCCTGCTGGAGGCGGAGCATATGTGCATGACCATGCGGGGCGTGCAGAAGCCTGGAACAAAAACGGTAACAACCATCGTGCGTGGAGCCTTTGCAGAAGATATGATGCTGCAGCAGACTTTTCTGCAGATGGTCAATAAAGGATAGAAACATGAATAGAGAAGAAAACATCAGGGTGCGTCAGATAGTTACGCACCCTCTTTATCAGCAGGAGTTTTCTGCGCTGCAAAAAGCGGAGCAGGAGCGGATCTACTGCAATCATACAATGGAGCACTTTCTGGACGTGGCGCGAATCTGTTACATTCTGGTGCTGCAGGATGGAGCGGATATCTCGCGGGAATTGATCTACGGGACGGCTCTCCTCCATGATCTGGGCAGATACAGGCAGATCGCAGAAGGAATACCTCATGAGGAAGCGAGCGCTTGTCTTGCAGAACAGATCCTGACAGATTGCGGCTTTGCAGCAGAAGAACGAAGCCTGATAAAAGAAGCGATCCTACAGCATAGAGGCCATGGTGCGGCGAAACCGGCTGAGGCGCCAGCGGCGGGCGATCCGGAGAATACTGCAAAGGGTTCGCTGGGCGATTATCTTTACCGGGCGGATAAAATGTCGAGACTTTGCTTTTGCTGCGATGCAGCAGAAAGCTGCAAATGGAGTGAAGAAGAAAAAAACATGGAAATCATATTATAAGGAAGGAAACAGAAAAAGCATGAAGATCGGAAATCGTAATTTTGACACAGACAATCATTGTTATATCATGGGGATACTGAATGTAACGCCGGATTCCTTTTCGGATGGCGGCAGGTTCGATCAGCTGGATGCGGCTCTGAGCCATGCGGGACAGATGATCGAGGAAGGTGCGGATGTGATCGACGTGGGAGGCGAGTCTACAAGACCGGGACATCAGCAGATCACCGATGAGGAGGAAATCGCCAGAGTCGTTCCGGTGATCGAGGCAGTCAAGAAAAATTACGACGTACCGGTATCCATAGACACGTACAAGAGCTCTGTTGCTGAGGCAGCTTTGCAGGCGGGGGCGGATCTCGTAAATGATATTTGGGGATTCAAGTACGATCCTAAAATGGCAGAGGTGACAGCGCGTCATGATGCAGCATGCTGCCTGATGCACAACAGGAAGAAAGCGGTCTATGGAGATTTTTTGCAGGATGTCATATCGGATATGAAAGAGTGCCTGGCACTGGCCGATGATGCCGGCGTGGCGCCAGGCAAGATTTTGCTGGATCCAGGCGTTGGATTTGCGAAATCGCTGGAACAGAACCTGCAGATCACAAAGCATGTGGATCTTTTAAAGGCACTGGGATGTCCGGTGCTGCTGGGAACGTCCAGAAAGTCCATGATCGGGCTGAGTCTGGATCTGCCGGTGGATCAGCGGGTGGAAGGCACGCTGGCAACGACGGTTGTTGGTGTTATGAAAGGCTGCGGTTTTGTGCGTGTGCATGATATCAGGGAAAACAAACGGGTCATTCAGATGACGGAAGCGATCTTAAAGAGTGATAACGTGGATCGGTAAGTTTGACGGGAAAGGGTTGACAGGTGGAATGTATGGATAAAATAAAGATAAAAAAGCTAGACGTGTTTGCAAAGCACGGTGTATATAAAGAAGAAAATGTGCTGGGGCAGAAATTCGTATTTTCAGCTGTGCTGTATCTTGATACTGCAAAGGCTGGCGTCAGCGATGAGCTTGAGGATTCGGTGAATTACGGAGAGGTGTGTCATTTTATCAGGGAGTTTGCTGAAGGTCGAACTTTTAAACTCCTGGAAAGTCTTGCGGAGCATACGGCGGCTGCTGTGCTGGATCGTTTCCCGCTGGTGAAGCGGATCGATCTGGAAATCGAAAAGCCGTGGGCACCTATCGGGCTGCCTCTGGAGTCTGTGTCGGTGGAGATCTCACGAGGATGGCATCAAGCCTTCATAGCGTTAGGTTCCAATATGGGAGATAAGAAGAAGTACCTGGATGATGCGGTGAAGGCAATGGATGATCTGGATGGTTGCCGTATCGTTACAGTTGCGGATTATATCGAGACGGAACCTTACGGAGGCGTGGAACAGGATGATTTTCTCAACAGCGCGCTTCTGATGGAGACCAGGCTGCAGCCTGAGGCGCTTCTGGAAAAACTGCATGAAATAGAGGGTTTGGCGGATCGGAAGCGAACTATCCGGTGGGGGCCGCGAACTTTGGATCTGGATATTATTCTTTATGATGAGATGATCTGGAACTCTCAAACTCTCACGTTACCGCACCCTGAGATGCACAAGCGGAGCTTTGTGCTGGATCCCCTGCTGCAGATAGCTCCGTGGGCTTATCATCCGGGGCTTGGAAAGACGGTGCGTGAGCTTTGGGAGGAGCTGAAATAGGCGAATAGGCAGAAACGTTGAAATCTAGCGAATTGTCAGTAAATTAAAACAACCTTATATTTTGTTAAGTGGTTAACAAAATGGTTGCAAAACGTATTTTAGTATGCTATATTCTACCTGTAGGGCATTTAGGGAAATTAGAGAGCGTTATGCTAAACTTTAAGGTTATAGTCAGAAGTGATCAATTAAATGGTTAGTAAAAAGTTTAGGAGGATAAATAATGGACTTCAAATTATCAAAGACACATTTGCTTCAGCAGGAAATGTACCGGAAATTCGCAGAGACCGAAATTAAGCCGATCGCAGAAGAAATGGACGAAACAGAAGTGTACGACCAGGAGCTTCTTGCAAAGATGCATAAGTACGGACTGATGGGTATCCCTTACTCCAGAGAGTTCGGCGGCGTAGGTGGAGACTACCTCAGCTATGCACTCTGCATGGAAGAAGTATCCAAGATTGACGGAAGTACTGGTATCACGATTTCCGTACACACATCCCTGTGCTGCTCCTGTATCGATGGATTCGGTACTAAGGAACAGAAAGAAAAGTTCTTAAGACCGCTGATCGACGGATCCAAGACTGGATGCTACGGTCTGACAGAACCAAATGCAGGATCTGACGCTGCTGGACAGCAGACTCAGGCTGTATATGATGAAGCAACTGACGAATATATCATCAACGGAGGAAAGATCTTCACAACAAACTCCGGTTTTGCTGATCTGTGTGTAGTATTCGCACTGACAGACAAGAGCCTGGGAACGAAGGGTATCTCCGCATTTGTAGTTCCTCTCAAGAACGAAGATGGAAGCAGAGCTGAAGGCGTTACTGTAAGTGACAACATCAGAAGAATGGGTATCAGAGCAGCATCCAACTGCGAAGTATCCTATGAAAACGTAAGAGTACCGGCTGCTAACCGTTTAGGCAAAGAAGGACAGGGCTTCAAGATCGCTATGAAGGCTCTGGACGGCGGACGTATCGGTATCGCTGCTCAGTCCGTAGGTCTGGCTCAGGGTGCTCTGAACGAAGCACTGGCATACGTTAAGGAAAGAAAGCAGTTCGGAAGACCGATCGCAGCATTCCAGACTACTCAGTTCAAACTGGCTGATATGCAGACTAAGATCGATGCAGCAAGACTCATGACTTGGAGAGCTGCTAAGACTAAGGATGAAGGTGGTAACTACGGACCAGAAGCTGCTATGGCTAAGCTGTTCGCTTCCGATGTAGCTAACCAGGTTTGCCGTGAAGCTGTACAGCTGATGGGTGGATATGGATACTGCCGTGAATATCCTGTAGAAAGAGCACTGAGAGATGCTAAGATCACAGAGATCTATGAAGGTACATCTGAAGTAATGAAGATGGTAGTTGCAGGATCGATGAAGATCAAGTAGTAGTGTGAAAGGAGAAAAAGACAGATGAAAATAGTAGTATGCATAAAGCAGGTTCCGGACACAAACGAAGTAAAGCTGGATCCTAAAACCAACAGACTGATCAGAGATGGTGTACCAAGCATCATCAACCATGACGATAAATCCGGTATCGAAGCAGCGCTGCAGTTAAAAGAAAAAGTAGGCGGAACTGTTACAGTAGTATGTATGGGACCTCCACAGGCTGACGTAGCACTGAGAGAAGCACTGGCAATGGGATGTGACGAAGCATACCTGCTGTCCGCAAGAGAATTCGGTGGATCCGATACTTGCGCAACAGCGATCATCATCTCCACTGCACTGAAGAAGATCGGATACGACATCGTAATCACTGGCCGTCAGGCTATCGATGGAGATACAGCACAGGTTGGACCGCAGATCGCAGAAAACCTGGGAATCCCACAGATCTCTTACACAGAAGAACTGGACATCAACGATGCAGCTGACACTGTAACAGTAAAGAGACAGTATGAAGACAGATATCACATGATCGAAGCCAAGACTCCTTGCCTGCTGACTGCACTGCAGGAACTGGCAGAGCCAAGATACATGCACGCAGGCGGAATCATCGATGCTTACGCAAAAGACATCACTGTATGGGGCTTTGACGACTTAAAGGATGGACTGAATCCGGATCACATCGGACTGAACGGTTCCCCGACAAAGGTAGTAACTTCCTTCGGTAAAATGGCGAAGGGCGCTGGCGAAAAGCTGGACGTTACACCGGATGAAGCAGTAGCTGCAATCATCGCTAAGATGGAAGAAAAGCACATCATTTAAGAAAGGGAGGAGCCAAGAACAATGAGCAAAGATTTATATGTAGTAGCAGAACAGAGAGACGGAGAAATCGCTAAAGTCACTCTGGAGCTTTTAGGCGAAGCAACAAAGCTCGCAGCAGATCTCGGTGAAAAAGTAGTTGGAGTTCTGATGGGAGATGGAATCAAGGGCAAGGCACAGGAAATGATCGAAGCTGGTGCAGACAAGGTAATCGTGATCGAAGATCCGATGCTGGCAGAATACGTAACAGAACCGTATACGAAGGCTCTGACTGCACTGATCAAGGAATATGACCCGAACATCGTACTGTTCGGAGCTTCTTCCATCGGTAGAGACCTGGCACCAAGAGTAGCAGCAAGAATCCACACAGGACTGACAGCTGACTGTACTCACCTGGACATCGACATGGAAAAATACTTCGAGTTCCTGCACGCAACTTCTACAGCTGATACAGATGCGATCGCTAAGAAGCTGGGCATGGACGACAAGACACTGAAGATGACAAGACCTGCATTCGGCGGAAACGTAATGGCAACTATTCGTTGCGCAGATTACAGACCGCAGATGGCAACTGTAAGACCTGGAGTAATGAAGCTTGCTGAGGCTCAGCCAGGAAAGCAGGGTGAAGTAGAAGACTTCAAGGTAGAATTCACACCAGAAGATATGAACGTAACCATCAAGGAAGTAATCAAGGAAACGAAGAAGGCTGTTGATATCACAGACGCTAAGGTTCTGGTATCCGGCGGTAGAGGAATCGGTTCCGCAGATTACTACAAGGAACTGCAGAAGGTAGCAGATCTGCTGGGCGGAGAAATCTCCTCCTCCAGAGCAAACGTTGATGCAGGATGGATCGCTAAGGACAGACAGGTAGGACAGACTGGTAAGACTGTAAGACCTGACCTGTATCTGGCATGCGGAATCTCCGGAGCAATCCAGCACATCGCAGGTATGGAAAACTCCGAATGCGTTATCTCCATCAACAAGAATGACACAGCAGCAATCTTCGATGTATCCGATCTGGGTATCGTAGGAGACGTTAAGGTGATCATTCCGAAGCTGATCGACGCACTGACGAAGTACAAGGCTGCTCAGAACTAGTATTTGACAGTTTGACTTAGAGTCAGATCAGATGAAAAATAAAGAGACTATTGGACTTGGCTGTTACAGCTGAGGCAATAGTCTCTTTTTTTATGAAGATCACTTTCGATTTTCCTGAGGTCAGAACGTATTTACAGATCTTCGCACATCTCCGCCACTTTCAGCATGATGGCGCATTCGATCCGTTTTTTGTGGAGCTGGCAGCCCAGGTCGTAGACTCCGGTGATGGAGCCTGTGGTGTGATGGGCGTTGGCCGCGCAGCCGCCACTGCAATACAGCTTGGCGAAGCAGTCGGCACATTCCTCATGGGAGTAGACGTTGCAGCACTTGAACTGATCGCAGACGGATGAGTTGGTGATACCGTCGTAGATGTTGCCCAGCAGGAAGTCCTTTTCACCGACGAACTGATGGCACGGGTACAGGTCTCCGGACGGGGTCACCGCAACGTATTCCGTCCCCACGCCGCAGCCGGAGATCCGTTTGACGATGCATGGTCCGCCGGTCAGGTCGATCATGTAGTGATAGAAAGTGAAGTCGCGTCCCTTGCCTTCCCGTTTTCGTTCCAGCATTTCCGTTGCCAGTCGTTCGTATTCGGACAGGAGCTTCGGGATATCTGATTCCTGCAGCGCATACGGTGCTTCCGGCGGAGCGACTACCGGTTCGATGGAAAGTTCCTTAAAGCCCAGATCCGCCATGTGTATGATGTCGCTGGCAAAATCCGTGTTATAGTGAGTATATGTACCGCGTACATAGTAATTCTGCTGGTTTCTGGATTCCGCCAGTTTGCGGAAGGCCGGCAGGATCGCATCGTAAGTGCCGCCGCCCTCGTGGGTCTTTCTCATGTTGTCGTTGACCGATTTCCTGCCGTCCAGACTGATGACCACATTGCTCATTTCCTTATTGGCAAACTCGATGACCTCGTCATTGAGCAGCATGCCGTTGGTGGTCAGCGTGAACCGGAAATTCTTGTTACATTCTTTTTCTCTGCTGCGCCCATAGGCAACCAGTTTTTTCACAACGTCGAAGTTGAGCAGAGGTTCGCCGCCGAAGAAATCCACTTCCAGATTGCGCCGGGTGCCGGAGTTTTCGATGAGCCAGTCCAGCGCACGCTTGCCAGTCTCGTAGCTCATAAGAGCCTTTTCTCCGTGGTATTCTCCCTCTCCTGCAAAGCAGTAGCCGCAGGTCATATTGCAGGCGTGGGCTACGTGGAGGCAGATGGCTTTTACGACTGATTGACGTTCCTTGAACAATTCCGCCTGCCCTGCAAAGAGGTCGCGGGTGAACAGCTGATGCTCGTCTTTTAGTGTATCGATATCGGAAAGCGTCTCCTCGACATCCTCTGCCGTAACGTTGTGGCGCTTTGTGATGATATCCACGATCTCTTCCCGCGGTGTGTTTTGGTACAGCTCGATCACATCGTAGGCGACGTCATCGACAGTGTGGACACAGCCGCTTTCGGAGTCTAGAACGATGTTATAGCCGTTTAATTTATATTGATGAACCATGTAGAATGTCCTTTCTGATATGATTACGATGATATTCCTGCATAATAAGAAAATAGCTGCATCCGCGCTGGAATGCAGCAATTATAGTCTGTGTTACACGCTCGATCTTATCGAACTAGTTCTTGCACTTTTCGCACTGCTGGTTAGCAACGCTGCAGGAAGTCTTGCTTGCGGACTGGCAGGAAGTCTGGCATTCGCCGCATCCACCTGTCTTAGCGGACTTTTCAAGATCACGTGATACTAAAGTCTTGATTCTTTTCACTTGGAATTCCACCTTTCTGATAGTTTTCTATAACACAATTGTATTTAACATTGCTATGGTATCACATTTTGTTCGGATTGTAAAGTAGACGAAATTCTGATAATATAGGAGTAGTGTGAGGTGGTAAAATGAACGAAAATACAGGGAAAACAAAGAAAGAACTTCGAAAAGAGATCTTGAAACGCAGGGAAGCACTGGAAGCAGAAATGGTAGCGGAAGCATCCGCAGAGATCTGCCACATGATACAGGCTTTGAACATGTATGAGGAAGCGGAAGATCTTTGTCTTTATATGCCGATCCGTAACGAAGTGGATCTGGAAATCCTGCGAAAAGCCGCCTGGGAAGATGGTAAGCGAGTGTGGCTGCCGAAAGTCGATGGCAAGCAGATGGAGTTTCATTTTTTCGGGCCGGAAAGCCGGCTTGAAGAAGGTGCTTATGGTATTTTAGAACCGGAAGCCGGTGAGGTCTTAGAACCGGGAGAAGCCACACTGGTGGTGATGCCGGGAGCTGTTTTTTCTAAGAGTCACGACAGGATCGGATACGGCGGAGGATATTATGACAGGTATCTGTCGGAGCATCCACAGTGCCGCACCATGGCAGTCTGTCACGATCTGCAGATCGTAGACGACCTGCCGGCGGAAGAGCATGATATCAGACCGGACGCCATCGTCAGCGAAGAACAAATTTTATTATAAGGGGCAGAAAGGATTTGGCAAGATGCAGGAAAACGAGATCAAGGAACTGTTGGAAAAGGTCAAAACCGGGGATCGAAGCGTGGACGACGCGCTGAAAGCTCTAAAAGACATCCCGTATCACGAGATGGGATTCGCCAATGTAGATCATCACCGGGCACTGCGGACAGGCTTTCCGGAGGCGATCTTCGGGCAGGGCAAGTCGGCGGCACAAATCAGTGCCATCATGACGGAACTGCTGCGCAAGGGCGGAACCATCATGGCGACGCGGTTAGAGGCAGAAAAGGCGGAGGCTGTACGTAAAGACCTCCCCGAAGCTATATATTATAAAGATGCAAAGATCCTGGCGGCAGGCAGCGGACTTTCGGGGAAAGAGGATGAGGATGCTGCAAAGCTGCGCAGGCAGAAAACCGTAGCGGTGGTAAGCGCCGGAACAGCGGATATTCCAATTGCGGAGGAAGCTGCAGTAACAGCGGAACTTCTGGGAAATGAAGTCTATCGTGTCTATGATGTAGGCGTAGCGGGTATCCATCGTGTGTTCAGCAAGCTGGACATCATCCGAAGCTGTAACGTGGCTATTGTTGTGGCGGGGATGGAAGGCGCTCTTGCCAGCGTGGTAGGTGGTCTTGTGGATCTGCCGGTGATCGCGGTGCCTACCAGCGTGGGATACGGTGCGAACCTGGGTGGTATCACGACTTTGCTTTCCATGCTCAACAGCTGTGCCAACGGCATCGGCGTGGTGAATATCGATAACGGTTATGGGGCAGCGTATCTGGCATCTGTCATCAACCGAAAAATTGCGGAAAACACTTTACAACGATAAAGGCAGAGTGTATAATAAAACACTGTAAGAAGTTATCGGTTTAATGCGATAAAGTGATAAAGAGCGGCGACGCTCAAATCAAAACGGGAGAAATTTTATGGAATACAACTTAAAACCGGACGAGAAAGCAACTCTGCAGCTGCGGGGGCTTTACGAGGAATACGGTTATCAGAAATACAAGATGGGAAAATTTGAGGAATATTCTCTGTACGTCAACAACCGGGACTTCCTGGCGGGCGATAAAGTCCTGACCTTCACCGATCTGGACGGCCGTCTGCTGGCCATGAAGCCGGACGTGACCTTGAGCGTTATCAACAATACCAGCGCAACGGAAGAGACTAGAGAGAAGCTTTATTATATTGAGAACGTCTATCGGGAAAACAAAGAGAGCCACTGCTTTAAAGAAATCAATCAGATGGGCCTGGAATACCTGGGGAACGTAGATCGCTACAGTATCCTGGAGGTGATCACTCTGGCGGCAAGATCCCTGAATGAGATCGATGAGGATTACCTTCTGGAGATATCCAATATGGATTATGTACTTCATCTGCTTGCGGGCATGGATTTAAGTGAAAGTTCCTACGTGGAACTGCTTTCCGGTATCCGTCAGAAGAATCAGACCGGCATCCAGGAGAGCGCGAAACGTGCGGGACTGACAGAAGCACAGAGCGAGCTTCTTTGCAGCATTCCATTCTTGTACGGCACTATGGATGAAACCCTGAACAGAGCGAAGGAAATGGCGCAAAACGATGAAATGAGGCGGGATGCAGAGGATCTGCAGGCATATTGTGAAGCGCTGAAAAACCTGGGCTATGGAGATAAGATCCAGCTGGATCTGTCCCTGGTCAACGATATCGATTATTACAACGGTGTTATTTTCCGCGGCTATATCCGCAAACTGCCAGGATGCGTGCTGGCAGGCGGACAGTATGACAAGGCTATGAAGATCCTGGGAAAGGCCGGAGGTGCGGTGGGATTCGCTATTTACCTGGACGAGTTGACGAAAGGCACGCAGGATCCACAGAGATATGATGTGGATGCAGTGCTGCTGTACAGCGAAAAAGATGAGATTACCGACGTATTTATGGCGGTGTGCGCTTTGCAGGAAAAAGGAATGTCGGTAAGTGCGCAGACCAGTGAAGATACGGAGTTGAGATACCGTGAAAAATATGTGCTGCGAGACGGCAGGCCGGAAATGGAGGCGAAATAAATGTTGAATATAGCACTCCCCAAGGGGCGGCTGGGAGATAAAGTATATGATATGCTGGCGGCGGCCGGTTACGATTGCCCGGGCTATTACGAGCAGAACCGGAAGCTGGTATTTGAAAGTCCGGAGAAAAATGTTCGCTATCTTCTGGTAAAACCCAGCGATGTGGCGATCTATGTGGAGCATCACGCTGCAGATGTAGGTATCGTTGGAAAGGATATCCTGCTGGAGCAGGGTTCGGATGTGTACGAGCTGCTGGATCTCAACATTGGTAAATGCCGGATGGCTGTAGCGGCGCCGGAAGGCTATGTGGAAGACAAGAACAGGACGCTGCGGGTCGCGACGAAATACGTGAACATCACAAAAGAATTTTATGCGGGACGAAACCGGGAAATCGATATCATCAAACTGAACGGGAGTATCGAACTGGCACCGCTTCTGGGGCTGACGGATGTGATCGTGGATATCGTGGAGACCGGGAGCACGCTGCGGGAAAACCATTTGAAAGTGATCGAAGAATTCCGCAATATCAGTGCGCGGTTCATTGCGAATAAAACGAGTTTTAAATTTGAAAATGCCATCATCAGCGATATGATGACGAAATTAAGGGAGCAGATCAAATGAGCAGATTTTTAAGCAGTAAATATGAAGACCTGGAGCCATATACGCCGGGAGAACAGCCAAAGAATATGAAGAAGCTGATCAAACTGAATACCAACGAGAATCCATACGATCCGGCGCCGGAGGTGCTGCTGGCGATCAACAATGAAGAAATCGAAAAACTGCGACTTTACTCAGATCCGGAAGCAGCACCGCTGATAGAAGCCGCTGCAGGATTCTATGGCGTGGGTCGTGATATGGTCATGGCGGGAAACGGCTCCGACGAGGTGCTTGCTTTCCTGTTCATGGCATTTCAGCAGAAATCGGGAAGGTTCTATTTCCCGGAGATCAGCTATAGCTTCTATCCGGTATACTGCAGCGTGTTCGGAGCAGAAGCCGTGAAAGTTCCTTTGAAAGAGGATTTTTCCATCGATCCGTCGGATTATTACGGCGTAGACGGGACGATCATAATCACCAACCCCAATGCTCCGACAGGGATCGCCCTGGCTCTTGCTGACATTGAAGAGATCTTACAGCACAATCCGGAGCAGCTGGTGGTGATCGACGAAGCGTATGTGGATTTCGGCGCAGAGAGTGCTGTGTCGCTGCTGGACAAGTACGATAATTTGCTTGTGGTGCAGACTCTTTCCAAGTCGAGAAGTCTTGCGGGAGCACGTGTAGGGCTTGCCATTTCCAATAAGGAGATCATCGAAGATCTCAATCGGATCAAGTTCAGTTTCAACCCGTATAATCTCAATCGCCTGTCTATCCTGGCGGGAACAGAAGCGCTGAAAGATGTGGAGTACTTTAACGATACGAGAACGTGGATCATAAAGACACGAGAGACCTTCGTGGCACAGATGGAGGCGCTGGGATTTACCGTGCTCCCGTCGAAAGCCAACTTTGTCTTTGTAACTCACCCGGATATGGCAGGGCAGACATATTTTGAAAAATTGAGAGAACGTCAGATCATCGTGCGCCATTTCAAGGATCCTAAAATCTGTGAGTATGTACGGATCACCATTGGGACGCCGGAGGCTATGGATGCACTGGTGGAGGCTACGAAGGAAATATTAGAGGAGGAACGACAGGATGCGTAGAAAGAAGATCGTTCGAGACACCAAGGAAACCCAGATCATACTGGCACTGGAAGTGGATGGCACCGGTGCCTATGAAATCGATACTGGATGCGGTTTTTTCAATCACATGATGGAGTTGTTCACTCGCCATGGAAGATTCGATATCGCCATAGATTGTAAGGGCGATACTGATGTGGACTACCATCACACGGTGGAAGACATCGGGATCGCGCTGGGACGTGCCTTTCGGGAAGCTCTGGGTGATAAAAAGGGCATTTATCGCTATGGGAGCATGCTGCTGCCGATGGATGAGGCTCTGATCCTGACGGCAGTGGATATAGGAGGCAGAAGCAGCGTAAACTTCGATGTGGAGATACCAGCTCAGAAAGTTGGAGATTTTGATACGGAGCTGGTGAAAGAGTTCGTGCTGGCACTGGCGAGAGAAATGGGACTGACAGTGCACATCAGGATGCTGGCAGGAGAAAACACCCATCACATCATTGAGGGGATCTTTAAGAGCCTGGGCAGATCGCTGCGTCAGGCGTGCGCCATCGAAGAGGAATATGCGGACGAGATCCCATCTACAAAAGGAGTGTTATAGATGATTGCTGTGATCGATTACGGAGTAGGAAACCTGTTTTCCCTTACTGCTTCTCTCAAATATCTGGGGGCGGACGTCAAGGTGACAGGTGAAAAAGAAGAGATAGAGGCTGCGGACAGGATCATACTGCCGGGCGTGGGAGCATTCGCCGATGCTAAGGAGAAGCTGGATCAGACGGGTCTTGTGGAGACTATTTTAGAGCAGACGGCAGACGGCAAGCCGCTTCTGGGGATCTGCCTGGGTATGCAGCTTTTGTTTGACGAAAGTCATGAATACGGCGTGCACAAGGGCCTGGGACTCATCAAGGGGAAGATCGCATCTATTGATGAAGATCTGAAAAAGGCCGGGATCGCTGGACTGAAGGTCCCGCATATCGGCTGGAATTCTCTGCAGTTTGAGAAAGATGAGCCTCTGTTTCGCTATAATAAGCCGGGAGACTATGTGTACTATGTCCATAGCTTTTATGGGACGGACTGCGAAGAAAGCATCATAGCGACATCGGAGTATGGCGTGACCATCACGGGTGCAGTGCGCAGCGGCAAGGTGTATGGGACTCAGTTTCACCCGGAAAAGAGCGGTGAAGCCGGTTTGAAGATGCTGAAAGCATTTATGGAGGTATAGATTATTATGAAGATTTTTCCTGCGATCGATCTGAGAGACGGCAAGGCCGTTCGTCTGTATCAGGGCGATTACGACCAGATGACGGTATATAGCGAAGATCCTGTGGATGTGGCCCGCAGCTTCAAGGAGAAAGGCGCATCTTATCTGCATCTTGTGGATCTGGATGGTGCAAAGGACGGGCAGCTGGTGAATTTTGAAACGATCCGGCGTATCGTGGAAGAAGTGGATCTGTTCGTGGAAGTCGGTGGCGGCATCCGCGACGAAAAACGGATCTGTCAGTATCTGGACCTTGGCGTAGGTCGTGTGATCCTGGGCACAATCGCTGTCAAGGAACCGGAATTCTTAAAAGAAATGGTTGGGAAATATGGAGAAAAGATAGCGGTCGGCGTGGATGCCAGAGATGGTTATGTGGCTATCAACGGCTGGAAAGAGATCACCGCCCAGGAAAGCTTCTCCTTCTGCAAGGACCTGAGAGATATGGGCGTGAAGACTGTGATCTATACGGATATCTCACGGGACGGCGGTCTGGAAGGTACGAATATGGATGCTTACCGGAAGCTGCAGCAGATCGAAGGACTGGAAGTGACTGCGTCCGGCGGGATCAGTTTTGAACGGGAAATCACGGAACTTAAAGATATTGTTGCGGCGGCGATCTTAGGCAAGGCTATTTACAGCGGAGCGCTTGATCTTTCGCGTGCTGTGGAGCTGGCTCGTTAGCCGGATGGATAAGTTAGTTCGTTAGGAAGGTAGATCATGATTACAAAACGTATCATTCCGTGCCTTGATGTGAGGAACGGACGAGTAGTAAAAGGAAAGAATTTTGAAGGCATCCAGGATGTGTCGGATCCTGTGGAAATGGCGAAGTTCTACAATCGGGAAGGTGCTGATGAGCTGGTGTTCTACGACATCACAGCCAGTGTTGAGGAAAGGGGTCTGTTTACGGATATCCTGCGAAAGGTGGCCTCGGAGATTTTTATCCCACTGACGGTAGGAGGCGGGATCAATACCTTAGAAGACTTTGACCGGGTACTGAAATGTGGTGCAGATAAAGTCAGCGTCAACAGCGGCGCCATCCGCAATCCGAATATCATCGGACAGGCTGCAAAGAAATACGGCGATCAGTGCGTGGTGCTGAGCATGGATATCAAGAGAGTCGACGGCGTGTTCCGTCTGTTTGCCAAAGGTGGACGGGAAAACACAGGGATCGATGCGCTTCAGTGGGCAGTCGACGGCGTCAACAGCGGTGCGGGAGAGCTGGTAGTAAACAGCATCGATACCGATGGAGTCAAGGGCGGTTTCGACCTGGAACTTTTAGATGCTATCGCGGCTCGTGTCAATGTGCCGATCATCGCATCGGGAGGTGCCGGTAAGATGGAAGATTTTTCGGAGCTGTTTTCTCATGAAGGGATAGATGCAGGGCTGGCTGCCAGCATTTTTCACTATAAAGAGATCAGGATCGAAGATCTGAAGAAGTATCTCAGGGATCAGGGCGTGGAAGTACGTCTTTAGAAACAGGAGGCAAGGCAATGGATTTTGAAAAAATAAGATTTGATGAAAAAGGATTAGTGCCTGCAGTGGTACAGGATTATTTTACGAAGGAAGTTTTAACGGTGGCATATATGAACCGTGAATCTCTGGAAATCACCGTGAAGGAAGGATATACCTGTTTCTACAGCAGAAGCCGGCAGGAACTTTGGAGAAAGGGAGAAACAAGCGGGAATAAACAAAAAGTAGTCAGCATTGTTTCCGACTGCGATAACGATGCGCTGGTAATCGAGGTCATAAAGAATGGTCCGGCATGTCATACGGGAGCAGAGAGCTGTTTTCACAATATGGAATATGTCAATCCGGAAGAGACGCCGTTTTCTTATAAAGACCTGTATGAGATGATCGAAGGAAGAAAGACACAGCCAAAAGAAGGAAGTTATACGACATATCTCTTTGAAAAGGGAATGGATAAGATCCTGAAAAAAGTAGGAGAAGAATCCACCGAGGTCATCATTGCCGGAGCAAAGAATGACAAGGAAGAAACGATTTATGAAGTGGCCGATCTGGCATACCATCTGATGGTGATGATGGTGGAGCAGGGGATCACGCTGCAGGATGTGACAGCAGAACTGGCCAAGCGCCATGTGATCGACCACAAGATCAAGCAGGAACGGATGAAATAGATCCGAATCAGATCTCCTCGACAAGGAAAATTCCATCCATGGACTCGATAGCCGCCAGGGCTTCCTGGCGGCTTATTTCTTTAGGAAGCACCACGGAAAGATTGATGGCGATGGAACCGTTTGTCACCGGTGAGGTCTGGATGATATGAGATTCCATGAAGGTGGATCCGATGGACTTTATGTATCGGGTCACTTCGCGATAGTCTTCCAGATTGTTTGCCTCTACATATACTTCCAGTACACGGGATCTCTGGTAGAAATAATTTTCCATGCGCGGCAGCATGGTCAGACTGATGAAGATGATCAGAGCAGCCACGAGAGCACCGGAATAAAACCCGATTCCGATGGCAAGACCCAGGCAGGCAGAAGCCCAAAGCCCGGCTGCTGTGGTCAGCCCCTTGATTTTATGACGTCCGGTCACTAATATCGTACCAACACCAAGAAAACCGACTCCGGTGATGACCTGCGCGCCCAGACGGGCGGGATCGCCTGTATCGAACTGCTGCAGGATAAACTGGTTGGTCATCATGGCCAGTGCAGCGCCTACGCAGACGAGGATATGGGTCCGGAATCCGGCCGGATGCCGGTTGGATCCTCGTTCCAGACCGATGATGCCCCCGAAGAGCAGGGCAAGGATCAGCCGCAGGGAAACGGATAAAAGATTGATCTCATAAAGAAAATCCGGCAAATGATACATAAGGAAGCCTCCGTTCAGATACATACTAATTTCGTCTTCATTATAGCATATGCGAGTATCTTGTGTTATAATAAATGCCAAGAATTGAAAAGTAGATAAAGGAGTTTTGTTATGGAGGCAAAATATAAGCGCGTACTTTTGAAGATAAGCGGAGAAGCCCTGGCAGGGGAAGATCATTTCGGCATCAATGAAGAGATGCTGAAGAAGGTCGCTCTGCAGGTAAAGGAAATCTCAGAAATGGGAGTGCAGGTCGCCGTTGTAGTCGGTGGCGGAAACTTCTGGAGAGGAAGAACCAGCAAGAGCATGGATCGTGCAACAGCAGACTACATGGGAATGCTGGCAACGGTGATGAATGCTATGGCACTGCAGGATGCATTTGAGGCAGAGGGTCTTCCGACAAGAGTACAGACCGCTATCGAAATGCGTGAGGTGGCAGAACCGTATGTAAGAAGAAAGGCAATCAGCCATCTGAATCATGGTAAAGTCGTCATTTTCGGAGCAGGAACCGGCAATCCGTTCTTCTCTACAGATACGACAGCGGCTCTGCGTGCAGCTGAGATCGACGCAGAAGTGATTTTACTGGCCAAAAAAGTGGATGCGGTATATTCTGATGATCCAGAAACCAATCCGAACGCAGTACGCTATGAATCCCTGACTCACAAGGAAGTCCTGGAGCGGGATCTGAAGGTGATGGATTCTACAGCAGCATCTCTGTGCAGAGACAATGACATTGCGATCCACGTATTTGCACTGGCTGAAGAAGGTAATGTAATGAAAGCCGTATGCGGCGAAAAAATCGGTACGATCGTAAGATAATCCTGGAGGTAGGAAAATGAGTGATTTTGATATTAACATACTGAAAGAAAAAACAGAAAAAAGCTTAAACGTATTAAGGGAAGAGCTGGGAACAGTAAGAGCCGGACGTGCTAATGCAGCACTGGTAGACAAGGTGACAGTTGACTATTACGGATCACCGACACCGCTGAAAGCACTTTCCAATATTTCGGTTCCGGATCCGCGGACTCTCATGATCTCACCGTTCGATCCGAAGAGCATCCCGGAAATCGAACATGCGATCAATGCAGCTAACCTCGGGATCAATCCGGTAAACGACGGAAAAGTGATCCGTCTGCAGATCCCGCAGGTAACGGAAGAGAGAAGAAAGGAACTCACCAAGGTCGTAAAGAAGATGGGCGAAGATACTAAAGTCGCTGTCAGAAACCTGAGAAGAGACGCTAATGACAAGGTCAAGAAAATGGAAAAAACGGGTGACTTCACAGAGGATGACGCTAAGGGTACGCTGGATGATATCCAGAAGCTGATCGATAAGACCATAAAAGATATCGATAAGATCGTAGAAGAAAAGGAACAGGAAATCCTGGAAGTATAAATTTAGAAAATCGAAGGTTGCCGCTGCTTGTCAGCGGCATGCGTGTATGAGTGAGGATATACTATGCTCGATCAAGAGAGAATGCCCAGACATGTTGCCATTATCATGGACGGCAACGGCAGATGGGCTAAAAACCGAGGTCTTCCGCGACTGGCAGGACATAATGCCGGCATGAAGGCTATGAAAAAAATCGTGGATCATTCAGATAAACTGGGAATCAGATATCTGACGGTCTATGCCTTTTCCACAGAAAACTGGAAGCGTTCTCTGGCAGAAGTGTCAGGGATCTTCAAGCTGCTGGTGACTTATGTGAACAGCGATCTGAAGGGGTTGATCGAAAACAACGTCAAGGTGCAGGTGCTGGGAGACTACTCCACACTACCGAAAGATGCGGTAAAGAGTCTGGAAAAGACACTGGAGGAAACGAAGAACAATACAGGGCTGCAGTTCAACATTGCATTGAATTACGGCGGCAGAGACGAGATCCGTCGCAGCGTTCAGACACTGGCAGAGAAAGTAGCGCAAGGCGCTTTGCAGCCGGAGGAGATCACAGAAGACATGATCGGTGCAGAACTGTTCACGGGAAGTTCTCATGCGGATTCCCCGGATCCGGAGCTGATCATCCGCACCAGCGGAGAAGAACGGCTTTCAAATTTCCTGCTGTGGCAGAGCGCATACAGTGAGCTGGTGTTTGCCGATGCCCTCTGGCCGGATTTTACTCCGGAGGAATATGAGAAAGCGATCGAAGAATATCAGAGCAGAGACAGACGTTTTGGAGGAAGATAAAGGATGAAAACAAGAGTTATTTCAGGACTTGTAATGATACCGCTTCTGGCTATCCTGTATTTTGGCGGTTACGTACTGACCGTTGCATGTTTTCTCATCGGGATCATGGGCGTCCGGGAGTTTTACAACGGATTCCATGCGATGGGAGTAAAACCGAATTACGGGATCGCGGTAGCAGCAGCGGCAGCACTGTATATCATCAATATATTTGGAGAAAAATCAGAGTGGTATATGCTGTGGTTCTTTGGCGTTGTGCTGGTGAGCATGCTGTACCTGTTCAACATCGAACATCGGAAGCTGGAAGATGCCATGGCGACCATCACAGGTATTTTTTATGTGGTGTTTTTCTCATTCCATGTGACGCTGGTGGATCAGGCCGGTCCTTACGGACTGATGCTGTGGCTCATAGTGATCACGGCGTTTGGAACGGATATCATGGCATATTTTTCCGGATATCTGCTGGGAAAACATAAACTTTGTCCGCATATCAGCCCGAAGAAAACCATAGAAGGTTCTGTCGGCGGTGTGCTGGGCAGTGTGATTTTAAGCGGACTTTTCGGCTGGTTCTTCCTGCCTGATCTGCTGATCCACTGTCTGGTGATCGGTGTGCTGGGCGGGATCGTTTCACAGTTCGGTGATCTGACCGCGTCTATCTTCAAGAGAAAGATGGGAATCAAGGACTATGGCCATCTGATCCCGGGCCATGGCGGGATCCTGGACAGATTCGACAGTGTATTATTTACAGGCCCGATGGTATATTATTATATTGTACTGGTCATCGGCTACATGCCATAGAGGTTGATGGATATGAAAAAGATTTCGATTCTCGGAAGCACCGGTTCTATCGGAACGCAGGCGCTGGATGTGATCGCACACAATCAAGATAAATTTAAGGTGACGGCTCTTTCCTGTGCGAAGAGCCTTCCTTTGCTTTGCAGACAGATCGAGGAGTTTTCGCCGGAGGCTGTTTCAGTAAAGGACGAGACGGATGCAAAGGAGCTTGCTGATAAGTATAAGGATCTGGAGGTTTTCTGGGGCGCCGAAGGGCTAAAGACTATTGCGTCCATGGAAAGCTGCGATATGGTGCTTAATTCGCTCATGGGTATGAAAGGGCTTGAGCCAACTATGGCCGCGATCGAAAGCGGCAAGGACATTGCCTTTGCAAACAAAGAAACTCTGGTTGCCGGAGGGCAGCTTGTTATGGATGCTGTGAAAAAGCACGGTGTTGCCATGCTGCCGGTAGACAGTGAGCACAGTGCTATTTTCCAGAGTCTGCAGGGAAATCAGGATAACGAGATACGCAGGATCCTGCTGACAGCATCCGGAGGGCCGTTTAGAGGATACAGTCTTGAGCAGCTGGAGCAGGTGAGCCTGGAGCAGGCATTAAACCATCCTAACTGGTCTATGGGGAGCAAGATCACCATAGATTCTGCTACCATGATGAATAAAGGTCTGGAAGTCATCGAGGCCAGATGGCTGTTCGATGTGCCGCTGGAAAAGATCCAGGTGGTGGTTCATCCGCAGAGTATCCTTCATTCCGCAGTGGAATACATGGACTCCTCGGTTATCGGACAGATGGGAAACCCGGATATGCGGATCCCGATCGCCTATGCCTTTTCTTATCCTGAGCGGATGGATCTTTCAAATGTGACGCAGCCGCTGGATCTATTCTCCCTTAAAGAAGGCATGTCTTTTTATCCGGCGGATCGCAGTGTATTCAAAACGATAGATCTGGCTTACGAAGCATGCAGAGAGGGCGGAAGCTGTCCCGTGGTGCTCAACGGTGCCAATGAAGTCTTAGTGGATCTGTTCCTCCACGGAAAGATCCGTTTTATCGACATCCAGAATTTCCTGATACAGATGATGGAGGCCCATCAGACGAAGAGAAACCTGGATCTTGAAACAATACTGGAAGAGGATATGAGGGGAAGAGAAGACGTGAGAAAACTGGTCGAGAAGACCATATAACGGAGGAACCATATGACGATAATTTACGCCATCCTTATATTTTGCCTGTTGATATTCGTCCATGAATTCGGACATTTTATCGCTGCAAAAGCCTGCGGCGTCAAGGTCAACGAATTTGCGATAGGCATGGGGCCGGCTTTTTTCAAAAAGCAGAAAGGGGAAACACAGTATTCCCTGCGAATTTTTCCTATCGGCGGTTTCTGTGCCATGGAAGGGGAAGATGAAGACTCGGAAGATGAACGGGCTTTTAATAATAAGCCTGCCTGGCAGAGAGCATGTGTACTTGCGGCAGGACCTTTTATGAACCTGCTGACCGCTATGCTGCTTCTTGTTGTCATTGCAACCTGGGCAGGACAGCCTACGACTACGATCAACAAGGTTATAGATGGATCACCGGCCTATGAAGCAGGGCTTCAGAAAGGGGATGAGATCCTGGGGATAGACGGAAAGAAGATCGATGAATGGAACGATCTTCTGACTGTGGTCGGTCAAACAAAAAACGATACGGTCTCCTTTGAACTGGATCGTGATGGCAAGAAAATGACGATACAGTCCCGCGTGGAATACGATGAGCAGGCACAGCGAAACAAGGTGGGCGTTTCACCTGTTTTCAAACACAGTCTGGCAGAAGGAACGGTCAACGGTGTGAAGAACACCGGGAAAATGACCGTTATGATGTACGATATCCTTAAAAAACTGGTGACAGGTGAGGTTTCTGTGAAAGAGCTTTCCGGGCCGGTGGGGATCGTTTATGCTGTAAATGATTCGGCGAAGGCCGGGGTCATATATGTGATCTATCTGTCGGCGCTGCTGAGTCTGAACCTGGCGATCATGAACCTGCTTCCACTTCCGGCACTGGACGGAGGCAGACTCCTGTTCCTGGTGATCCGTAAGTTCACAGGCAAACGGATGACCGATGAGATGGAAGGCAAGGTCCATTTTGTAGGGATCATGCTGCTGTTATTGCTGATGGTCTATGTGACATGGAACGATATCGTGCGATTTGTCGTACCGATTTTTTCTTAAATAATCTGAATTTCTAAGATGAGGTGAAATCATATGAGTGAAAAAAAAGCTGTTCTGTGCAGAAATGTGAAAATCGGAGGCGGAGCTCCTGTTTCTATACAGTCTATGACCAATACGCCGACGGCTGACGTCAAGGCAACGATGGAGCAGATCCGGCGTCTTGAGGAAGCAGGCTGTCAGATCGTGCGGATGGCGGTGCCGGATATGGAGGCAGCAAGAGCACTGTATGATATCCGAAAGCAGACGGATCTGCCGCTTGTAGCAGATATACACTTTGATCACCGGCTGGCACTGGAAGCGATCCGGGCCGGCATGGATAAGATCCGCATCAATCCGGGAAATATCGGCTCGCAAGACAAGGTAAAGGAAGTGGTGGATCTGGCAAAAGAATACCGCATCCCTATTCGTGTTGGAGTCAATTCCGGCTCCCTGGAAAAAGACATTCTGCAAAAGTACGGCAAGGTCACAGCAGAGGGCCTTGCAGAAAGTGCTCTCAGAAATGTTGCCCTTCTTGAAAAATATGACTTTGATGATATCGTGATTTCTCTGAAATCATCTGACGTCAAGATGAATTATGAAGCATATAAGATCGTAAATGACAGATCGGACTACCCGCTTCACATCGGCGTGACTGAGGCAGGAACGCCGTCACGGGGCAAGATAAAATCGGCGGCAGGCGTAGGTGCTTTGCTGCTGGAGGATATCGGAGACACCATGCGTATTTCTCTGACGGCGGATCCGGTAGAAGAAGTGCTCTTTGCAAAGGAACTGCTGGCGGCTTTAGGCATCAGAAAGGATGCGATCGAAATCGTTTCCTGTCCAACATGCGGCCGGACAGAAGTGGATCTGGAAAAGATCGCGGAAAGCATAGAACGCAGGATCCATGAAGTGACGGAAAAAGGCGTTTGCGGTATCAAGATCGCTGTTATGGGCTGTGCCGTCAACGGACCGGGAGAGGCAAGAGGCGCAGATCTCGGCGTAGCATGCGGCAAGGGAAAAGGCGTGATTTTTTCCGGTGGTGAGATCTTAAAGACTGTACCGGAAGAAAAGATTGCAGATGAGATTATAAAACTGGCAGGAGAATATGATAAAAATACTGGAGAATTCCATTGATTTTTCGAAACTGGGAAATCACACAAAAGAAGAATTGAAATCTGAAGTGAAACGGGCTGTGATCCTGCAGGAAAGCAAGGTGCTGGAACTGGAAATGGACCTTAATTTTGTGCTGCCTGTAGAAGATCTGGATCTGTTCAAGAGAAGTCTTGTGGCACAGCTGCCGGGCATTGAGGACGTTGTTCTGCTGATTTCCTACAGTGATTTAAGGCAGACGATCGAGGAAGCTCTGCCTTTTTACATAGGACACATGATCAGTATCGTCAACGGCAGATTCGCTCATGTGACGAAAACCATCGAGAAGGAAGCGTGCAGCCTTGAGGACGGAGTCCTGACTATCTTTGCACTGGGAGAACTTTCGGTAAAGATCCTCAACAAGGAAGCTGCCGCAGAGTTTCAGAAGCTTTTGAAGCGCGACCTGAACCTGGATGCAAAGGTTGTTTTCAAGAACCAGGTGGACGTATATAAACAGGCTGGACTTCATGTGGAAGAAAAGGAACGTCGTGCGGTGGAAGAACAGATGGATGAATTTGCAAAGCAGAGACAGACGAAGGGAAGCCGGCCGGGAGCTGCGGGAAACACTGCCGGCGGAGGCGGCTTTGCAAAAGAAACCGGGGCATCCGGAGGATCTAACGGAGGCGGCTTCAGCTCGGGCTCTGGCGGCAGCCAGGGCGGATTCAAACGCAGAAAGCGAAGCTATGTGCCTGTAAAGGGAAATGTGATCATGGGCTCGGCTGTGTACGGTCCGTTTTTATCCATCGGACAGGTCAATTCTGAGAGTGGTGTCGTCTGCATCGAAGGGGAGCTGTTCAAAAAGGATTCCCGTACGACCAAGAGTGACAGCAAGCTGGTGACTCTGTTCGTGACAGATAAGCGGACAAGTATTTGCATCAAGGCATTCGTGGTCAATGAGAAATGGGACGATATAGATCATTATCTGGGTGCAGGAGATGGCGTCAAGATCAAGGGCCAGGCTCAGTGGGACCGGTTTGATAACTGTACCGTGATCATGGCGGACAGCATTGAAAAAGCGGAGAAAAAAGAACGGATGGACACCTATCCGGAGAAACGTGTCGAACTTCACGCTCATACCAAGATGAGTGCTATGGATGGATTGAACGATGCCAAGCGCATGGTGAAGACCGCGGAAAAATGGGGCCACAGGGCCGTTGCCATCACCGACCATGGAGTGGTGCAGGCGTTCCCGGAGGCGTCGCATGCGGGCAAGGATATCAAGATCCTGTACGGCTGTGAGGGGTATCTGCTGGAGGATAGGGATCTCATCGCAGAGGACGGGACCATCAATTACAAAGGACGTCCCACCAACCATGTCATCGTTTTTGCCAAGACCAGGGATGGGCTGAAAAACCTGTACCGGCTGGTTTCCATGTCACATCTCAACTATTTTTATAAAAAACCGCGGATGCCGAAATCCGTGCTGACGAAATATAGAGAAGGGCTTATCATCGGATCGGCCTGTGAAGCGGGAGAGGTGTATCAGGCTATCCTTCACGAGGAAAGTGAAGCGGAACTGAAACGCCTTGTGGAATTCTACGATTATCTGGAGATCCAGCCGCTGATCAACAACAGATTTCTCATCGAAGGCGGGCATGTCAAGGACGAGGAGGCGCTGCGGGAAATCAATCGAAAGATCATCGCGCTGGGAGAGCAGTACGGCAAGCCTGTGGTGGCGACCTGCGATGCTCATTATTTTGATGCAGAAGAGGCACTGTACCGTCGGATCATTATGGCGGGACAGGGATTTAAAGATGTTGAGGGAGATGAAGGTCTCTACTTCCGGACGACCGATGAAATGATGGAAGAATTCATGTATCTGGGAGAGGAAAAGGCCTATGAAGTCGTTATCACCAATCCCAATAAGATCGCAGACGAAATCGAATCCATGATGCCGGTGCCGGATGGTAAATTCCCGCCGAAGATCGAAGGGGCAGAAGAAGACCTGCGGAAGGCCTGCGAGGAACGTGCTGCCAACATGTACGGATCGCCGCTGCCGCAGGAGATACGGGAGCGGCTTGACAAGGAACTCAACTCCATCATCGACAACGGGTACGCCGTAATGTACCGGTCGGCGGAGCTTCTGGTAAAGAAATCCCTTTCAGATGGATACCTGGTAGGATCGAGAGGATCCGTAGGATCCTCCTTTGCAGCAACCATGTCTGGAATCACCGAAGTAAATCCTCTGCCGCCGCACTACTTGTGTCCTAACTGCAAGCACCTGGAATGGGGCGACAAAGAGCTTTACGACTGCGGCGTGGATATGCCGGACAAGGTCTGCCCGGAATGCGGCACACCGTATCGTAAGGAAGGGTTTACGATCCCGTTTGAGACGTTCCTGGGATTTGAAGCCAACAAGGAGCCTGATATCGACCTGAATTTTGCCGGGGAATATCAGGGTACGGCGCAGAAGTATGTCGAAGAGATTTTCGGCAAGGAAAATGTATATAAAGCAGGAACCATCAGTGCGGTCAAGGACAGGATCGCCTATGGTTATGTAGCGCGGTATTTTGAAGAGCGGGAGATCAGCGTCAATAAGGCTGAAATGGATCGTCTGACGGACTGCTGTACAGGGGTCAAAAAGACTTCGGGACAGCATCCGGGCGGCGTCATCATCGTGCCGGATGGTCATGAGATCTATGAGTTCTGTCCGGTACAGCATCCGGCCAACGACGTGAAATCGGACATTATCACGACACATTTTGATTATCATTCTATCGATAAGAACCTGCTGAAGCTGGATATTCTGGGGCACGATGCGCCGTCCATGATCCGGCAGCTGCAGGATATGACAGGCCTGGATCCACAGGATGTGCCGATCCGGGATGACAAGGTGATGAGCATATTCAACGGTATCGAGGGTCTGGATATCAAGGATCCGGAGTACCGGTTCGTACACGGAAGCTATGGTATCCCGGAGTTTGGGACCAAGTTCGTTCGGCAGATGCTGGACGATACCAAGCCTGAGGCCTTCGCAGATCTGGTGCGGATCTCCGGATTTTCTCACGGAACCGATGTGTGGCTGGGCAATGCGCAGGAGCTGATCGTCAACGGAACTGCTACTATGAAGGATGCCATCTCCACGCGAGACGATATTATGAACTACCTGCGTCTAAAAGGTGTGCCGAACAAGGACGCATTCACCATCATGGAAAAAGTCCGTAAAGGGAAAGGGCTGACGGAAGAACAGGAAAATCTCATGCGGGAAAACGATGTGCCGGAGTGGTATATCGAGTCCTGTAAGAAGATCCAGTACATGTTCCCTAGAGCTCATGCAGTGGCTTACGTTATGATGTCCAACAGGATCGCGTATTACAAGGTGTACCATCCGGTGGCGTTCTATGCGGTGTATTTTACTGCCAAGGTGGCTTACTTTGATGAGAAGGTCATTTTGAAGGGAAAGGATGCAATTTTAGACAGGATGGATGAGATCCTGCGTAAAGGCAAGGACGCTGCAAAGAAGGAAGAGGACGAGATCCCGGTGCTGGAGGTCGCTTATGAAATGTGCGCCAGAGGCTATGAATTCGCACCGGCGCGGCTTGGGATCTCTGATCCGCTGCGTTTTCTGGCCCATGACGGCAAGGTGCTGCTGCCGTTTGTGGCAATCACCGGTGTCGGTGAAGGTGCTGCAAAGCAGTTTGCGGAGGAATATGCGAGAAGACCGTATGAGACGGTGGAGGATATTGCAGACCGCGGCAAAGTCAATAAATCCGCT
>ERZ824978.602-NODE-602-length-49136-cov-12.404780_pt1 | contig 49136 bp, 68 predicted proteins | sample MGYA00519860_ERZ824978 | MGnify/ENA primary metagenome ERZ824978 (study PRJEB31778, sample SAMEA3449184) | human gut metagenome | biome: human gut; feature: human-associated habitat; material: faeces | place: United Kingdom | collected 2010/2012 ... | reverse complement strand
CTACGGCGGCATAGCCGCCGAGATCGGGGCTAAAAACATGCCACCGGCATGTTTTTTTAACGCCCCGACGGAGGGAGAGAATAAAAGACTTAAATTCTCTCCCCCCAGTCAGCCTTCCGGCTGACAGCCCCCTCTCAGAGGGGGCCAAGGACAAATTCCCTGTTGCCATTCCCCCTCCCTCCCCTGCCATTTGTCAAGAGTAAATGCACAAAAAAGCAAAAATATTTTTTATGAGGCCAGAATGAGGGCGATTTCTTCCCGGAAAAGCTGCTCGGAGCACAGATAGCCGAACATTTTGCGGGGGTAGTTGTTCAGCCAGTCCTCGATCCGCTTGGTCTCCTCGTAGGAGATCGTGCTCAGGTCGGTGCCCTTCGGCAGGTGCCGACGTATGAGGCCGTTCTGGTTCTCATTGGATCCGCGCTCGCTCGGCCGGTACGGGTGGCAGTAGTAGACCTCGGTGCGAGGGCCTCGGCCGGTGATGCTGCGCTCGATCCCGGCGGCGTCGGCAAACTCGCAGCCATTGTCGCAGGTGATCGACTGGAAGATCAGCGGGAACACTTTGGAGCCGACTTTCTTCTCGAGGGTGTCGAGGGCAGCGACGACGCTGGCGCTCGTCTTATCCGGCGAGGGGATGATGATCTCACGGCGGGTCTTGCGCTCGGTCATCACAATGTAGGTGTTGCTGACGCCTTGGCAGCTCTCGACGCTGTCCATCTCCCAGTGACCGAAGGTGCTGCGGTCGTTGATGTGCTCAGGGCGATCCTCGATACTCCGGCCGGCGGGCTTGCGGGGCATGGATCCGGCCGGGCGCTCCGGCTGGTGGCGCTTGCCGTGCTGCGGCAGCATGGAGACGGTCAGCTCGTCGCCGAAGATCTCGCCGCGGATGTAGTTGTAGGCGGTGCTCGCGCAGATGTGGGTCTTGAAGGGCCAGCCCTTGACCTCGGCCTCACCGATCGCGGCCTCCGGGCTGTACTTCTCGTCGCGGATCTTGGCGATCAGGTAGTCGGCCAGCTCGTAGTCGTTGCCGATCTTCAGCTCCGGCCCCTTGGCGCGGAGGTTGGCCTCATAGCGGGCCTGCGCGCCTTCGGGGTTATATCTGGTCTCGGTGGTGTAGTCACTGTTGAGGTGCTCATAGGTGCACCGCTTCAGCTCCCGGTAGATGGTCGTATGATGGACGCCGAGCTCTTTGGCGATGTCTGTCGGCTTCATTCCTGCGCGGATGAAGGCGTCGAGCTGGATGCGCTTGGTCGGCGTCAGATGGCTCCAGTGCTGTCCCATTGTGTTCCCCTCCGTGATAAAAGAAAAGGGGCGGCCCGCCGGCCGCCCCTTCTGTGTGTCAGTGTTCCTCGTACTTTTTCAGGAGCTCGAGCGTCTCCTCGTCTGTGATGATGTCAGCCAGCCTGCACTCCAGCGCGTTGCAGATCTTCAGCAGCGTCGGCAGCTTCGCGCCGTTGATGTCCCGGGCGCCGCGCTCGTACTGCTGGAGCACCTGCACCTTGATCCCGGCCAGATCGGCGAGCTGAGACTGAGACAGGCCGGCAGCCTTGCGGAGCTTTTGCAGCCCCTCGCTTTTGTAGGTCACTTTGATCGAGATGTCCATGTTGTTCCTCCCGCTTGACTTTGCCGTGGTTTCGTGGTTATAATGAAAAGGAACGGCGGGCGGGATTTTTCCCGCCGTCCTTCGACCTTACTGCTTGGGCTTTTGGTTCGGCTTTATTGTGATCGTAATGGTGGCAACCTGTTCACACTTTAGAGCCTGTTCCAGCAGCTCGAGCAGTTTTTTCATCTGCTCAGCATCCACGGCTTTGCCTCCTTTCCGCGGTTTTGCTCTCCTTTCTTTCTGTACTCGGCTATCCCTTGCCTGTGATTATATTATAGAGCATTTGCTCTATAATGTCAAGCATAATTCGGCAGATTTTCAACATTTTCCCGCGTTTTTCCACAAAAAAAAGCCGCACGGCGTCGCTGCCGTGCGGTTTTCTCATTCTTTCCCGAGCAGGTGGTTGATGGTGGTGCCGAGAGCGGTCGCCAGATAGTCCAACTCGTAGTCAGCGACGACTCGGCTGCCGTTCTCGATCCTGCTGATGACCTTCTGCGTGACGTCCAGCCCGATGATCTGGAGCTTGTAGGCGAGCTGTTCCTGTGACAGGTTTGCCCGCAGCCGCTCCTCCCTGACTCTCTCCCCGGAGATGTTGCACCTGCCGTCTGGTTTGTATATTTTCGCAGCCCTCGCCTCCCTTTATGCTAAAGATGACTATGTAATATTGACTTTACCAGTTTTGGCATGGTAATATTATGCCAAAGATGACTAAACGCTAAAAAGCGCACATAGGAGGGAAAAGCATGGGTACAAGGTTTAGACGCAGCTTTAAGGTGGCCCCGGGTGTCCGGGTAAACCTGAACAAAAAGAGCGCGAGCATCAGCTTCGGCCCGAAGGGCCTGAAGCACACGGTCAGCACGACGGGGAAAAGCCACACGACCGTCGGGATCCCCGGGACGGGTCTGTCATATACGACGAGCTCCGGCGGGAAGTCCGGCGCGCAGCAGGGCACGGTCAGCATCCCCGCAGCGCAGAGGCCGACGTCCCCGAAAAATAAGACGGTGGCGCTGCTGCTGTGCATCTTCCTCGGCTTCTTCGGGGCCCATCGGTTCTATGTCGGTAAAACCGGCACGGGCGTCATCTGGCTACTGACGGCCGGGGCCTGCGGGATCGGCTGGTTGGTCGATATTTTCACCATCCTGCTCGGCGGTTTCTATGACTCCGAGGGCCGTGTGCTGCGGTTCCAGCCCACAGAGGCCGAGCTCGCCGCTGCCGGTGAAGCGCCGGATCCTGACGCCGAGGAGTAAAGCCCCACATAACAGAAAAAGCCCGCCCGGGATCTCCGGGCGGGTTTCTGCTTTTCTATGCGGTTTTAGAGTTTCGTGACGTAATCCAGAGAGATCCAGCCCGCGCCGCTCTTGAGCTTGCCCCACTTGGTCGCGCCGGGGCCTGCGGCTTCGGCGACGATGGTGTAGATGCCCTTGCCCTTGATCTGGCCGGCGACGCCGTAGTTGGTGCCGGGGCCCTTGCGGATGTTCAGCACGTCGGCCGTCGTCCGCACGCGGTAGCTCGTGGCCGTGCCTGTGCTGCCGGTCGAGATGTCCGCAGCGTTTACCCAGCCGTAAACGGTGGAGCCGCCGCCGCTGACCGCCTTCAGGTGGTACGGGTGCGCCTTGCCGGCCGCGATGGCCGTGATGGTGGCCTTGCCGGGCTTGCAGATCTTGGCGTCCTTGGCCGCCGCGCTGGTGTAGTGCTGCGTGCCCTTGAAGTCGACCACGTCGCCGACCTTCAGGCCGGTCTCTGTGTTGCCGGAGGTCTGGCCGCCGGTGCTGCTGCCTGCATCCTTGACGCCGAGGCGCTTGTTGACTTCGGCGGCGATCTGGCCGTGGCGGTTGTAGAGGTAGTCGCCCGGGCAGCTCTTATTCGCGTAGTCCCTGTGCACGGTCATGTTGCAGCCGTTCAGGTGGTTCACGCGGTCGTTTTTTCTGGTCGACCAGACGAGGCGCTTGATGCCGTTGCGCTTGCAGATGTCGGTCACGAGATCCAGCAGCGCGGCGTATGCCTTCGCGGAGACGGGCCAGTCAGGCGCGCCGCCGTTGTTGGCGACTTCGATGGTGACGGCCCGCTGGTCGTTGGCGTTGGACGAGGTGCACCACGAGCGGTTTGCCTCGTCGACGTACAGGGCGATCCGGCCGTCGGTGCCGATGCCGTAGTTGCTGGACGCCTGCCGCGCAGAGCTGGCGAACAGGTTGCCGCAGGTCTCGACGGAGCAGTTGCCGGCCATACAGTGGATCGTGATGGTGTCGATCTTCTTGGTGCGCTTGCCCGAGTGGTTCGGGCTGAGCTTGGTGTAGACCACCAGAGGGCTGTTACTCATTGTCGTCGTCTCCTTTCCCGCTGGTCAGCTCGTCGAGAGTCTCGTCTGTGATGGTCTCGCCGGGCTTCAGCTTGATGTCGTCGGTGTTCTGGTTTTTCATGGGTTTGCCTCCTTTGCAAAAAGAAAAAGGGCGGGCCGGAGCCCGCCCTCTCCGTTATTCGATGGTCAGGCCCTCAGTGTTGAGCTGCTTGACGATTGCCTCGATCGCGTTGACGACGCTTTCCTCGTCGACCTTGAAGCCCTTCTGCTTCAGGAAGTCGAGGACGTACTGCTTCTTCTCCTCGCCGCGGCCCTGTCCGACGTAGAGCTGCTCAGCGGCAGCGACGCCGATCTTTACCCACGCGGTCAGCTCCTTGCGCTGTGCCTCGGTGGTCTGCTTCTTCAGCCACGGGATCAGGAAAACGCTGACGCCGGCGCCGATCAGGGCGAGGGCTGCGTTGACGATAGGGGTGATGTCGATGGTGTTCATCCTTTTGCCTCCTCATTGTTGAGAGTGTCCCCGGACGGATCCGGGAGCGGGTTGCCGTCGGCGTCGAGCCCGTGGCGGTTTCGGCTGATTTTCTCGCCGAGGCTCTTGCCGGCGTATGTGATTAGATAGCCGACGCAGGCGGTGAAGATGGTGCCGGTCAGCTCACCGACCGGGTCACGCCCGAAGGCTGAGAGCAGGTAGGACGTGGCCGCGCTGAGGCTTGCCACGATGGCCGCCCAGTATGCGAGCTTCTTGCTCGCCTCGATCTTCTTTTTCCGCTTGCGCCGACGCTTCTTTGCGGCCATGCTGCTCACCTCCTTAGTCGATGATCGCGTGGATCCCCTGACTGGTGAGGAAGTCCTTCTGCGCGTGTTTGATTTTGGCAGCGTAGTCGAGGGCCGCGTGCATATCCCCGTTACAATGCGCGTCAGGGATGCGCTGCACGGCCCGGGCCGTCGCCTCGCCGAGGGCGATGGCTGCCGACGTGCCCTGAATGGTGATGATCTGGAGATCTTCACGGGCACGCTCTCGGGCCGCTGCCTCTTTCTGTCGTTTGGCCTCCTCGGCCTCCTTTTGCTTCTCGCGCTTCTGGATCCTGTGCTCGAGCATCCAGAAGCAGAAGCCGGTCACGGCCGTCGGGATCCCCATAAGGACGACGAGCGCGCCGATGTTGATTTCGATCATTGTGTCACCTCATAAAAGCCGGAGGGCCGCAGGACGCGGCCCTCCTTGTTGTTGGGCTTACTCCTCGACGTCGTCGAAGTAGCCCATGTCGACGAGATACTTGTGCACGCGGGCCTTCAGCTTCGCGGGGACGTCGTCCTCGGTGATGCGGCCCATGATGATCTCGCCTGCAAAAAGACGTACCAGCATTTCACGCTCCTCCTTTCCTGCAATTTTTAATAATAGCCACGCGAGGGCCCGGGCGATCATTCGCTCGCCCCTTCCTTCGCGGTGCCAGCGTTTGCGGCTGCCTCGATGGCAGCGATGGCGTCCTTGACCTGCTTGCGCAGCTTCTTCGGGACGTCGTTGATGGTCATGGTGGAGCCTTCGCGGGTCAGCTCCCTGACGTACAGCTCGACGATCTTGCTCATGCTGTTACCTCCCCTCCGTCGCCGTAGACCACGTCGGCCAGCTCCATGATGCAGCCCTTCAGCAGCTCGATGGTGTCAGCCTGCTCGGCGATGGTTTTGTCCTTCTTGGCCTCTGCGGCCTGCTTCTCGTTCAGTTCTTTGATGCTGTCAGCTCTGTGCTTAATCATGCAAAGTTACCTCCGATCGACTGGATGTAGCAGGTCTCCGTAGCAGAGCCGCGGAGCAGCTTGGCCTTAACCTTGACGCCCCACGCTGCGGCCGTCTTGGTCTTGTTTGTGAAGTAGTGCTTCTGGCCGGCTCTGACCTTCTGCGTGATGTCCTCCCACGTCGGGCTCGCGTCGTTGCCGTTGTTGCAGATCCAGACCTGAAGCGTGCAGCCGGCCGGGAAATTGCCCTGAATGTTGGCGAGGGCCTTGGTCGGCATGGCGTCGGCCTCCATAGCGAGGGTCTGCTCGAACTCGACGGACGTGACGGCCTTGATGAAGGTCAGCGTGCGGGTGACGCTGGCGTCCTTGGCGTCGGTCGCCACGATCTTCAGGGTGTGGCTGCCGTTCACGACCTTCAGCCACGCCTCGGAGCCGATCGTCAGCGTGTTGGTATGGCCGAGGGTCACGGTGTAGCTGCGCAGCGTGACGCCGTCCAGCATCTCCACGACGTCGACCTGATGGCCGTCGGCGTCGGTGACGGTGTACTCGTAGGACGGGGCCGCCGTGCTGAAGCTGCCGAGGGCGCCGTCCGTGCCGCTGATGACGGGCGGTCGGTTATTGGTGACGGTGCGGGTGGCGCTGGTGGTGTACGCACTCTCCGCGCCGGCGGCGTCGTATGCCTTGACGCGGTACTGCACGCTCGTCCATCCGTAGGTGATGGCGTCGGTGTAGCTGCGCGAGGATCCCTTGTAGATCTGCGCCCATGTGCCGCTCCCGACCTTGCGCTCCAGAACGTAGCCGGAGAGGTTGCCGTCGGGGTCGGTGGAGGCCGCCCACGAGATGCTCAGGTTCTCGCCGCCGAGCACTTCGCTCGGGACAGTGATGGACGACGGCGCTGTGGGCGCCTGATTGTAGATCACTGTATAGCATCCATCCGAGTCGACGGAGTCGGAGATCAGGAGATCAGAGGACAGATTACAAGCGGGGCGCAGGCCGCGGTAGCCGTAGTAGGCGTCGTTCCAGCGCAGAGTGCCATCGGTGAAGACGCCGCGGGCGCCGTGGGCCGAGCCGGCATAGGCGTCCCGCAGCCAGTAGTACCACGCGGCACCAGAGCCCGGGTTGCTGGAATAGTTGGAATTGGCGACGCAGGAGGCCGTCACGGTGGCGATGCGGCTGTTGTTGTCGCTAAAGATCGCCAGCTTGCTGCCGCAGACGTGGTCACCGCTCAGGCCGACCTCAGTGCAGGACAGGGGGAAGATCTTGTCCGTGCAGGTCTCCGTCCCGCCGCCGTCTGTGGAGCTCTTGCCGACCGTGATGGTGGTGTTCAGCAGAGCCGCCCGCTCGTTGGCGGTGAAGGCGTTCAGAAAACCGGCGAGGCCACTGTACGGGTTGACGCCGTTCCAGACGTGGGAGGAGTCCGGCGTCTGGTCTGCGGAGTGCTGTGCGGTGTACCACTGGCCGGCAGCCGCGGGGCTGTTGAGCCACTGGCGCAGGTTCGAGTAGATGTAGCGGTTGTTGCCGTAGCCGCGGCGGTCGCTGTTGCCGTTACTCGGTTCTGTTGCGTCGAAGCACAGCATCTTGATGATCTGGTTGGTCACGAGCGTGACGCTGTTGGAGGGGTAGCCTGCGTGGTTCTTATCGGCCACGATCCAGACGATCGGGCTGCCGTACAGGCTGCCGAACTTGACCTTCGACTTGTTTGCGAGGTTGCTCAGTTTTTGGGCCATGAGTTGTGTCTCCTTTCGGTGATGGTTTGAGCTCCGGGAAATAGCTGAAGAAATAGGCGTCCATGTTCTGCCGCAGGTGGTAGGTGTTGCCGTGTGAGATGTGGCCCGTCCAGCTCGCGTAGGATTGCACGACGCTGTCGAGTGTCATCTTGCCGGAGTCCACCAGCCCGCGGAACTTGCGGATCTTGCGCTTCATGTTGTCGATGCTCTTGGCTCGCACTTTCCTCACGACCTTGCCGGTCTGCGTGAGGTATGTGTGAAAACCGAGGAAGTCGATGCCGTTCTTCAGCGGGAGGATCTGCGTCTTGCCGTTCAGCCGAAGGCCGAGCGGCTTGATGTACGCCTCGATCTCCTTGAGTATCTGCCGGAGCAGCAGCTTGTCGCTGTGGATGATGTAGAAGTCGTCCATGTACCTGCCATATACAAGGCCGCGGTCATCCCTCAGCCAGTGGTCGAAGGCGTCCAGATAGAGCAGCGCGAGCAGTTGGCTCGACTGGTTGCCGATCGGGATGCCGGGGTCTGGCGTGCTGTCGATTATGAGCCACAGCAGCCACTCAGCGAAGTCGATCAGCTCGGGATCCTTCAGCCACTTCAGGGCCCGGCGGGCCGTTTCGTAACAGTAGGAATGGAGCAGGGTGTAAAAGAACTTTGAAAAATCGCCCTTCAGTACCCAGCCGTCGGCGTAGTCCCACTCGTTCATCGGCCGGGGCGGCAGGCCGGCAGCCTTGCGGGCTGCTTCGTCTGCTGCCTTTCGGCTGAAGAAATAGTGGCGCATGGCCGCAGCCAGACGGTCGAGGCCGTCGTGGGTGCCTTTGCCGATCTGGCCGGCGTAGTTGTCCCGGATGAAGCGCCGGGAGAACGCTGGCTCGAGGACGTTGTCGCAGAGCGAGTGCTGGACGACTTTGCCCTCGAAGTCGATGGCGAGGACGAGCCGTTCCTTGGGCTCGTACACCTTGAAGGGGTAGTAGGGCCCGAAGAAATAGTCGCGCCGCTGGAGCCTCTCAGAGAGGGCGACGGTGCGCTCGATGGCCTCCATGCGGTAGCGCATGGCGGTCGGGTTGTCGCGCTTTCCGCAGCGGGTTTTGCGGTATGCTTTGTAGAGCGCGATGGTGCTGTTTACGATATTCTCCATTGAAAAGTCTCCCCGCCGTGTATAGCTCCGGCCACGCTTTGCGTGCGCCGCCGGGGGCATCGGCGGTCTTGTGTTTACCCATGACCGGGCCGGTCAGACGGCCGCGGCTGCGGGAGGGATATGCCTTCCTTGGATGATGGGGCACAGTGTTCGCCGTCCGTCTCCGGGCGGTTAATAAGTCGGGCGATCCATCGAAGCGGGGCGCAGGCCGTTGTTGCCGTTGTAGGCGTTGTTCCTGTTCAGAGTGCCATCGGTGTTGACGTTGCGGGCGTTGTTGGCCGAGCCGGCACGAAAAAACAAGGCATACCCCGAGGGCCGCCTCACTGGTGACGCTTCTGCGCGTCCAGCTTAGCGGCCCTCTCTTTATCGGTTTTGTACCATTTGGCGGTCTGGTTCTTCACGCCGGCCGCCATCTTCGCCCAGTATGCAAAGGCGTCATCGCTGAAGCCGCTGAGGATCTCATGCGCGAGCTCGATGTGGTGGATCAGCTTTCGGCAGTTGCGAAGCGCCGACCGCTGCGCGCGATACCTGAGCTCACGCTCCTCGGGATCTGTCAGGAGCAGATCGTTGGCCTCCATCAGATCGGCGACGAGGTCGCTGGCCTCGTTCATCATCCTCTGTGCCAGACCGAGCCGCTCCTTCTTCGGGAAAACGGCCGGGTTTCTGGTCTTGATGTAGGTGTGTTTCTCGAGCTCCTTGGCGTCCGTGATGACCTGCATCTCGGGCAGTTTGTCACGGCCGAAGGGCGGGCGGCCTACATTGGCCCGCTCGTATGGCCGCGAGTGTCCGTTGCTTGCCGTAGTATCTCACCTCCTCGCCTTTGATTGTGACGCGGGCGCTGCTGCCGTCGTAGGTTTTGCCCTGAATGACGATGACGCCGTCCTCCCGCTTGCAGCAGGAGCAGGGCAGGGCAAGCTCGACGAACAGGTGCGCGATGATGCAGGAGGCTTCGGCCGGTGGGATTGGGGTGTAGTTGTAGCAGTTTCCCATCAGCACTCGAGCCTTTGAAGCGAAGCGTTCCAGACGCCAGACTTCAGCGTGATGCCTGTTAAGTCTGCGAATGTGATCTGGAACGGGTTGCTTGTGATGTCGCTGAAAACGGCGTCCCACAGCGTTGCGATCTTGCTGGTGTTCTGGCCGACCGCGTTGCTCAGGTCGTTGGCCGATGCCTCGGCAGCCTGCGCGATTGCGATGGCCTGCCGGGCGAGTGCCAGAGCCTCCTCGGCCGTAGCCTGCGCGCCGAGGGCGATGGCCTTGTAGGTCTCGTAGTCCTCTTTGGTGGCGTAGGCGTCGGCGGGGATGTAGGCGGTCACGTTGGTGGCCGTGCCGATCGCGGTGACGATGTCGATGGTTTTCTCGACGATGGTGGCGCCGCCGGAGGGCGGGATCCACTCGGCCAGATCGCCGCAGTTGCCGTAGCAGTACAGCACCTCGCCGACCTCGGGATCGGGATCTTCGGCATAAAGGCCGAGCTCGCGGTAGTAGAAGCCATCGGTCTCGTCGCCGTTGGTGAAGATGCCGCCGACGGCCACGGTGCCGTCGCCGTTGATCTTCAGCTTCGTGATGTCGACGGTCGCCTTCGGGCTGACCACGCCGGTGAGGGTGCGGGGCGTCTGGCCCTCCTCGAGGTAGCCATCGCCGAGGACGATCTTGGTGTAGTTGATCTTCTGGCCGGCCACGCCCTTCGCCAGAACGATCAGGCCGGCGGTGGTGATGTCGTTGTTGATAAATGCAGCCATGTCTATCTCCTTTCCTTAGTCTGAGATGACCGCCGCGTCGGTGCCGATGCTGACGGTCTCGCGGTTGTTGTCGTGGACGACGGCCGCGTGGTAGATGTGGATCTCGTCGCTGCCCATGACGTGCACCTCTTGGGTGTGATCCCTGACGGCCATGCCGGAATAGAGGAACATTTCGCCAGTCAGGCAGATCAGGATCGCGTCGAGCCACGAGCTGCGGCGCTTGACCGTCCGCAACAGCTTCAGGAACAGGTCGAGGTTGCTGTTGACGAGGCTCGGGTTGTCGCTCAGCACCTTGAAGTGATGCGGCTGCCCGCCGTACTGATACCACTCCCTGACCTCGCCGGTGCCGAAGTAGTCGGCCACGATCTGCTCCACGGCGTATGGGGTGCCGAGTTTCGCGTAGACGCGGTCGCTGTTGCGGATGACGGCCCGCTTGGCTGCGATGGGCGCGGTGCTGTCATACCACTGGATGTTCAGCTCCCACGCCATTTCGTCGAGCTCTGCGTCGCTGAGCTGGTCGATCTTGTCCCACCTGCTCAGGAGCTTCAGGCGTGCATAGGCGTCGCGGCTGATGATGTCGCAGCCGGTGGCGAGGCCCTTGTCGCTGCCGTCCTCCTGCATCCACGCAGGCAGCAGCTTGACCATCTCGGTCTCATTGAGCCGCATTTACACCACCTCACTCTCGACCTTGTGGCTGACAGTCAGGTGGCCGCTGAACTTGGCGACTTGCGTGTCGTCGAGGGCCTTGTAGGTCGGCTTGACGACGTCCACGCGGAAGGCGCCGGTCAGGTTCTCGCCCCACGAAGGCGAGAGGATCCGCTTGCGGAGCTGGTCGGGGTTGATGTCGCGGCCGAGGGCTGCGACTTGCCACTCGTTGTAGCGGTCGATCGCGCCGCCGGTGCCTTCGACGTTGGCGATCACCTCGGCCTCGTTCTTCGGCGTGGTGTAGTACACGATCTCGATGTCGTAGGTCTCGACCTCCGGGGGCACGGCACTCACCTTGTCAGTGAGCGGCCGGATGTCCTTGGCGTTGACCACGTCCAGCACCTTCGTCAGCATGGCAGCGTCGGGGATCCCGCCGCCTTCCAGTAGGGGCACGATCTTGACGCAGCCCTCCAGCGTGCGGGTGATGATGATGTCGACGCTCTCGGCGGCCGAGAGGCTGCCCTTGAGCGTGATGGTCAGCAGGCCGTCGGTGTAGTCGACGGTGTAGTCCGTGTCCTTGACCGCCGCCGCGCTCTGCCCATGGGCCTTCACGACGAGGGTGTCGGTCAGAAGTGTGCCGCCGCCCTTGAAGGCTTTGCCGTCGTAGACCGTGAGGGTCTCGCTGACGGTTTCCTTCTCGCTGACGGCCTTTGCGTCCACGATGGAGCTGTCGGCCGTCATTACCCAGTAGATGTAAGCCTGTTCAGGGCCCGCGGTGGATCTCTTGGCGGGCGCCAGACGGATCCGCTCGCGGAGGCGGTTGTCGCCCTCGGTGGTGTAGGGCTCGCCGTCATCGCCTCCGGCCGTTTCGGTCAGATTGGTGACGGACTCGATGTAGGGGATCAGGTCGACAAGGGTGGTGATCGTGCCGGCTTCGTAGCCGTTGAACTTCGTGCCGTTGCTCACGGCCGAGGTCGGCACCTCCACAGAGTAGGCGCCAGCTTGCAGCACAGCGATCTCGTCGGTTGCAAAATAGTTTTCGCTGTCCGGCGTCACCTTCGTCCACTTCGGAATGATGATGTTTTTCTCCTGCGGCGTGGAGACGGAGAAGCGCATGGTCGTCTTGGCCGGTGTGCCTTCCAGCCGTTTCACGTCCTGCCGCTCGCCGATGGCGTCCAGCACCTCGCCCCTCGCATAGCGGAGGAGCGTCTGCCGGCCGACGTCGTTGAGGCTGTTGTAGAGGGCAACGAACACGGGCACGAGAGCCTCACCGAAGATCCGGCGCTCGTCGCCCGGGTAGAGCGGCTCGCCGGCGCCCTTTTCGAGCTCGGTGATGATGGTCTTGTATAGGGTGCTCGCGCCTGTTGTGGTGAGTTTGATGTCCTCGCCGTAGGTGTTTGTCGCGTCGCTCACGCTGTTCACCTCCTTCATGTGATGTTGTCGATGCTGGCCCGCAGCTCGAAGTCGCCGGTCTGAGCGGTCAGGGCCTTCAGGTCGGAGTCACTGAGCTGCACGCGGGGCTCGTAGGTTTCCACAACGAACTCCACGTCGGCGGCCAGATCGGTCGCAGCGGTTTCGCTCGGCTTGTCGATCAGCGTGCGGTCGATCCCCTTGATGCGCTCGTAGGGCACCTCCCCGCGGATGGTCTTGAGGAGGTTCTGCACACAGATCTCGGGCGCTCCGTTGCCAGATGCTTTCATTGGGATCACCTCGCTTTACTTGAGCTGCGCATTGGTTGGCTTTTTGGATGCTTTGGCGCTGCTGGAGGCTCCGACGTTCACAGCCGAGGAGCTGATGCCGAGCTCCTTGTAGGTGGCGATGCCCGCCGCCGACTTGGAGCTGCTGCCGCTCTTGCCGCTGCTGCTGGATTTTCCAGAACTGGCCTTTTTGCTGCTGGCCTCCTCGGCGTACTCTGTCAGCTTGATCGTGATCTTGCCGGTCAGGATCCTGCCGAGGTTGTCCAGCTTGGTGTCTGATAGGCTCACGCCTGTGAGCTGAAGGTTGGCCGGGCCGAAGCGCCGGCCGGCCAGATAGAAGGGGGCATACTGCCCGACCAGCGCCGTCCACGACTCGTACTCGCTGCGCACGTCGCAGCCGACCGCGGCGGCCAGATTGAAGTCGAAGCTCATGCTTTGCAGCTTGAGCGCCTTGGTCTTGGTGGCCGGGGATCCGGCCTTGTCGTCGCTGTTTTCCGTGTCGAGCTCGACGCTGGAGGAGACGCCATTCAGGGCGGCGATCCTCTGGCTGGAGACGCCCCACGTCTTGCCGTTCCATGATGCCATGACGGCCATGTCTATCCCTCCTTACTGTGGGCCAGAAGTGCTGCCTCCCATGCTGTCGGTGTGGGCGTGGCCGGTCAGGCTGATGCCCGTGGCGGTCACGTCTGCCGACGGGACGCTGATGCCCTTGTCCTGCATCGTGAGCGCGCCCTTCTTGACAGTGATGTCGCCCGGGACGATGCCGTCCCACTCTCCGTCCATGCGGGAGAGGATGATGCCGGTGCCGTCCTCGAACATAGCATAGGCGACTTCTGTGCCGGGGGTCAGGTTTCCCATCTCTCCGCGCAGATACCACGGGATCGTCAGCGGTCGCGTGACCATGCTGTCGGCTGTGCTCGGGAGCACTCTGGCCGTGGTTTTGTCTCCGTTCCTGTCGGCCTTTCCCTCCACGCTGGAGATCTTGCCCTTCTGGATCATTTGGTTGTTGCTGTTCATCAATATCCCTCCAGTGGCTTGCGGAGGTATAGCTTGCTCCGCGTCTTGACGTAGTCGTGCCGGATCCGGTTGATGAAGGCCGTGCCGTCCCACGACTTAACGCCCTCGGTCGCCAGCGTGACCACAGAGCCCGCCGCATAGTCTCGCAGCAGCGAGCCCGTCCAGAGGGTGCCGACGGTCGCGTTTTTGTTGGCGTCCCGGAGGAGGCCCTTGGCGAAGCGGTCGGCCTCGCTCTGGTCAGTCATGCGGAAGGGTAGGATCCGGCGCAGCACCTTGTCGCCGCCGTTCGGGGCTGCGAAGGTGCCGGTCAGGCCGCCGTTGACGGCTTCGGACGAGCCGTAGGCGTTGGTGCCCTCGTCGCGGTACTCGAAGTCATTGGCCGGGGTGATGGTGATGGTGTCGACGGGCTGCTGGCTTTCCATGTACGCCTCGTCGTAGACGACCAGCTTGCCGTCATACACCAGAAACGCCGCGCCCTCGAGGGTGCAGCGGTTTTGAAAAAATGCGAAGTCTGCGAGGTTGTTCTGCTCGACGTAGTCGTAGGTCTGGTCTGTGATCCCGTAGGTCTCGAGTGTCAGGCCGTGGCGGCCGGCGATCTCTTGGGCCAGTTGCAGAAACTTGACCTTTTCCCACGACTTGCTCCGCTTATCCTTCGCAGACTGCGGGACGGAATAGGCCCGCAGGGTGATGATCCCGGACTCGGGGACGACGCTCTCGACGAACATTTTGCCCGTCTTGGCCGCGCCGTCCTCGATGGCGATGCTGTCGCCCTTCTTGGGGTTCCACGAGTCCCACAGCTCGCGGGTGTCGTTGAGCTTGAGCAGCAGCTCGTCGCTCTGCTTTTCGGCGTACATATCGTGATAGCAGCGGTGGACGCTGACGTCCGGGTAGATGTCGACGCCTTCGTATAGGATCTTCACGGCGTCACCTCCTCCACGGCGGCAGGGTCTCCGGCGTCTCCACAGTCTCGACGATCGGGATCCGCACAGCCTCGCCGCCCTCGAAGATCAGCACGTCGCTGAGGTCGGGGTTGGCCTCGATGATGGTGCTCGCCATGCGCTCCTCGTTATAGGCGACGAGCGCGATGCTGTCGAAGGTGTCGCCGCCCTGCGCCACATAATCAATAAAGCCGACTGTCTGCTGTGACATAGGCGCCGCCCTCCCTTCTGCTGAGTGCCTCGAGAATGAAGTCGATGAACTCCGGCTCGAGGTCGCGGAGCTTTCGGATCAGTGCGTCCTCGTCAGTGTCGCCCTCGACCTTGATCTGCGGAGAGAAGGACAGGCCACTCAGGTCGTAGACCACAGCAGTGCCGGAGCCGCCGCTGAGCAGCTCGTAGTCGCTTTCGCCGTCAGATGCCCCGAGCATCCGGCCCGCCTCTGCCCAGTAGGACAGGTTTTGCGAACGGTATGCAGGGTTGAAACTGATGACCGCCTCGGTCGGGTAGCGTGGATCCTCGCCGGCGATGGACGGCCCTCTTGTGAAGCCGCCGGTCGCATAGCCAGAGACAGACGCGCTGCCGCCTCCACCTCCGAACAGGCCGGCGATCTTGGAGATAACGCCGGAGCCGAAGCTGACGATCTTCGATACCCAGCCGACAATCGTACCGAGCACGCTGGCGATGGGTTCCAGAATAGACAGCAGCGGAGTCAGCAGTGGGGTGATGGCGCCGATCAGGCTCAGGATCGGGGGGAGTAGCGCCTGAACGAGCTGCATCAGGGGATCAAGTAGCGGCATGATGACGCTGTTGACGATTTGCAGAGCCACTTCCAGCAGCGGGGTGATGACCGGCAGCAGGCTCGAGATGATGCTCACCAGCACAGGCAGCACGGCGCTGACGATCTGCGTGATGATAGGAAGCACGGTGGCAAGCAGGCTGGCAATAGGCGGCAGGATCGCGGAGACGATCTGCATGAGTGGCGGGAGGAGCGTCTGCACGAGGTTGAGAAGCGGCGGGAGCAGAGTGCTCATTAGCTGCGTCAGAACTGGCAGAAGGTCGGCCGCGAGCTGAGAGATCAGGGGCAGAACGTCCTCGAGGGCGTCGGCCGCGCCGGTCAGGAACTCGTCGACAAACGGGGCCGCAGCCTCGACCGCCTTGGAGATGGCCGGAGTGATCTGCTCCATCAGTTTTTGCAGGGTCGGCATGAACTTGTTGAGCCCGTCGAACACAGTGTTCGCCATAGGCTTTAGGGCCACTTCGAGCCCCTGCTTCATAACCTGAAGCCGCTCGGCGAAGTCGTAGGTGTCATCAGCTGCGCCGGCGATTGTCTCGCCGTTTTCTTGCAGCTCAGCCGTCAGGTCTGCGACGGCCAGAGAGCCGTCTCGTATTGCTGCGGCCATCGTGGAGCCTGCCCTTGTGCCGAAGATCTCCGACGCGATGCTGGCGGCCTCTGCGGCCGTCCCGGCGTTTTTGATCTTTTCGTAGTACATGGCGAGCCCGTCGCTGGCGCTGATGCCCTCCTTGGCGAGTGTGGCGACGCTCTTTTTCATAGCGCCGAGCACTTCGTCGGTGTTTACGCCGGCCTTGTCGAGCTGGCCCATCAGGGCGCTCGCCGTCTCGAAGGAGTAGCCCATCTCCTGAAGCTGCGGGCCGAACTTCTGCATATCTGCCATCAGATCTGTGAAGCCCATGCCCGTGCTCTGGCTGACCTTAAAGATGTAGTCCATAGCGCCGCCCATGTCGTCGGCGTCGATGCTCCACTGTTGGAAGGCTTGGCTCGACTCCTCGATCACGCTGCCGAGGTCGTCCCCGAGCATATCACTTACTTGGATGGCTTGCTTGGAGATTTCCTGAAGCTGCGGGCCGGTGAGGCCGAGGCGGGTGTTGTAGTCTGCGATCGCCTTGCTGGCGTCCTCCATTGTGGTCGGGACGCTCTTGTAGACGGCGTCGAAGTCATCCAGAAGCCCGTCCAGTGCGTCGCCGGTTGCGCCGGTTCCGATGCGGATAGCATCAGCAGCGTCGTCGAAGGACGCGCCGAGATCCTTCATATACTTTCCGGCCTCGATGACTGCCTTGCCTGTCGCCACAGCGATGCCGCCCACGGCTGCACCAACGGCCAGCGCCTTCACGTTCAGGCCGCTGATTTTCTTCTGAGCCTGTTCGATGGCTTTGCCGAGTGATGGGTCGATGCTGCCGGCCAGATTGACGACCGCCTGCATCGTTTTTCCGTTTGCCATGTGCGTCACCTCCTTCTGATGTGTGGTTTCTTAAAGCTGGCCGCACGAGTCGGCCGGCTCGCTTGGAGCCGCTTGGCCTCCTCGACGGCCTCCCCGTATTCGGTCAGGAAGTCGGTCAGCCTTCGCTCTCCGAGGTCTCGCGTTGATGTGTGGAATGCTCGGGCGTAGTCTCGGATTGCGCGTCGGAGCTGTCGGGGGTGTAGGGTTCCTCCGACTTCCCGGAAATAAAATCCCGGCCGATCCTCATAATCTTCATAACGTCGTAGCCGCGGACGCGCTCGAGGTCGGAGATGTCGATCTCAGGGTTGACCGCGATGATGGCAGCGAAGCCGAGGTAGAGGTGCAGGCCGTAGTCCAGCTCGGCCGCGCCGGCTGCGTTGCCATTCTTGGAGCCGCTGGCGCTCAGCTTTCTGGCGTCAGCTTCAGCAAACGCCTGTGCGGTGATCTCGCTGATGTCATAGGTCAGCTCGTTGTAGCTCTTGCCGTTGATCTGCACAGGGTTGTCGAGCTTGATGGTGTTCTTCATTGGGTGCGTCTCCTTTCGATAAACAGAGGGCGCCGCATAGGCGCGGCGCCCTTCAGGTTACAGTAGGCTGCGGATGTCCTTGGCGTAGTCGACGCCGCCGACGCGCAGGATCGTGTTGAGCTGGTCGATCAGCCAGTATTCAGCGCCGCCGACGTAGAGCTGGTAGCGGCTCACGGCAAACGTGGCCTCGTTCTCGCTGGTGTTGCCGGGATCCACGGAGAGCCCCGGGATGCCCTTAGAGACGCAGCGGAGGAACGCCTTGCAGCCTTCGGTCTTTGTGGAGCCGTCGGCCTGCTTGACGTCCTGAGCCCAGCGGATCTCGATGGTCTTGCTCTCGAGCTTCATCATGTTCCGCAGGCCGAGGTCGATGCCGATCTTGGTGATGGATGCCTCCATAGCCTCGATCTGGCCGAGGATGGGGGCGGTATAGGTTCCCATAGCCTTGAAGTCAGCGGTCACGGGAGTGACAGCCGGCAGCGCGATGGTCACGTCTTTGGCGACGAGAGTGCCGCCGATGTAGACGGTGTCGGCGAGGATGGGGCCCTTCAGGTCGAGCCACAGGTTTGCCATTACTCGTCACCTCCTTCGTAGTAGACAGAGAAGCCCGCGTCGGTGTAGGCGACGTAGACGCTCGCAGACTTGAGGGGCGGGGTCGGGGTGACGGCGATGTCCCAGCGGAAGTCGCCATTCATCACGTCCGTGGTGCTGTTCTCGCTCTCGAGGAACAGGATCACGGGCTCGCCCAGCAGGGCGCCCATGCTCACATAGCCGTCGAGCTTCTCCTGCTCGCGGTTGATGATGCGATCCTTCAGCGCGCGGGTCATAGGGCTGTCGATCTCAGGGCTCCACTCGCGCTGGAAACTATTGGTGATGTGCATGAGCATACGCATGGAGACGTCAAAGATCGCGCGAGGATCCACGTCTGCACCGTATGTGTAGGCGGCCGTATGGTCGCCCCACAGTACCCACTCGCCTCCCCATGCGACGGCGGTGCTGATGCCGTTCTGCGTCAGCTCCTTGCCGGTCTGCTGGTCGAAGCCGCGGTTGTTGGCGTTGGCCCCGAAATACTGCTTGATGACGGGGATCGCCTTGTTGCCGCAGGTCTCCATCGGGACGCTGTTGTGGCTGAAGTCGGCGCGCATGAGCTCGACCACGGCCAGCGTGCTCAAGTGGAACACGTTGCCGAGGTTGTCCACAGCCTGCGGCCAGTAGACCTTAGAGCGCTCGCCGGTGAAGGCGTTGGCCTTCTTCCATGCGATCGCCTTGGTGATCGTGTCGACCGCCTGCGCGGTGCTGTCCACGAGGGGCAGGTCGGCCACGACGAAGGCGTCCCAGTGGCCGTTGATCTTCTTGCAGGTCGTCAGCATGGCGTTATAGACGGCAGGGCTGTGACTCCAGCCGGGGGCCGCGATCAGATTGCAGACCGCGAACTGCTCGGGATAGAGCAGCGCGATCGCGCTCAGGCCGCTGTACTCGCCGGAGGAGGTGACGCCGCCGATGATGTCGCTGTCTGCGATCTCAGAGTCGTCCACCTCGCTGAAGCTGGCCGTCAGGCTGCCGGCGAGCTGCGCGTCGTCCTTCAGGCTGGTGATGATGACCGTGCCCTTGGTGAAGTTATAGTCCACAGCGTAGTCGGTGCCCTCGACGTAGTTGCCGCTGTCATTCTTTGCGATGGTCAGGGTGTCGAGGATGATCTTGTCGCTGGCGAACTCGGCGCGGCCGCCGGTGAAGGTGAGGGTCTTGGTAGTGGCCGTCTCCTTGCGGTGCTTGCCCGCGGAGGGGTCGAGCACATTGATGACGTAGATCGGGCCGATGTTCCCGAGGGTGTTGTTGAAATGCGCGTACACGGCCTCGCACAGGGTAAAGGTGCCCCAGTCGGACGAGTAGCCGATCTTCTTCTGAGCGTCGACCAGACTGGTGATCTTGATCGGCGCGTTGATGATGCCGGCCTCGCCGAAGCCGCGCACGAGGTTGACGGGTGCCGTGCCGATATAGACCGGCGTGGTGCCCGCCTGCACGGCGCTCTGTGCCACGGTCTCGCCGATGTGGCCGTAGGCGCCGTAGAGGTATTCGTTTGCCATCTGCTTATCCTCCTTTGCATGAAATTAGAGCAGCCGAGCGGCTGCCCTTAAAGCAGGTGTTGGTAGCTTTTCGGGTTGCGGGTCAGGGTCTCCTCGACGGAGAACTCAGCCCATGCAAACCAGTACGGGTAGAAGTCGGGGACGGCGTCTTGCTCCGCGACGGGGCCGAAGGTGATGCCCTTCTCCTTGATGACGCGGAGGTCGCCGAGGTACTCGGCGTTTTCAATCAGCCGGAGAGCTGTGTCCACAAAATTCCATGCGTCACGCCAGCCCTCTCCGTTCTTCACGAAGTAGGAGGCCGCCGCCTCGTTGTATTGCTGGATGTAGGTGCCGCTGCCGTCGCCCTTCGGCTTGAAGATGTCGGGCCCGTGGTAGCCGGGATCCCACGCTGAGAAGCAGAGCCGGATCTTGATGTCTCGGGCACTCTGGAGCAGGTCGTCGTCGCCCTGAACGATCTGCACGCAGACCGACGGGATCGGCGCGGCGATGTTCGGGGGCGTCCTGTCCTTCGATGGTACGAAAAGCGAGAACGCGGCCGGGTTTACCAGCTTGTATGGGTAGGAGGCGTCCGTTGCGTTGTCGTCGGGGAGCTTCAGCTTGACCAGAGGGCAGACCTCGGCGGTCAGCCAGTCCCGGACGGTTTCGATGCTGTTGACGATGGACATGGGGCACCTCCTACATGGTGACAGTCTGGCCGAGGGCCACGGTGGCGATCCCCATGTCCTCGCTCCAGTCGTTGACGATGTACTCGCGGCCGTCGACGTTGAGCCCTTCGCCCGCCGGGCGCCGAGCGGGCAGATCCTCGACCGCCGCGTAAAGCAGCAGAGAGGACTCCGCGACGCTCAGCTCTTGCCCCCCTTGGCGTTCCTTCAGGGCGTTGTCGTCCAGCACGGCGGCGATGGCTCTGCCTTCGACGGTGTGCTTCTCACCGAACTCGTCGAGATTGAGAAACGTGCGCCGACGGTCAGCCTCGACCATCGCCTTGAAGCTGAAGGCCATCAGACAGGATCGGCGGCGCCGATCTGAGGGGGCTCCTCGTCGTCGGCGCCGTCATCAGGCTGCTCGGCCTTGGCGGCCTCGATGGCAGCGATGACGTCGGCCTTCTTGCGCATGGCAGAGGCGTCCACGCCATAGCGCGCGGCCACTTCCTTCAGCTCGTCGAGCTTCATGTCCTCGTTGTACTCAGGGGCCTCGTCGGCCGCGGTGTTGGTGCTGGCAGGCTCGTCGGCGTCGTCGCCGGGAGCGGGTGCGGGCTGCTCGGCAGTCTCGCCCGGCTCGCCGATGTACTTGGCGACGCCTTCCTTCACCAGACGGGCCTCCAGCTCGTCGTCGAACTTCTGAGGGCCGTCTGCTTCAGTGATGGGGATCACCTTGCGGCCGTTATAGTAGCCGAAGGTGCCCTTGATGATCTGGATCATGCTCTGCTCCTTTCTGCTGCGCTCAGTCCGTCAGGACGTCCGCAACGATGAACGGGTTCTTGTTGTTGGGGATCATCAGCGGGCGGCTGGAGATGGTCAGCGTGCGGCTGTTGCCTTCGGCGCTGCTCACATACTTCGGCACGCGGCGGCCGGCGTAGGTGTGGAACTCGCCGTCGCTCTGCTCGACCTGAGAGACGGCGCCGTAGGCGGTGCGGCCAGCGCCGGGAGCGGTGAGGACGCACTTGCCGGACGGGATGTAGAGCTTATCGTTGCCCTCGTCGCCGGTGTAGGTCAGGTCGTAGGAGATGACGCTGATGATGCGGCCGAGGACGTTCAGGCGGGCCACGATGGCAGCGCCGTCAGGCAGCAGCTCAGGCTCCACGTTGCCGATCTCGATGCGGCGGTTGTCGAGGAGCTTCTGCACGGCCGCGTCGTTGATGATGGTGTCAGCCACGTCCGGGGAGCAGACCAGATCAGAAGCGCGGAGGCCGCGCTTGGTCAGCATACGGATCATGGCCTCCAGATCCTTCAGGATCTTGCCGTCGGTGGCGTCCCACTTGGCCGTCGGGGTGTAGGTCGCGGGGTTGCTGGCCTCGGAGTAGAAACGGATCTCCATCTCGTCGGCCTTGTCGACGTCGTCGGCGATGTGCTTCATCACGCAGCCATTGGTCAGCATGGTCTCGGCGGCCATCGCTTCTTCGCGGTTGGTGATGAGCTCGCCCAGCTCGTCAGCGTCGCGCAGGATGAGGGTCTGCTGGCGCTGCTCAGGGGTGAGCTGAGAGTAGAGAGCCTCGCCGAAGCCGCGCTTGCGCAGCTCGTCGAGGGTCAGGACGCGACGGGGAGCCACGAAGGGCGGGGTGTAGCGTTCCATATTGTAGCCGGCGCGCAGGACGGTGACGCCGCCCTTGCGAGGGGCCACGAAGGGCGCCAGCTTCTTGCTGCCGTCACGGAACTCGACGAGCACGTCGTCGGTGGCGAAGATGTCGCTCGCGTCGTTGGTGGGGAAGTAGCGGTCACGCAGGAAGGTCGCAGCAGGGGTGAGCTGCTGCACGGCCATGAGCAGCGTGTGGGTGTCGTAGAAGTTAAAAGGCATTTTGTTGTCCTCCTTCTCTTAGTATTCGATGGCGTCGGAGAGCAGGATGCCGGCCTTGCGCAGCTCCTCCTCGTCGGTCGCCTTCAGGGTGTAGCCGCTTGCGACAGCCAGCTTGTTGCGGGCGAAGTGGCCGGTGCGGTAGGCCAGCACGGTCACGTCCGCGGTGGTGCCGACTTCCACGTCCTCGGCGAGGATGCAGTTGGCGGTCAGGGTTTCGTTGGTGGTCGCGGTGGAGCCGAGGATCACCAGCTTGCCGTCGCCGGTGGTGCCGGCAGGCAGGGCCAGCACGGTGCCGCGCTTATAGGTGGCTGCGGCGGTGGCCGCCTGGCGGATGGTCACGGTGAACACGTCAGCGACGGGCTCGTTGGCAACAATCAGACCGTCATAGCCGACGCTGCCGAGGTTTTCGTCCAGTCTCTTGCTCATTACTTCTTACCTCCGTTCTGAGACTTGGTGGAGTTGTAGAGGCCGACGATGGCGTCCACCTTTGCCTTGTCGTCGTTTTCGCTGCCTTCCTCGCCGCCGTTAGGGGCAGCGCCGACGCCGGCAGCGCCGGACTCGTCGTTGTCAGCCTTGGCGTCCTTCAGGTGCTTGGCACCGAGGGCCGCCTGCTTCTGCATAGCCTTGAGTGCGAGCTGCTCAGCGGTGCAGGGGGTCTCGCCGTACTTGGCGTCCCTGACGAGCTGCGCGTCGCCCACACTTGCGGCGATGCTGTCGATGGCCTCGATGCGGGCGCGTTCCTGCGTTCTGGCAGTTTCGGCCGCCTGCTGCTCGATCTGAGCCACGACGTCGGGGTGCTGTGCTCTCATTTCTTCGAGGGTCATGGTCTTGTTGTCCTCCTTCTTGGGGCCGTCGTTCTTGGCGGCCGCGTGTTTATTTCCAGCCGCAGGGGCGGCGTGGATGCTATTGTCGATGGGGATCGTCCCCGGGATGTGTCTGAAGCCCTTGACGTCGTGCCGGATGCCGGCGACGAGGAGCACCTTCTTGTCGGCGCTCAGGGTGACGTCGGGGCCTTCGTCTGTGAGCAGGGTGTCGGCAAAGCCGTTGTCAATGGCCTCCTGCCCGACCATCCACGTCTCGCGGGTCATCATGCTGCGGAGCTGGTCGACCTCGAGGCCGGTCTTGGCGTGGTAGATCTCCGCGATGGCCCGCTCGCTCGCGTCAAAGTCCTTCTGGAGCTTCTTCAGGTCTGCGAGGGTGTAGTAGTCGTAGAGCAGCCCGGCGACGCCGTGGATCATCACCATGCTGCCGGGATAGACCTGCACCTCGTCACCTGCGCAGGCGATGACGCTGGCCGCGCTGGCCGCGATGCCTTCCACGACGACGACCTTGTGGCCAGTCAGGCCCTTGATGGCGTTGTGGATGGCGATGCCTGTGTAGAGGTCGCCGCCGCAGCTATTGATCTTGATGGTGATATTGCTCTTGCCCTTGACGGCCGCGAGATCCTCCATGAAGCTCTCGGGCGCGATGTAGAGGCCGGGCTCGGGCTCGCCCGTCCACCAGTCCACAGGCTGACGGCTCACGACGTCGCCGTAGAGGGTGATCTCGCCCTCGTCGTCGCCGATGCTGGCGACGTTCCAGAACTTGATCGGCGTGCCCGCAGTCTGAGGCCCGGCGCAGAGCCGGGGAGTGTTATGCGTTCTCATGCTTGTCTCCTTCCTTGATGCTTTTGATGGCCTCGGCGACGATCGCCTCCCGCAGAGCTGCGGAGATCGTGCCGCTGGCCGCTGTGCTCTGGTCGACCTGCCCCTGCGCTGCGCGCAGCTTCTCGTTTTCCCGAGCGAGCTGGTCGACGTTGGCGTCCCACTGACCGCCGTTGAGTCGGATGGTCGCTTGCTCTCTGGTCGTGATGCCTTCGCCGATGGCGAGGATCTCGGCCGTGATCTCCTTCGTCGGGTCGAGCTGTCCCTGAGAGGGGCCGATCCACTCGGCGCCGAGGTATGCGGCGCGGATCGCCGGGTCTGCGAAGAAGCCCGGGGCGCTGATGCGGCCGCGGGCGACGGCTTCGGAGAGCCAGATCTCATATACCGGCGTGCAGAAGTCATCGACAAACCACTTGCGCCTCATGCGGAACGCCTTCCACGCCTCCATCAGGGCGGCGCGGCTGGCGCTGTACGAGCTGTTGAAGCTCTTGAGCAGAAGGTCGGCCGGGATCTCGAGTGCCGCGCCCACCTGTTCACAGATGGCGCGCAGGAATGTGTTGAAGCCACTGGCCGGCCGTTTGGGGTCTGCAAAGGTCACGTCCTCGCCGGGCTCCATGATGTTGATCTGGCCGGGGCCCATCTCGTACTCGTTAGGCTCTCGGCTCACCTCCGGCAGGCTGCTCCCGACCTCGTTGAACGGGTTGTCGCCGGCGCCTGCCTCGGTCTTGATGAAGGCCGTGAAAAACGACTCGACGACCGCCGCAGTCAGCTCGCTCTCGGTGTAGCGGCGAAGCTGGAGCAGGGGCTCGATGACCTGCGCGAGATAGCTGACGCCGCGGTATTGATCCGGGCGCTCGCTCTCCATGACGTGCAGGATGTTCGGCAGGCCAGTCCGCTCGCCGTATGCCTGAACACGGGCCCACGTTGTCGTCGTGCTGCCGAGCTCGAAGGGGTAGGTGCTGCGGATGTGGTACGCCTCGATCTGGCCGTCGCTGTTCACCTCGACGCCGTCGTAGATGGTGTTGCCGTTGGCCGCCTTGCCGGTGGTCAGCAGCATCGGGGTGATGATGCCGGAGGTCGTTGGCGTGGCGACTCGGTCGGCCTCGATCAGGTGCAGGCGTAGCGAGTAGGGCGTGAGCAGCGTCGGCTCGTACTGCTTCACGACGGCGAACACGTCGCCGCTGACCAGCCACGAGGAGAGTGCGAGCTGCTGCATGGCTGCGAAGTTGTTGACGCCGGTGGCGTCGCACGCCCTTTTGTTCTCAGACCAGAGAGCGAACTCACGCTCGGCCTGAGCCTGCCATGCGTCGGCGGCCTCCTGCGTCATGCCGAGCGCCTCGCGGTCGATCCGACTCTTGAGCTGGAGGCCGATGCCGACGACGTTGGTGCGGTTGGTGCGGATGGCAGAGGTGGCGATCGGGGCCGCCATGTAAAGCATCCGGGCACGCTGCCGCAGGGTGTAGTTGTTGGCGTCGATGTCCTCCTTCGGGCTGCCGCTCATAGCTCTGAAGCCCTTGGTCGCCTTCTTGTGCCAGCTCGCGCCGGCGTCGCCGTAGCCCTTATTCACAGGGCGCGGCTGCTGCCGCCTGTTCTGCGGGCGGCTTCTGCTTTTTCTTTTGCTGATGGTGCTCACCTCCTTCATGGTGAAGATGGCCGAGCCGGGAGAAAAGGAGCGAAAACTCCCGGCGTCGGCCTATGAAAAAAGCCCCTTTCGGGGCTTCTTTCACCAGTCTCGGGGCACTACTCCCACAGCTTTTCGCGGCTTCTCGCCGTTCAGTGCGGCCTCGAGGGCTTCGATGTCTGCCTCGAGCTGTTTGATGGCGGCCCGGATGGATCCGAGGTCGGTGTTGTAGCGGGCCAGATTTCGCGAGCCGATGCCGTAGCTCTGGACGCCTCCGTCCAGCATCTCGGCCTCTCGCTTCAGGTAGAGATCCAGCCGGTTCCTCTTGATGGAGAGCTGGTACTCGATTTGTTCGCGGGTCTTTCTCATTGTGGTGTGTCCTCCTTACCAGTCGTCGAAGGCGTCGGCCCGGTTGTGCCGTTGCCGCTGCCGTCGCTGCTGCGGGGCCTTCGGTTTTTCCTCCAGCCCTTGCAGGCGGCGCTCGATGGCGTCCATGTCGGGGTTGATGATCTTGAGGCCGGCGTTGGCGTAGTCGCGGCAGTCGAGGGCCTCGTTGCGGTTGTGCCCGGGCAGCTTCTCCCACGCCCAGCGGTCGCCGCGGCGCGTGTGCGTGAGCACCAGCTTCTCGGAGAGGAGCCCGTTGAAGAAATTGAGGTCATAACCGGCGTCGGGGTGCCGGTTGAAATGGCAGTATTTTGGCCCGGGCTCCTGCACCTTCAGATTAGCCATGATCGTCGCCTTGCCGGCGTCGACGCCGATGGTGTAGAGCCAGCAGGTGATCCGCTTGTTGTCGCGGATCGGCACCTTGCTCGGGGGCGAGACGAAGGGGATGCCGTCGCCGCCCTTGCCCTTGATGGCAAAGACGCGCTTGCCGACGCGGGCCCGGCACGCCTCATAGACCTCTTGGGTGAAGTGGCCGCCGGAGTCGACGCAGGTGATGGAGATCTTCAGGCCGCGGCCGTTTTTGAACTTGTAGACGTGGTCGACCACGTCATCGAGCCGCTGCCAGACCTCCGGGGTGTCTGGCCGGCCCATGATGTAGCCCTTGACGACGCCCCACGTCTCGCCGTACTTCCCGTGACCGACTACCTCGTATTCGAGGCGGTTGTCCTGAGTGTCGACGCCGCAGGTCAGCACGAGCACGCCGTCAGGCAGCTCCACAGGGGTGCCGTCCGAGCGGGTGCCGTAGTCCTCACGGCGGGTGAGCATGGTGTCCTCGTCCTCGAGGTCGCCGCGATCTTCCCACAGTTGGCCGAGCAGGGTGTTGTAGACGACCTTGAGGCGCTGCGGGTCATCCTTGGCGTCGAGGAACTTGAGGACGATCTTCTCCCACGGAGTCCACGGGCTCGAGAAGGCATTGAGCCAAAAAGAACGGACGCCATTCTTGTAGGCGTCCGGGTTGTCGGCGATCCACTTGGCAGGCTGCTTTCGCATGGTGTCCTCGGGGATCAAGCAGCCGCACGCCGGGCAGCTCCACGAGACGCCGCTCTTGAGGCTCCACGACTTTTTCCCGCGGATCCTCTTGACCTCCGGGTCGAAGTGGATATTGTCGAACACGATCTCGCTGTACTCCCCGCACTCGGGGCAGCGGTGGCACCAGCGTTCCTGCGTGCCTTGGTAAAAACTCGTTTCGATGTTGCTGTTGCCCTTGATGGTCGGGGTGGAGACCTCGACCGCCTTGGCGTTGTAGAATGTGGCCTGACGTGCTTCGGCCAGCGCCCACGGGTCGCCCTCGGTGCCGGCGCTGGTCGCCCAGCGGTCGCGCTCGTCGCCGATGATATAGCGGGCAGGCGTGGAGGCCAGAGCCGAGGCGCTGTTGGAGCCGGTCAGGGTGAGCATCCCGCCCGGGAACGACTTCTGGAGGATTGTGTTGCCGCTGTCCTTGGCCTTGACGTCGTGCACCTTCGCCTTCAGGGGCTTGCTGTCGCGGATCATAGGGGCCACGCGGAGGCGGCTGAACTTCCGGGCGTCGTCGATGGTCGGGTGGACGTAGAGGATGCTGCCGGGGTCTTGGTCGATGATGTAGCCGATGATGTTGAGCTCGAGCTCAGACTTGCCGACCTGAGAAGCGGCCACCATGACTATTTTGTGCACCTTCGGATCCGTAAAGGCCCGCATGGGCTCCTCGAGGTACGGGGTGCGCTTGGTACGCCACGGGCCGGCCTCGGCTGAGCTTTCCGGGGAGAGGCGGCGGTGCTTGTCGGCCCACTCGTCCACGGTCAGGCTCTCAGGTGGGGCGAAGCGTTTGACCGCTCCGGCGATGGCGGTATTGAGCTTCGCGGCGGCTTTTTTAGTCGTCCGCGTCATCGGCGAGCTGCTCGCTCCAGCCTTCCCGATCCCTTACTCGCCGGGCGTACACCTCGGGATCGTATTTATAACCGGCCAGCTCCGTCAGGATCTTGTAGACCTCTGTGCGGATGATCTCAGACGCCTCGGCGGGTGTTGCTGCGCCGGTGACGTCGACGGCCAGACGGCCCGGCAGGGCCACGAGCATCGACCTGATATTGTAGACGAGGTCGGTCATCACAGCCTCGACGTCCTCGCTGCGGTGCATGGTGCCCTCGAGCTCACTGAGCTGGAGGGCGGCGATGTCTGCCTTGCTGCGCTTGAGGTCAGCCTCAGCCTCCAGACGTCGGCCCTCGATCTCGCTGTCCTTCTTCGACGGCTCCCGGCCGTTGGCCTTGGCCGTCAGGTATCGGATGTACCTCTGGATCGTCGGCAGCAGGTCATAGCGGTTGGCGTTGCCTTCCTTGACCGCGGCGATGACGCCATCCTTGGTGAGCTGCTGCACTCGGCGGGGCGTCATGTCGAACAGGGCCGCGATGGTCTTGCTGTCGACGAGCTTGTTGTTGGTTGGGTTCGGCATGGCGTTCCCTCCTTTCTGCCGCTCGGGCGAAACGAAACGGCCCGAAAAAAATTTTTCCCGGCTGCGCGTTTTTTGGGCTCGCCAGCACCGCAGGCCAGAGCGGGCCGTCACAGTACCTTCGGCGCGTCGCTGCGCGCGTGGAGGCGTCTGTGAGGCGCTGCGCTGCGCTCTGTGCGCGTCTGGCGGTGTTGGCCGGGCTCGGTGTCGGGCGCCGTGGTGTTGCGCCCTGTGGGCCGCTGTGGGCTATTTCCCGAGGGCTCGGTCGAGGTTGTGCTGGAGGCGCTTGACCGTCTCCTCTTGGAGTTGGGTCATTATCTTCTCATTGGTGCGCTCGCTGGTTATCATGGAGGGCACCGAGATGGTGGTGAACTTCTTGATGTCGGTGCGCGTCCTGCTCATTCGCTGGAATGGAATGGCGCTGACGCCGCCGGCCTTGGTGTTGCCCGTCCCCATGAGGATATTGTGCGATCGCTCGGAGTACGGGCCGCCCGGGGTGCGGGTGTTCAGGTAGCGGCCGATGACCTTCTTCTGCCCCTTGACCACCTGCATCCGCAGCGTGTAGCTCTTGCCCGGCGGTGCGGTCTTGGGCGTCATGCCGAAGTGCACGGGAGTGAGCAGCCGGCCGGAATAGGTGATGGTCAGCTCCTCGATGGTCTCACCTGAGACGCTGACGCTGCCCGCCATCTTCTTCGGCTTGCTGCTGTTCTTGCCGGACGGGGTGATCTCGCCCTTCTTGATGTTGTAGACCGATGTGACTTCCTGAGCGATCCAGCTCGGCGCTCTGGCCTTGACGTCGCGGACGGTGGCCTTCACGGCCTTGCGGCCCTGCTCGTCGATCTGCGCGACGGTGTCCATGAGCTTTTGGAAGTTTTCGACCTGCATGGTGATGGTTGCCTTTGCCGTTGTTGTCACCTCCTGAATATGCAAAAAGAGACCGGCGGGCGTTGGTTCGCCCGTCGGCCTCTTGCCGTCGGTTGTTATTCGTTTTTCCTCTGGTCAGCCGCTCGGAATTGCCACGGCGTTGCCCGTGTGTCCGGCGGTCTTTTGCAGGATATAGAATAGCACGGGTCGCTACTGCTTTTCAATTCCTTTTACTTCCCTTTTGTTCCTTTTACTGCGTTTTACTGCCGCAGCTCAGGCATGGGCTCCAGCTCGTCCAGCACGGCGGCGAGGTTGAGCAGGGCGCGGCCGTGGATCTTGTATGTCCTGTTCTGGTAGGCGTCCACTCTGTCGACGTAGTCCCGCCGATCACCGAACAGGACGCCGCAGGTGCTCTCCCAGTCAGCCCGGTCGAAGTAGCGCAGCCGGATGACGGCGCGCTCGTCGGGGTCGGAGAGCTGGAGGATCAGGCCCTCGATGGCGTTGCGCTCCTGCTTCTCCTCAGCCTTGAGCCGGTCGATCTGTTCCTCGAGCTCCATTTTCCGCTCCACCATCATGCCGGTGCGGTCGGATGGTGTGCCGGATCCGCGTGGCATACCTGTCAGATCAGGGCCGGGCGGTGAGGCCATCGTCATCTCCATGCGGTCGAGGCGTTCGAGCTGGTTGTCGATGTCCCTCAGCATGGCGGTGTAGGCCGCGAGCCTGTCCTTGATCCGTTGTGTGATCGGCTTCTCGCTCATTATGTCAGGGCGTCACTCCTGCTCACCTCCTTCCTCGTCAGGCTCGAAGATCGCGGCGATCTCCTCGCGCGGTAGCTCTCGGCCTTGACGGACGCAGCGCACGTTATTGTCTCCAGTTGTTTTGATGTAGCGCCGTACGATCACGTCGCACCATTTGGGTTCGAGCTCGATCATGGCGCAGGTTCGCCCGGTGTTCTCGCAGGCTATGAGCGTCGAGCCTGAGCCTCCGAAGAAGTCGACCACGAGCTCGCCCGGCCGGCTGCTGCTCAGGATGGCCCGCTCGCACAGCGCGATCGGTTTCGGCGTTGCGTGCCCGCCTGCGTCGTCTCTTTCTGCTGTGTTTGTGATCGGGAAACGCCACACATCGGTCATTATGTCGTGCTCGTCGCTGTCGTTGTGTGTGTTGTCGAAGAAGGCGCGTTTCTCCATCGCTTCTGCCTTCATGCTCTGGTATGCCTCGGACGGCTTGTTGCGCAGTTTCATCACTTGATCGTGTGGAAGGCTGAAGGCTCGGCCCTTAAATGCCTGCTGGAGCTTTTTGTAGTGCCACTCCGGGATCGGTGTGAACTGTGATTTGCTAAACCAGTGCCCCCACATTTGAACGCCGGTTATCTCCGTGAGCTGCTTGGCCTTGAGACCGACCTTCTGAGCCTCTCCGATCATATAATCGAGGGTCGCCTCGTATGCGTCATTGAAATGGTCTTTGTTATTGTTGAAGCCTTCGACGCCGCACATAACAAAGAGGCATTTCTCGGTTTCTCTCGGGTAGCTCCGCATGAGCTCGCTGTTGACGCCGAAGGCCGAGTGTTTCGCCCATGTGATGTAGTTTCTGAATGTGATTTGGTTCGCTGCGATCATCGGCCGAAGGATAAAGGCGTAAATATCCATGAGCGGCTCGTCGATGCCCCAGCAGTACCAGCTCCCGTTTTCCTTCAGGATCGAGAAACTGAGCGTAATCCACTTCTTGTTGAACTCGAGGAGATCGTTCTGGTTCTGGTTGTCATTCTGGACGCCGTCGCTCTCTTTTCCCATGCCGTATGGCGGGTCGGTGAAAACAAGGTCGGCGCGCTGCCCGTCGGTTGCCTTCTGAACGTCGCCCATCTTCAGGCTGTCACCGCAGTAAAGCCGGTGGTCTCCCAGCAGCCAGAGGTCGCCGGGTTCGGTGAATGGTTCCTCTGGCGGCGCCTCGGGCTCGGTGTCGCCGTCCTCCTTTTCCGACTCGTCATCATGCAGAGCTTCGGACAGAGCCGTGACAAGATTGCCGTATTCTTCCTCGGTGTAGCCGCTGAGCATGAACGGGATCTCGCCGGTGTCGATGTCGGCGAAAACCTCGGCGAGCATCTTGTTGTCAGTGGTGGCGAGCTCCGCGATGCGGTTGTCAGCCGTCAGATCGGCCAGCTCCTCGGCCTCGCTTGCGTAGTCCTGATAGTCGACCGGGGCGTCGGTCAGGTCGTCGAGCTGCGCGGCCATGAGACGGCCGTGGCCCTTTGTGACGAGCCCGCTGCGCTTGCTGACAGTGATCGGGGCGCGCCAGCCCGTCGCTCTGATGATAGAGGCGAGGAGCTTGATCTGCTCCGGCGGGTGCTGGTTGGGGTTCTTGGGGTTAGGCCGCAGATCCTTCAGCGGGACGATGGCGTCGTGTGCACAGAACACAGGGACGCTGCCGGCGTATGCCTTCGGCGTGGCCGTGGTGCTGTACTCCTCGATCTCGGGGCCGGTCTGCGGCTGCGGTTTATTCATGGCCGTCACCTCCTGTGGAGAATTGTTTCTCGATCCACTTGTGGAGGCTGGAGCCCTGCCAGTTGTTTCGGCCGTCAAGACGGTTTTTCAGCCGTTCCAGCTTCGCCTCCTCGACCTCCTCGGTAGAACGGTGGAAGATGATGCGGAGCTGGTCGAGCATGATCTGGACGTCGGACATCTCCTCGATCACGTTGCCGATCGCTGCGGTCACTTCGCAGCCAGCCTGTGCCCGTTTGATTTTGCAGAGGGCTTTGGTCAGCTCGGCCATCTCCTCGACGGCCATGTCCATTTGTGCCGGCGCGCCGTAGGTCGTGATCGCACGATCCAGCAGGGCCCGGCGTTCCTCCGTGGTCATCACGGGCGGCCTCCCTTCGTCAGCTCTCTGACCAGTATGACCACGAGCACGATCACGATGATGGCGATGGTGATGGCGGTCGGGATCCAGATCGGGGCAAGTACCCACAGCCAGCTCCAGTTGATGACGCCGGTGAGCTTCAGGACGATGAAGGCGACGGCGAGAAGGCCGCAGAAGCCGATCCCGCCGGCCGTTGTGTTGTTTCTTTCGTTGTTCATGTATTACCTCCAGTATTATTTTCCGAGCCCCTTCAGCGCGCAGGCTGTGCAGGCGGTTCGGACGTCAGGCTCCAGTGCGAGGATCCGGCGGGCCGTGTCTGTCTGCCAGCACTCAGCGCCACAGACGGGGCAGGTGGTGAGCTGCCAGTCGTCCGTCGGAGGCTCCGGGACGTTATCGCGCAACGGCATGGTGAGGATCCCACCGTCTCCGGGCTGGTGGGGCGAGAGGATGGGCTCAGGCTCGTCGGGGATCATGGTGTCGAGGAGCTCGTTGTACTTCTTAAATATGGCCTCCGACGCTGCGCTCCAGCTCTCGCCGTGCTCCGTGTCCTCCGGGGTGGCGACGTGGGCCAGCTCGTGCGCCAGCAGCTCAGGGGCGGCACTGATGGGCGCCTCGGTCGAGATGCAGACGATCGGCGTGCTGCCGTCGTCTGGAAAGATGGTCAGGCCGTAGGCGGTGCCGTTGGTCTCGTCCCGCAGGTCGGGGACGTACTGCGCGACGTACTCGACGCCGGGGTAGAGCTCAGAGAAGGCCCGGGCCACGATGGCCGTCGGGTCGTTGATGAAGGGCGAGGCCATCGGGCCGATCTTCTCGTACTGCTTCAGGGCCGTGTAGGTCTCGCGCAGCATGGCCCGCACTTCGTCCTTCTTGATGCCGTTGATGGTGGGCCCGTTCAGGATCAGGTCGATCATCCTGTCGCTCCAGTCCTGCATCAGGTGGGTCTCCGGCATACCGCAGCCGAAGGGCACGACGTCGACCTTCTCACGGGTGAGGGTTTCGTATTCTTTCACGGTGCTGCTCCTTTCAGAAAAGCCGAGCGGGCCGGAGCCCGCCCGGCGCTCCATTTACTGCATGACGACGACCTTGCCGGCGTCGATCAGATCGCCCATGTTCTTCAGGAAGTAGTCGGCGATGTTCTTCTTGGCCTCGAGCTTCCAGATGCCGCCGTCAGCCTCGAAGAAGCCGATCCCCTCGTCGGGATCCACGCGCAGCAGGAACTCGCTCTCGGGCTGCTCCACCTCGAGGAAGGTGCGGAACGGCCGCAGCATGACGCGAGGCTTGATCTCGACGACCGCGTTGAGGGCGACGCCCTGACGTGCCTCGACGGTCTGCGTGACGCCGTTGTCGTTGGTGCTGACGCTGTTCTCGTTGGTCATGCGACTCAGCAGGTCGAGCAGGTAGGCCGTGCCCTCGTTGGGGATGCAGAGGCTCCTCAGCTCGATCAGAGCTACCTCGCGTCCTCTGAAGCCGGTGCGCAGGCCCGGGGCGTCAGCCTTGGCGCGGTAGAGCGTGTTGCGGGAGAAGTCGCTCAGGTAGGTGGTCATCACCTCGACGGTGTCGTTGCTCTTGACCTGCACCATGATGGTCGTGTCGACCTTCTCGAGCTCGGTGCGGATCAGCTTGCAGATGCTATCGAGTCCGCTGACGCTGATGCAGTCAGGGCGGTCGACGTGCGGCGGGATGCGGGTGAGTGATGCGTCGGCGTAGGTCTGGCCGTTAATCTCGAAGATCTTGGTCTCCTTCAGGCTGACGATTTTGTCGATCATTTTTGCGAGCATTGTGTTGTCCTCCTTGTTCTGTGTTGTGGGTGTTTATCCGTGCTGGACGAGCTTCAGGAGCTTCGGGGCTTCCTGCTGCGTGCCGTCCATGTTCATTTGGCCGGGCACCTGCGGCACCATCTCGGCGACGACGAGCTCGCCGTTGCCGTCAGAGGTGACATAGAGGGCCGTGGCGACGGGGTTGGTGGCTGCGAGCGTAGACTTGGCCGTCACGGAGACGCCAATGGTGCGGCGCTCGTCGTCCGGGGTCAGCTCGATGGTGAGGGTGATCTTGCGCTTGGCTGTGGCCTTCGTGTTGGGGTCGAGGATGTTCTGGATCACCTTGTCCATCTCATAGTCGACGCGCTCCTCGAAGGCGCCGCGGGCCATCGACATGATGCTGTCGCGCTGGTTCTGTTCGTTCATGGGGTTTCTCCTTTCTTTTCAGGTGGCCGATCCGAGCGTCATCTGCTCGGCCTCGGTCGGGTTGTCTGCGTAGGCTGCGGCCGTCTGTCCCGTGGGGCCTGAAGGCTCCGCTCTGGCCCACACGGCCTCGGTGGCGTCCGAGCGGGTGGCCTTACGGCGGCCGACCGTCGTGAGGATCCCGATCTCCTTCAGCTCTGTGAGCCGCGGGGCGACGTAGTTGCGGTTGAAGTACGGGATCCGGCCGGCTGCGACGAGCTCCTCGGTGATCTCGCTGGCCGTGAGCTCACGGTTGCCGAGGGTCTCGAGGATCAGGCGGCAGCGGGCGGCCCGCTTGGGGAGTACGGCGTCATAGCTGCGGCGCCGGGTCTCTTTGGTCGTCTGGTTCATGTGTTTCCTCCTTTCCGGCCAGCTCGACGCTGTCGGCTGGCGCGTCCTTGACTTCAGGCGTCGGCGCTTCGTTGCCCCACACGTCCCATCCCGGGGCAGCCTCTCGGGCGAAAAGCTCGATACGGGGCAGGTCTCCCATCAGCTCGACGATCCTGTCGCGGATTTCGGCCGGCTTTCTGCTGTGCTGCTGGAGCGGGGAGAGGACGATGCTGCGGACGCTGCCGCTGATGCGCTTCGGCTTGCCCTTGGTCGCCAGCAGGCAGATCTCTGAGTTGCTGCGCGTCCAGTTTCCGAGCCCCATGAAGATGCCGGTGCCGTTTCTGTTCTGCTTTACCCAGTTGAAGGCGACGGTCTTGTAGCTGAAGCCCCACGCCTCGATCACGTCGAGGGCCTCGCGGAGCATGGGGAAGGTCGCCCACATGAAAAGCACGCAATCCTCGTTAGCAATACCCCCCCCGAAGCTCCGACGCCCATGCGCTTGATGTCCTCGATGGTCATGGTGTCGTAGTGCTTGGAGGCTGCCGCTCTGGTGCCGCGGTTCTGATAGCTCCACGGAGGATCGGCGTAGATGATGCTGTACTTCTTGTCAGGGAGTGGGATCATGGGCGTCCTCCTTTCCGAGCGTTTCCGGCTCGATGCCGTGCAGGAACTTGATGAAGCCGGCCGTCGCCGGTACTTCGTAGCGGGAGAGCTCTGCGTGCGTCATGTACTTGCGGCCGTAGATCTCGGCCATATCGCGCCAGACGGGCCACGGCACGCGGTAGAAGTCTGTCAGGCTCACGGAGACGAGCACGAAGGCGATGGCGCCGAGTTTGTGATGGGCCTCGAGGTCGTCCTGCTGCTCTTGAGTGAGCCGGCGCTGCTCGATGCGCTCGTCGTCGGTGTGCTTGGCCTCGAAGTAGATGCTCCGGCCGCCCTTCAGGGTGCCGCCATAGTCCGGCTGGGCCTGCTTGGTATAGCAGGCGAGGAACTGGCCCTTGCGGTTCTTGGCGCCGAGGGGCTTCATGGGCTCCGGCGTCTTTTCGATCTTTGCGAGGCCGCGGCTGAGGTAGTAGTCGCACGAGGCCGAGATGATATTCTCGAAGTAGCCGCCGGCGACTCTGGCCTGCTTGCCGCGGATCTGCGCCATCATGTGTTTTTCGGCTGCGTAGGGCGTCGGGTCGTTGTAGCCCTCCGCGTTCTTTCTCGGGTCGTACTTCGTCACGGCGTTCAGCCTCCGATCTCGATGTGGACGCCCGGATCGGAGATCAGGCGGTCGGCGAGCGTGAGGATGGTGGCACCGTCGAGGTGGACGTGGATGGAGCCGCCGCGGGCAGGCAGGTGGATCGTCACGCTGCCGATGTTGGGATCGTCCTCCTCGCTGCTTTCGGGCTCCTCGTCAGGCTTCAGCTCGCTGATGGCCTCGAAGCCGTTGCGGACGGGGATGCCGTGCGCCTTGGCGAGCTCGATCTCCGCGGCCATACCGGCCGAAGGGTGGTCAATACCGAAGGCCCACAGCTCGGAGCAGCCGAGCACCAGCTCGCTGCCGATCTTCAGGGCCAGCTCACGCTCCTCGGGGACGTTGTCGTCCATGAACTGCGTGAGATAGATGTGCGGGGTGACGGGGATGACGCCCTTCTCCACAGCCGCGCGGCTGTACTCCTTGGCGCGCTGGATGTTGTTCTCGTAGTCCCCGCGGCACGGGGAGCAGATGTAAACCTTTTTCATGTTGTCGTGTCCTCCTTCTGGTTCAGGGCTTTCGCCCATCGTTGTTTGTACTCGGCCGGCGGCTGCTTTGACGGGAAAAGAGAGAGCTGCACGGGCTTGGTGGCGTATCGTTCCTTGTTCCATCGGGGCTTTCCGGCTTTTGCGGCCTCCAGCGTCCAGCCCGCAGCCCTGAGACTCGTCCCGGGCTCGCTCTGGAGGATGAAGGTGATGATTTTGGCGTAGCCTTCCCGCTTTGCGCGTCTGGCGCAGGCTGCATAAAGCGCCGAGCAGGCGTTCCGCGTGCCGTCCGTGCAGAGTCGTGTTACTTCGAGGGTGCTGCCGTTGTCGAGGTAGCGGCCGGTCGGCCTGCCGACGATTGCGACGCCGCAGAGACGGCCGTCTTTATAGGCTGCGAGGCTCCACTTGTGGCCGACGACTTTGCCGTGGTGCCTGTGCAGCTCCTCGACGTAGGTGTTGGCCTCCCTGAGCGTAGTCTCGCGGATCTCGATCACCTGCTGCGCCAGCTCTGGCCGGTGAGGGTGATGCCCCTGCACATTTCCATGAGCCGGTCAATGGTGGCCCGGGCCGTCATGCTGTCGTGGCTTTCTCGCGGCGTCATGCGGTCGATCAGGGCCTCGGTGTCGTAGTTGGTGGTCACTATGGTCGGCAGGTATGCCTCATAGCGGCCGTTGATGATGTTGTAGACCGTGGAGATCGCCCACTCGGTCGGCGGCTCCTTGCCGATGTCGTCGATCACGAGGAGCGGGACGGTCTTGTAGATCTTCAGGACGTCACTCTCGCTGCCGCCGGTCGCGGAGTAGGTGCGCTTGATGCGCTCCAGCAGGTCGATCATCGTCATGCAGATGACCGGCTTGCCTTTCGCGATCAGGTGGTTGGCGATGGCAGCGGCGAGGTGGGTCTTGCCGGTGCCCGGCGGGCCCGCGATAAACAGGCCGTTGCGGCCGGGCTCCTGACGGCCGGGCTGCGGCAGCATGGCGTCGAAGCCTTCGGCATAGCGCCGGGCGGCTGCCGCTGCTCGCTTGTTGTCGTCGGTGAGCTGGAAGGTGGAGAAGGTGCGCCGCAGGAAACGGTCGCCCATGCCTGACTCGCCGACGATGCGCTTGATGCGATCCCGCATTTTCTTCTCCTCCTCAGCCTTGGCGGCTGCGGCCTCAGCAGCTTCGCGCTCTGCCTGCGCCTTCTCATAGGCAGCCACGGCCTCGGGGCAGGTGCATCGCTCGGCTCCGTATGGAGGCCAGAGGATGCGGTTGCCGAGCTGGATGCCCTTGTGGTAGCGCAGGGCGCCGCAGAACTCGCAAGGGACGGGCTCAGGGACTCCGGGACGGCCGGCGAGGCGCTCGTCGTTGCTCCAGATCCAGTTACCGGCGTCACTCGTCGTCGGCCGGCTTGAAGCCCTTGCCCCAGTCTCGGCCGGAGCTGTCGGGCTGTTCAGGATCTCGCTGATTTTCTGCACCTTCGTTCACCTCCTCATTGTCCCAGTAGCCGCCGTTGAGCCATGTGCTCGGGTTCGGTATGTAGCGCCCGTTCTCCCGGCGCCACTGGTCGCTCCGCTTCTGAGCGTCGACCGCCTGCATGATCCTCTCGTGGAGCTCAGCGGTGGGCTTGATCTTGTTCCACGCCTTCAGAGCGTACTGCTTGCCGGTCTTTTTCGGGTAGGCTTTCCAGAACTCGAGAAATCTGGCCTCGACGAGCGACTTCGTGCCGCCGTCACTCCCCTCGTCAGAGGGGGAAGGGGGTGTACTACCTTCTCTTGTCTTATCTTCTCTACTCTGGTCTACTCTGCCTCCGGCTTTCTTGCGGCTGTTTGCCGGTCGTCCTGCGGTCGGCGTTTGGTCGTCCGGCGAGGCGTCGGCAGACGCCGCAGCAGCGGCCCGGCGACTGCGGGAGCGCTCTTTCTCGGCTTGCCGCTGGTCGATCAGCTTGCCGGCGTACTCGTACCAGTCGTGGATCTCGAGCGTCCCGTCCTCTTTTTCGTCGATCCAGCCCGCTCGGATCAGCGTTTTCGCCAGCTTTTCGGGGTCTCCGTCCCACTGAGCGGCCCGCGAGATCATGCGCGGCGTGATGTCGACGAGGCTGCCGGTCGGGGCGTTGTCGAGGGCCCACAGCCAGAACGAGACGAGCAGCCCCATCATGTGCGGCGGCTCGACTTCGAGCTGGTCAGCAGCGTCGAACAGTTTGCGGTGATCCTTGAGTGTCTGATGCACTTGCAGCCATGCCACGGTCGTCACCTCCTTTCTGTGGTCGTTTGTTTGTGGCCTGCTTTTGGTCGTCTGCCGGTCGTCCGGCGGTCAGGTTAAAAAGGAAGGTCGCCATTGTCCTCGATCTCCGTGAAGTCGCCGGAGCCCTCAGAGTAGCCCGGATCGGCGAAGTCGCTGCCAGAGCTCTGGCCGCCGTCCTTCTTGCTGTCGCAGAAGTGGACGGAGTCGACCGTGATCTCGACGGCTTTGCGGCGGTTTCCGTCCTTGTCCTCGTAGCTGCGGCTCGTGAGCTCGCCCTCGATGAGGACAAGGCGGCCCTTGCTCAGGTACTTGCAGACGAACTCGGCCTGTGCGCGCCATGCGACGCACTCGATGAAGTTGGTGATCTTCTTGCCGTCCTTGGTCTTGCGGCCGGTGTCGCTGGCGAGGGTAAAGCTGGTGATCGCCGTGCCCTGCTGCGTGTACCTGAGCTCAGGGTCAGCGGTTAGACGGCCTTGGAGGCCGGTGTGGTTATACATTAGGCGTTTCCTCCTTGCTGGTTATGCTGTGCGGCCGCGTTGTCGAGGGACGTGCAGATCTCGTCGTACTCTTGGCGAGTCAGGGCGGCCGGATCCTGCTTTTTGTACTTCTCCACGATCCGGGCGTTGGTGCGCTCCTTGGTCATTCCCGCGGCCTCTGCCTTCTTGTAGAGGCGTGCGAGCTGCGCGTCGCTCAGACGGCCGGAGCTCTGCCCCTGACGGCCCTGTGTGGCCTGCTGGCGGCCTCCAGCGCCGGATCCTTTGCCCTGCGCGCCGAAGTCACTGTTGTCGGGGTCGTCCTCGCCTTGGTCTACGGTGAACTTCTCGAAAAGGTAGTATTTCAGGGCGTAGGTGTGTGCCGCGCCCTTGGCCTTGGCGGGGTCATCGTTCCAGCCGACGGCGTGGACGGTGGCCTCGATGGTCTCGTCGTCGTTGTCGAGGTTCAGCCAGCGGATCGTCAGGTCGGCCTCGTAGAGGAACATGAGCTTGTCGCCGTTGCGTGTCTTGGTCTGCATGGTGATCCAGTAGACCGGGTCGCCGTTCTCGGCGTGGCGCGTGGCCTGCTCGCTGATGACGTCGAAGTCGACGCCGAGCTCGTTCATTATGGGGGTGATCTTCTCCCACACGTCGTAGATCTTGGCGTACTTGTAGCTGACGCCGTCGCTGTGCTGCTTCTTGACGATCTCCGGGCAGGCTTTCCGCATTTCGACGAGCTTCTGCCGGAGCGTCAGGCAGGCGGCTTCAGGAGGGGCCGCAGCAGCGGCCGCCTCGTTTTTCTTGGTTTCTGCCATATCGGTGCCTCCTTACACGTCGACCGTGAAGATGCCCGGGGTCTCGTAGACGGTGACGCCCTCCACGATCTCGCCGGTCTCGGTCAGAGTTGCGATGTCGCCGGTGTAGCTGAGCAGATTCTTCAGATCGGCCCAGCGGGTTGACTCCTCGACCTTTACGAGCTCGCCGTAGCCGTTTGCCTTGAGCCACGGCACCAGCTTGGTCTCGTCGAGCTTGGTCTTGGTTGTGCCCTTCTTGAAGGTCAGGGTGCCAGAGAGGAGGCAGTACTTCTCCGTCGTCTTGGTCTCCTTGTGGGGGACGGTGGCGAAGAAGTCGGCCAGACAGCTCGTGAGGTACGAGGTGCCGTTCTCCATGCGCTTGCGGGCGGCGGCGACTTTCTCGTTGATGGCCGCGATCTGCTCGTCGGCCAGAGCCTTCAGACGGTCGTACTCGCCGCGCTCGTCTGCAATCTTGCGGATGGCCCAGTCGGCACAGCGGTCGTCAGTGATACGGAACGGGGCGCGCTCGCCCTCTGCGACGGTGCCGAGGTCGACCTGCTCCAGCTCGTCCAGCGTGGCAGCAGGCAGCAGCTCGGCCTCCTGCGTGGTGGTGGCCTCTGCGTCTGCCTGCTCGGCAGCGAGGGCCGCGTTGATCTTGTCGCTCATGTTGTTTCTCCTTTCTGATGGTGCTCGGCGGCTCTGGCGGCCGCGAGCTTGCTGTATTGTTCGTCTATCTCGATCCCGATGTACTGCCGGCCTGTTTTCGCGGCCGCGGCCAGCGTGGAGCCGCTGCCGGCGAAGGGATCGAGGATCAGGGCGCCGGGGATCGTAGTGGCTTCGATGAGCTGTTCCAGCAGCGCCACGGGCTTCTCGTTGGGGTGGGTGAGGCTCTGGTTTCCGACCTTGGCGCAGGCGATCAAGTCGTCCGGCCGTTTTCCCGGGAGCTCGTAGCGTCCCTTGGTTGCGAAGATGATGGCCTCATATCGCGGGGCAAAAGATCCTTTCAAGTCTCCCATGCCGTGCGCCTTTTTGTCCCACACGATGACCGACTTGACCGTCAGGCCAGCGAGACGCAGCGCGTCGATGAATACCTGCTGAACGTCCCAGCGGGTAAAACAGAGTACCCCCCCCCGCGTTTCACGACTCTGGCGGCGTCATAGATCCACCAGATAAACGGGGCCTTGTCGTTGGCGATTTTTGCGAGACGGCTGGCCTTTTCTTTTCGGCCGCTTTGGTAGTCGATACCGTAGGGCGGGTCAGTGATGACCATGTCGACGCTGTCGGCCTCCATGTCACGCAGCACGGTCAGGCTGTCGCCGGTGATGACGGTGTTGGCTTGGATCATTTTTCAGCAGCCTCCTTTCTCTCGGTGACGTTGAAGGTGAGCATCACGCCGCAGGTGACAGGGGTGACGCTCTCGAGCTCGAGGTCGCGGCCGCTGCGGAGGTGCAGGGTCTCGCCCGGCTTCATTTCGGTGAGGTGTTTCATCTGGTACTCCTTTCTGCAAAGAAACGGTGCCCGCCTTCCTCGATGACGAAGATCTGACTCTCGTGGAAGTCGCTGGTCACGAGGGCGGGGTTGTAGAAGTAGAGGATCGGCTCGTCCACGACGGTCTCGCCTCGGTCGAACACGGCCACGACGGCGTCCTTGACGCGCTGTGTGGGATCCGGCCGGCTCTTGGTGTAGCTGTAAAGGACGACGGCCTCAGAGGGGTCGACGCCGCGCTTCTCGGCTGCGTTGAGGATGCACTGAGCGACGAGCATCTGGCCCTCGAAGGACTCCCCGCCGGCTTCGGCCATGACCACGCGCTCGACGACGTCGCGCTCGGCGTCGGTCAGAGGGTAGCGCACGGCAGGCTCGGTCGGCTCCACGGTCTCAGCGGCCGGTGCGGGGGTGTCCGGGATGTATGTGCCGACGGTGGCGGTCGGCGGCAGGATGTTGGTCTCCTGCTTGCTGCCGATCGGGGTGGTGAAGATTGCCACAGAGATGCCGCCCAGCAGAAGGACGGCAGCGGCCAGCGTGGCAGCTCTCAGGGCTTTCCTCTTGGCACGGCGGCGCCGGCGTGTTATACTTGCGGTGCGGGATCCGTATGCTGGCAGGCTGCTGGATCTTCTCGCATGGGTCGCCCGGTCGCAACGGGCGGCCCTTTCTTTTGTGGTTTCCATTGGTTTCTCCTTTCACTGAGCCCGTGCGACGGTCAGATCACAGAGGGCGTGAGTGAGGTCGCTGAACTCGGTCTCTCGGACGGTGTCAGCGGTCAGCAGCACGAGGTAGTCGTTGTCGTAGTAGTCGATCTCGGGGTGCCGCTGCCGGTTTACTTCATTTTTGTGGCGGGCGTAGGGCTCGGCACGGTTCCAGACGTCGTCAGGGATCCAGCGGTCGAGGCGATCCTCGACGCGCTCGCGCAGCTCCTCGCTCGTGATCGTGATCTCCGGGCTCATGCTGTCACCTCCGCGCCACGCGGGCCGGGAGCGTCTGCTCCGGGCGAGTCAGGCCCTTGCTGAAGCTCTGCGGCTCATATCTGACGCCCACGATCCGGCGGCCGCTGACGCCGTACTTGGGGTTGTAGCCGAACAGGTTGACGTAGCTGCCGAGATCCTCGCGCTCGTCGTCCATCGCCTTCAGCACCTCGAACAGGGCCAGCACGTCGTCGATGGCGCGATGGCTGTTCTGCACCTTGCCGGTGAGGTCGTAGGCGATGATCGCGTTGGCGAGCTTGTGCGGGTAGGCCCTGCGGTCTTTGTAAACCGTCAGACTGTCCAGCCAGTCGATCCGGCCGACCTTCTGGCCTCGGAGCAGGCCACGGAGGAAACAGGCGTCGAACTGTGCATTGTGGGCGATCATCAGGGTCGGGCCGTTCTGCATGAGCTTGGCGATCTGGCCGGCTGCCTTGACCGGCTGCACGCCCTCGGTCTGGAGCCGCTCGTCGGTGATGCCGGTCAGGCTGACGATGTTCTCCGGGAGGGTCTCGCTCTCTGGCAGCTTGATGAAGGTGTCCATCTTGCCAGCGATCCGCAGGCCGCCGATGGCCGTGCGCTCCACGCGCAGGGCGGCGAGCTCGATGATCTGGTCGCTGTCGAAGTCGAGGCCGCTGGTCTCGGTATCAAACACGACGAGGGCCTTGTAGCGGTCGAACAGGGTGGAGAGGTTACTCATGCCGGGCCTCCTTCTCGCGGGTGGCTCTCAGGGTGCCGAGCATAAACGAGAGGGCTGTGGTCAGTTGATCCTCGGTGGCGAAGGTGCCGCCGAACTGCTCGGCCAGCGCCGCGATGATCTCGCCGGCGTGCTCCGGCGTGATGTCGTCTGTGGCTTCGTCGTCCTCGATGGAGATCAGGAGATCGGAGTCCAGATAACAAGCGGGGCGCAGGCCGTAGCTGCCGTAGTAGGCGCTGCCCCAGCTCAGAGTGCCATCGGTGCCGACGTAGCGGGCGAGTGACTCGTAGCCGTTAGACTTCGTGCTGAAGGCGGTGGAGAGCCACCACCAGTCGTCTGCGTTGGGGATGACGTCGCGGTTGCGCCGGTACTGGTCGACCGTCAGCAGGAAGATGGTGACGGTGCAGGTGCCGTAGTCCTTCAGGCCGTCGTCGGTGGTCAGGTCGAGCTCCGTGGTCAGGAAGGCGTTGGGGCCGTTCACGTCCTCGAGCAGGTTGTCGAGGTAGGCGCCGTTGAGGTATTCCTTGCTGCTGGCGACGGCGAAGTTGTTGCAGTTGCCCTCGTCAAAGGCTCGGGTCTCGATGATGTCCTTGCTCAGGCAGAGGGCGCGGCCGTCATCATTCTCCAGCAGGATCCAGCTCTGGCCGGCATAGTCGAAGGCCGTGCCGCGGGCGGCGTTCTTGAGTGCGATCTTTTTCATGGGGTTGCTCCTTTCGTTCTCTGCGGCCGAGCCTTCTGGCTGGCCTGAATGTTTGGCAGGGTCTCGCCGGCGCGGAGCCGGCTCTCACAGTGCGGGCAGATGTAGCCGGTGCGGGGGATCTTCTGGTAGATGCTGACGTTCCAGTCGAGCCCGCAGCCGACGCACTTGACTGTCATGGGCCTCCACCTCCTTCCGCAGCCAGAGCCTCGAAAACATAGCGCCGGATGCGGTTGCGGTACTTCTTCCGAGTTCTGGCTTTCTTTGCGTGAGCTGCGAGGTGCAGCCACTTCGGCGGCACTCCGATGGCCTTGGCCGATACCTTCCAGAGCTTTTTGAGGGCAGAGAGCACGGCGTTGATGACCGGCTTCAGGGCTTCGGCCAGCTTGGCGGCGATTTCCCGCAGAGCGTCGGCCAGCTTCTCGAAGGCTTCGCGGGCCTGCTGCATCTTTTCACGATCGGCGAGCGCCATGCTGCCGTCGTAGACGTAGGGGCTCAGCTCGTCGTCGCCTCCGTCGGCCAGCCGCTCACAGAACGGGAGGCCAGCAGCTTCGGCAGCCTTGCGGCCCTCCTCGATGGCGTCCCGTCCCTGCGTGACTTCGCAATAGTCCGCAAGGCGGTTGCAGCCGCCTTCGTAGTGCCAGCGGATCCCGGCGGCGATCTCGTCGATGGTCATGTCCTCGCCGAAGTGGCCGCAGTAGTATCCGTTGACGATGACAGCGTCCGGGTCTGCCTTCAGGATCCCGATGGCGTCGTTGAGGTCGTCAGTCTCCCACTCGCCGTTCCAGATGTCGCTCCAGATCGTCAGGGCGTTCCACGAGCGGCCGGTGCGATACACGATTGTCCAGCCGATGCCGTCGCGGATCTCCGCGGCGAAGTCTCGGGCGATGTCTCTCAGTGCTGCCATGCTGGCGCCTCCTCTCTGGTGATGTGCACGACGGTGACAAGGTCGTCAATCTCGTGCTTGGTGGTGTATGTGTCCCGCTCGTCGAGCCCGATGTGCCGCAGCAGCGTCTCGGGCCCGTCCAGCAGGAAGGCTGTGGCGGCCACGGCGTTCAGCCGGTAGACCGTGACCTCCACGGTGCAGCGGGCGCCGTCCTCGTCCAGCGTGGACGGGAACGAGGCCCGGCAGATTGGGGTCGCCTCGTATCTGAAGGCGGTCGCGCGGTTCTCGCCGGCGATGATGCCCTTCACGAACTCCTCAAAGGCTTTGCGGGGGATCGAGCTGCGGTACTTGTCCAGCGTGACGTCGGCGAGCTGCCGGATGGCTTTGGTGTTCATGTTCCGCACCTCCTCAGCAGGCGTCGCCGTGCGGGCCGACGACCGTGACGTGCTTGGTGTTACCGTCTTTGTCCTCGTAGATTTCCTCGACGCTGTTGTCGGCCCAGTTGATCGTCTCCTTGAGCCGCCAGCACCGAGCGTCGTCCGCAGCTTTGGCGGCTTCGCGTGCTTCTTGCTGGAGCTCCTTCAGGCGTCCGAACTCGCTTAGCGTCAGGCTTGCAAAGGGTTCGCTCAGCGCGTAGTCGCTGAGGTAGAAGCTGATAAAGCTATGGCTCCAGCCGGCGTTATGCCAGCCGCTCGTTGCTTTTTCGGCGAAGGCTATGAGCTCGGCGTCGTCCTCAATAGGGCCGCGCTTGCGGTGTTCAAAGATGAACTCGTCGCGGGAAAAGACGGGTTTCCCGTTTACATAGCCGTACACATTGGGGTTGTGTGTCATGGTGGTCTCCTTTCGTCTTGGCCCGGCCAGAGCCGGGGATCTTAGTGGTGTCGAGTCCCTGAAAAGCAGAAACACGACCGCCGGATCGCTTCAGAGAGCAGCGCGGAGGGGGTGCGCAGCTCGTCCATTTTCAGCGTCGGGGTCGTGTGGTCGTTTTCATGTTGGGCTCTCCTTTCTTCGGCCCGGCGCTGCCGGGTGTTCTTGGCTACTGTGCGGCCGGTGCTCGTTTACCTCTGCGCTTGAAGCTCTCACGCAGCCGCCTCTCGGCGAGCTCTGCGCTGTACCCTTCGCGCTGGTTGGCGTCCAGCGCGCCGGTCGCGCCTCGCTGGAGCTCCTTGTAGATCGTGGTGTGGTGGACGCTCAGGCGGGCCGCAATATCGACCGGCCGATCTCCGAGCAGATGCCACGCCTCGATCTTCTTCCTGTCCTCGAAGGTCAGGTAGCGGTACTTTCCCGTCAGTCTCACCTCCGTCCTATGGGGTTGTAGTAAAGAAAAAACGCACAGCCGACTCAGTTGAGTCTCTGTGCGTTTAATGATAATGGACAGCCCCCCTCCCTCCCCTATAGAAAACCCTTGCCTTTTTCCCGGTTTTGCGGCATACTAAAGGGTGGAATATTTTCCACACAGGGAGAAGCCTATGGAAACCATCAAGCTATACTATCAGGACGCGTTCCTGCGCCGGTTCGACGCCACGGTGCTGGACTGCGCCGCCGACAAAAAGGCGTGGCGGGTGGTGCTGGACCGCACCGCCTTCTACCCCGAGGGCGGCGGACAGGGCGCCGACCACGGCACGCTGGGCGGCGTTAATGTACGGGACGTTCATGAGGCGGACGGCGTGATCTATCACACCTGCGACAAGCCGTTGGCCGTGGGCGAGACCGTCACTGGCGAGATCGACTGGCAGCGCCGCTTTGACCACATGCAGCAGCACTCCGGCGAGCATATCGTCTCCGGCATGCTGTGCAGCACCTACCACTGCGACAACACCGGCTTCCACATGGGAGCCGATACCGTCACCATCGACTACAACGCCGACATTCCCTGGGAGGGCGTGCTGGAGATCGAGCGCCGGGCCAACCGCTACATCTGGGAGAATCACCCCATCGTCATCCGCTATCCCGAGCCGGCGGAGCTGGCCGTCCTGCCCTACCGCAGCAAAAAGGCGCTGGAGGGCCCCGTGCGCATCACCGAGTTCCCCGGCGCGGACATGTGCGCCTGCTGCGGCACCCACGTGGAGACCAGCGGTCAGGTGGGACTGGCGAAGTTCATCGGCTGGCAGAGGTTCCGGGACGGCGTGCGGCTGGAGGTGCTGTTCGGACAGCGGGCGCTGGACTATCTGGCGCTGAACTGGCAGCAGAACAGCGCCATCGGGCGCGAGCTGTCGGTGAAGCCCGACGCCACTCACGCCGCCGTGACGCGGCTGAAGGAGGAGCTTTCCGCCGTGAAGCAGCGGTGCGACGCGCTGGAAACAGAGCATTTCGCATCGCTGGCCGCCCAATATGACGGCGCGGGCAATGTGCTGCTGGTGCAGCCGCCTATGGAGTCCGACGCGGCGCGGCGGCTGTGCGACATGACGGCGGCACGGTGCGGCGGACGCTGCGCCGTATTCGCGGGACAGGACGGCGCGTACAAGTACGCGGTCATCCACCCCGGCGCGGATATCCGGGAGCTCATCAAAACCATGAACGCCGCCCTGAACGGACGCGGCGGCGGACGGGACGGCTTTGCTCAGGGCAGCGCCGCCTGCACAGAAGCGGAGATCCGCAGCTTTTTTGGAGGACTGAACTGATGGAAAACGGAAGAAGAACCTATCATGGCCGCCGGGGCCCCGCTCCCATCGTGTGGGTCATCGCCCTTGTGGTGCTGATCGCCGCGGTGGTGCTGGTGGTGGTGGGACTGGCCAAGCACGACGCGATCCCCCCCCAGCATGACGACACCCAGCAGACCCAGACCAACACTCCCGATGACAACACCCAGAAGCCGGAGGAGCCCGACAATACCGACGACCCCAACACCGCCGACGATCCCGCCGGCACCACCGATAACACCGGCGACGACCCTGCCCAGACCGCCAGCGACGAGCCGTATATCGACGCCACGGGGCTGCTGCAATACTCCACCAAGGGACACTACGTCCAGATGGACAGCTATCAGGGCGGCGGACAGCCGGACTGGCAGCTGCTGCTGGTGAACGACTGGAACCCCCTGCCCTCCGGCTATGACAGCGATGTCAGCTTCACCACCGTCAGCGGCGGCAAGCAGATGGACAGCCGCATCACCGACATTGTGGAGCAGATGCTGCGGGACGCCAGCGCCTACGATCTGGCGGTGGTCAGCGCCTACCGTCCCAAGGAGGAGCAGAACACCCTCTACTGGCGGAAGGTGAAGCAGTACACCGACAAGGGCTACAGCGATCTGGAGGCCCAGAAGGTGGGCGGCACCATCGTCAAGCGGCCCGGCTTCAGCGAGCATAACTGCGGCCTTGCCATGGACGTGGGCGGCAGCGGCGACTATACGCTGGAGCAGACCTTTGCCAACACGGCGGCCTACACGTGGCTGATGGAGCACTGCGCCGACTATGGCTTCATCCTCCGTTTCCCGGAGGGCAAGGAGGATATCACCGGCGTGATCTACGAGCCGTGGCATTACCGCTATGTGGGCGTGGAAGCAGCCCGATACATCATGGACAATGATCTGTGTCTGGAGGAATATCTGGCACAGGTGAAGAAGTGAAAAAGAGAGCCTTTACGGCTCTCTTTTTTCTTCCTCATACCGCCAGCAGGCCAGCATATCGGCCTGTCGCGGCTTCAGGCGGGGATACACGCAATGGCCGCATTGGATGGCGCGGAATGTGCCCTCCGCCAGCTTTATGTAATGCCGCCGGAAATGGCGGCAGGTTCCGCAGGTTTTTTCGTGCTCCATAGTATCACCTCACATGCTACAATATTGTAGCATATCAAGCACTTATATGCAACAAAATAGTAGCATATAGGTGAGGTGAAAATATGCGATTTCAGCGATTAGAGGATTTACGTATTGATGCGGACAAAACACAGGCAGAGATAGCAGATGTGCTGCACTGTAAGCGCGAAGTGTATCGCCGCTACGAAAAGGGCATTCACGAGATCCCTGCATGGGCATTGATCGAATTGGCGAAGTATTATGGAACAACGACCGATTATATTTTGGGTTTGACAGATGAAAGATAAAAGACCACCGGAGGGCGGTCTTTTTGCGTGGTGGATGCATTATCATGCGGCGGGTTTCTTGTTACCGTGCGTAGGGGCTGGCGTCCTCGACAGCCCGCCGTTTACCAAAGCATTTCCGTAAGAGAAACGGGGCGTCGAGGACGCCGCCCCCTACAACGTTCTATCCGGGCCTGTCTGTTCATCGTGCGGGGCGATGTGGGCATCGCCCCCTACGAAGTTCTACCGACATTCCCCATTTTCACCTTTCACCATGCAAAAAAAGAGAGCCTTGCGGCTCTCTTTTTCTTATCCTTTTTGGCAGCAAAATCGTCAGATTTCATGCCAGCATCAATACGCCAGCTTCTCCGCCAGATAGGCCTTCAGCTCGCTGATGGGGATGCGCACCTGCTCCATGGAGTCGCGCTCGCGGACGGTGACGCAGTTGTCGCCGGCCTTCTCCGCGTCGCCCACGGTGTCAAAGTCCACGGTGATGCAGTAGGGGGTGCCCACCTCGTCCTCGCGGCGGTAGCGCTTGCCGATAGAGCCGGTCTCGTCGAAGTCGATCATCCACTCCTTACTCAGCTCGGCGTAGACCTCCCGGGCCTTGTCGCTGAGCTTCTTGCTCAGGGGCAGCACGGCGGCCTTGAAGGGGGCGAGAGCCGGGTGCAGGTGCAGCACCACGCGCACGTCGTTCTTCTCCGCGTCCACCACCTCCTCGTCATAGGCGTCCACCAGCACCGCCAGCACGCTGCGCTCCACGCCCAAGGACGGCTCCACCACGTAGGGGATGTACCGCTCGTTGGTCTCGGGATCGAAATAGGTCAGATCTTTGCCGGAGGTATTCTGGTGCTGGGTCAGGTCGTAGTCGGTGCGGTCGGCCACGCCCCACAGCTCGCC
>ERZ824978.597-NODE-597-length-49482-cov-5.960690_pt1 | contig 49482 bp, 62 predicted proteins | sample MGYA00519860_ERZ824978 | MGnify/ENA primary metagenome ERZ824978 (study PRJEB31778, sample SAMEA3449184) | human gut metagenome | biome: human gut; feature: human-associated habitat; material: faeces | place: United Kingdom | collected 2010/2012 ... | reverse complement strand
CGCCCTCGTCAAAGCAGCGGCCGATCAGCGCACGGACGGCTTCGGGGATATAGCCATTGCCCCAATAGGGGCGGCCTATCCAATAGCCGATCTCCGGTTCGCCGTCCGCACCGGAGGCGTCCGTCGGGAACGCGCCGATGCTGCCGACCGGCTCGTCGCTCGGCTTTATCGTCACTGCCCACGTCTCGTCCTCTATCAGCACCTCGCGCAGAACGCGCAGGCTGTCAACGCTCGTATGCACCGGCCAGCCCGCCGCGGGGCCGACCTCGGGGTCGCTTGCGTATTTATATAAATTTTCCGCGTCGTCCTCGCGCCACGGGCGCATCACGAGACGTTCGGTCTCGAAAACGCTCATTCCCAATCCTCCTTCGGCTTGACGTAGCCGGGGATATATTTTTTCACGCGCCCCAGCACGTCCGGCGTGACGATGGCCTCGGCGGTGATGCCGGTGTCGGTATACTCCATGCTCAGCACTGCCGCCTCGCGCTTGAGCAGATCGACGATCCCCGCGTCGGAGTACGGTATCTCAAGCTTAACCTGCTTTTTGCCGCGGTCAAGCATCTCCAGCAGCTTGCTGACCAGCGCGTCCGCGCCCTCGCCGCTTCTGGCGGAGATGCAAACGATGTCGTCCCCGTGCGGCAGGATGCCGAGATAGGCGTCACACTTATTAAATACACGGATGCACGGCGTGTGCGCCGCGCCGAGCTGGTCGATGAGCCGCTCGTAGATGAGGCCGTGCTGGGCGGTGATCTTGGCGGTCGTGTTCTGGGTCTGGCCGCTGCCCACTCGGTTGGCCTCCAGAACGATGACGGACAGGCCGTGCTGCCGCAGGAACCAGGCGGTCAAAATGCCCGCCATGCCGCCGCCCAGCACCACCGCATCACAGCGGTGGCGGCCTTCCAAAGGGGGATGCACCGGTAGGGTGGTGCGAGTCCAAATAGATTCCATGATAAAACACCTCAGGGTTAGGGTGTCCGGATTCAGAGGGAATCATGCCAAAAAACCGACGCCATGCAAGCGTCGGTTTCGTGTGAAAAATCAGAGTGTCTCCTCGCTCCTGGGCATCAGATCGGCCAGGGTGATGCTGTCGAAGAATCCGTTTAAGAGCGTTTCCAACTTCCGCCACATAGGCAGGGTGGGACATTCATCGGCTTTGGGGCACTCGCTCTCCCCCTGTCCCAGGCAGGCGACAGGAGACAGAGAACCTTCGGTCAAGCGCAGGATGCTGCCCACGGTGTAGCACTCCGGCGGACGAGTCAGCCGGTAGCCGCCGCCCTTGCCCCGAACACCTTCCAGAAGGTGATCCCGTACCAGCAGCTTGATGATGCTCTCCAGGTATTTTTCCGATAATTCCTGCCGCTGGGCAATCTCTTTCAGTGGTATATAGTTCTCCTGCTGATGCTCGGCCAGATCTACCATCAGCCGCAGGGCGTAACGCCCTTTTGTTGAAATCATCATGATGGGATTCCCTCCTTTCAACCTATTATAGTACAGGGTAAGTAGGAAATCAACCGGTTTATCTGGGAAAGCGGCTTGACGCTGGCAGAGAAGGGGGGTAAACTGAAAAAAGAGAAACAGAGAATTTGGGAGGTTTTTGAATATGAGCAATATCTATACATCCGCAGAACAGCTCATCGGCAAGACTCCGCTGATGGAGCTGACCCATTTGGAGGAGAAATACCAGCTCAAGGCCAAGTTGTTGGCCAAGCTGGAAGGGTTCAACCCAGCCGGTTCCGTGAAAGACCGTGTGGCGCTGGCCATGATCCACGATGCCGAGGAGAAGGGGCTGCTGCGATCCGGCTCCGTTATCATCGAACCCACTTCTGGCAACACCGGCATTGGTCTGGCGTCAGTGGGCGCCATTCGGGGCTATCGGGTCATCATCGTCATGCCTGACTCCATGAGCTTGGAGCGCCGCCTGCTGATGACGGCCTTTGGGGCGGAGCTGGTGCTGACGCCGGGCGTCAAGGGCATGGCGGGCGCCGTGGCCAAGGCGGAAGAACTGGCGGAGGAGATTCCCAACAGCTTCGTCCCCGGTCAGTTTGCCAACCCAGCCAACGCCAAAGCCCATGAGGACACCACCGGACCGGAGATCTGGGCAGACACCGATGGGCAAGTGGACGTGTTCGTAGCCGGTGTGGGCACCGGCGGCACCATCACCGGCGTGGGACGTTACCTGAAAGGGCAGAATCCCAACGTAAAAGTGGTGGCCGTGGAACCGGCCTCCTCGCCCCTGCTGAGCCAGGGCAAGGCAGGCCCTCACGGCATCCAGGGCATCGGCGCCAACTTTGTGCCCGATGTGCTGGACACCGACATCTATGACCAGATCATCCCCGTCACCAACGAGGACGCCTATGCGCTGGGACGGGAGATGGGGCAGGTGGAAGGTCTGCTGGTGGGCATCTCCGCCGGTGCTGCGCTGTGGGCGGCCATTGCGCTGGCCAAACAGCCGGAGAACCAGGGCAAGACCATCGTGGCGCTGCTGCCGGACACCGGCGACCGGTATCTGTCTACGCCCATGTTCCAAGGGTGACAGAACGCCTAAAAAACACTCCGTAGGAACCGTTCCTACGGAGTGTTTTTTAGGCTAGTGCATCGCTTAAGATCTGCTGGATCTCCTCCAAGGTTTCCACGAAGTGGACGCCTGCCTGCCGCTCTTTTGTGGAGACACCCATCTCGACCATGTGCCGAAGCAGTCTTATGAGGTAGTCGTAGTAGCCGTTGGGGTTGTAGAGAATGCAAGGGGTCAGGAGGATATGGAAGTCGGCCTCGGTGACCTCCACCACCGAGCCGCTGTCGCCGGGAAAGGCGATGAAGGCGCCGCCCACCTCGATGATCCGCTCCTTGTGCGCTGAGCTGTCCTGGGGCTCGGCGTCTGTGGAGAACTGCGATGCAATGTCGATCACCGTTCCGCCTGCCGCCAGGACATCGGCGACCAGCTCCTCCGTGAGACCGGTCTTGGTGCTGTCATAGATCAGCGTGTGACCCTTTTGCCCCATCCAAGTGCCCAGTTCGTGCAGGGTATGCACCAGGGCGGGGTTCGTTCCCTTCAGCCTGTCCAGGTAAACGGTGATGTGCATGGGATCCGTCCTTTCTGTTGCAGAAGCTGTGTCCAGTATACGGGAGAAATGGGAGGAAAGTCAAGGAAGCCCTTGCCCCACAGGCGGTTTTTGTGTACAATAGGGCTATTGCGCATGAGAGACAGAGAGGAGCGAGAACGATGAGCAAGAGAGCATATACTGTGCTGCCGCCGGACAGAGAGGAGAAGGTGCTGGGGATTTTTGTGAGGGACGCATCCTTCTACCGCACCTTCTTCCCCCTGCTCTTGGTCATCGTCCTCCAGCAGCTGGCGGCGCTGGCGGTGAACTTGGCGGACAACATCATGTTGGGGCGCTACTCCGAGCTGGCGTTGTCTGGGGCGTCCCTGGTCAATCAGCTCCAGTTTACCCTCCAGCAGATCGCCGCCGGCATCGGCATGGGCATCGTGGTGTTAGCCGCCCAGTATTGGGGGCAGAAGCGGACGGAGCCCATCAAGAAGATCATCTCCCTGGGGGTCAAGTGCGGCTTTTTCAGCGGCGTCCTCTTTTTTGCCATCTCTCAGCTGGCTCCGGCGGGAGTGCTGGGGCTGTTCACCAGGGATACGGAGGTCATCGCAGAAGGAGTGCGCTACCTGAAGGTCATCTGCTGGACCTATCCGGTGTTCGGCCTGTCCAACTCCCTGATGTACGCCCTCCAGAGCGTGGAGACCGCCATGATCGGCACGGTCATGTCCTGCTCCACCATCTGCATCAACGTCTGCCTGAACTACTGTCTCATCTACGGCAACTTCGGTGCGCCGGAGCTGGGCATTGTAGGCGCTGCCGTGGCCACCCTGGTCAGCCGGTTGGTGGAGCTGGGCATCATCCTGGTGTACATCCTGTTCCTCGACAAAAAGCTCCACATGAAGCTGTGGGAGCTTTTGCGGTGGGACGGCACCTATTTGCAGGACTACTTGAAGGTGTCCACCCCCATCGTCATCTCCGGTCTGCTCTGGGGGGTGGCGCAGGCGGCGCAGACCGCCATCCCCGGCCATATGAGTGCCACCGCCATCGCCGCCAACAGCATCGCCATCATCCTCTTTGAGATCTTCGCCGTCCTGGGGGCGGCTTGTGCCAACACCGCCTCGGTGGTCACTGGCAAGACCATCGGGGCGGGGAAGCTGGACAAGGTGAAGGCCTATTCCAAGACCATGCAGGGCATCTTCCTCCTGGGCGGCCTGTTCTCCGGCGGGATGCTCTTTTTGTGCAAGGACTGGATCGTGAACTTTTACACTGTCTCCCCAGCAGTCAAGGCCATGGCGGTGGACTTTATGACCGTCCTCAGCGTGGCCAGCATCGGCAGCTGCTATGAGTATCCGGTGGAAGGGGGGATCATCGCCGGCGGCGGCTCTACCAAATACGCTGCCGTGGTGGACAACCTGTTCATGTGGCTCTTTACCATCCCCAGCGCCGCATTGAGCGCCTTCGTGTTCCAGTTCCCGCCGGTGGTCACCTTCGCCTTTTTGAAGGCCGACCAGATTTTGAAGTGCATCCCCAACTGCATCACCTGCAACCGCTATCGCTGGGTGAAGCGGCTCACCCGAGGGGACAGCAACTGACAAAAGAACCCCGACCGTTCCAAAAACGGTCGGGGTTTTGTGGCGTTACAGGGTCTGAATGGCTCCTTCCAGCTGGGTCAGAGCTTGTTCCAGGGTGCTCCTGGGGCAGGCCAGGACAATGCGCTGGTACTGTGCCCAGGCTTTGCCGAAGATGTGTCCGGCGTCCAGCCAGAGCTTGGCCTTGTGGAGGATGAGGTCGTTGAGGGCGTAGGAGTCCAGCCCCAGGCCAGAGCAGTCCACCCAGGCGAAATAGGTGCCCTCCGGCTCGATGAGCCGCAGCTGGGGCAGGCGGGGGCGCAGAAACTCCCGCAAATAGTCCAGGTTGCCCCGCAGATAGGCTTTGCACTGCTCCAGCCACTCGGCGCCGGATTCATAGGCGGCCTGGCAGGCGATGACCGCCATGGTGTTCAGCTCAGAGTAGCCGATGCGATTCCGCTCCGCCTGGAAGCGCTCCCGCACGGCAGCATCTGGAATCCAGATGTTGGACGCCTGTAGGCCAGCCAGGTTAAAGGTCTTGCTGGGGGCGGTGCAGACCATGGCCTGATGGGACAGGTGGGGATTGGCCTTCAAAAAGACGGTGTGAGGGTGCTTGGGGAAGGCGAAATCGCAGTGAATCTCATCGGAGACCACGAACACGCCATATTTTTGGCACAGGTCGCCCACTTGGCGCAGCTCGTCCTCTGTCCACACCCGACAGACCGGATTGTGAGGGCTGCACAGGAGCAGCATCTTCACGGATTCGTGCTGAATCTTGGCTTCCAGGTCGTCAAAGTCCATCTCAAACTTGCCGTCCCGCTCCACCAGCGGATTTTCCACCAGCTTCCGGCCGTTATTGCGCACCACATTGTAGAACGGATAGTATACTGGCGGCTGCACCAAAATACCATCACCAGGCTGGGTCAGGGCGCGGATGGCGATGGCCAGGGCAAAGACCACGCCGGGGGTCTTTACCAGCCACGCCGGCTCTGTCTCCCAGCCGAAGCGGCTGGAAAACCAGTGGGACAGAGCGGCATAGTAGTCCGGCTTGGTGCCGGTGTAGCCAAAGATGCCGTGGTCAACGCGCTGCCGCAGAGCGTCCAGCACCGGCTGGGGGGCGGGGAAATCCATATCTGCTACCCACAGGGGCAGCACGTCCGCCGGGCGGCCTTGCGCTACGGCGAAGTCAAATTTCAAGCTGTTGGTGTTCCGGCGGTCGATGAGCCGGTCAAAATCGTAACGCATGGCAATGCCTCCTTTTACTGATATTGCGCCCGAATCCCGTCCAGGTGGGTCAAAAACTGCTCCTGCACCGAGGCAGGCTCCAGAATCTCAATGTCCGAGCCGAAGGCGCAGACCCAGCCAAAGAACTGGGGGCTGATGATGACGTTGACCAGGAGGGTGAAGTGGTCGTCGCCATCGGGGACGATGGAAATTTCCTTTCCGAACCGATCCAGCATGGCGCCCACCAGATGGTTGGCCACTCGCAGCTTCACCGGTCGCTCCTGACCGGAGAACATCCCAAAGACCTTTTTGGCATACACGCCCATATCCAAGGCGGCAAAGGCTTCCGCCCCTGCTTGGGGCTGGTCGGTCATGGTGATGTCGGCCATCTTGTCCACCCGATAGTGCTTGATCTGCTCCGCAGCGGCATCGTAGGCCACCATGTAGTAGTTCTCATCGTCCCAGGTCAGGGCGTAGGGGCTGACTTGATACCAGGCGCCCTGCTTCCGGAACACCGGTTCCTTTTTCAGGTTGTACTCGAAGTAGTGGAACTGAATCTGCCGCTGCTGGGCGATGCCGTTGTGGATGGCGTCCACATTATAATAGATGGACTCGTTCATGCTCTTGATCCGGTTCATCACAAAGACCTGCCGGTTGAGCTGCTTGGCCTCGTGGACGCTGGCCAGAGATTCCAGCTTGTGGATGAGGGTGGCGGTCTTTTTGTGGGTGATGAACTTGGAGGACTGGACGCTGTCCACCAGCAGCTTCAGCTCCGGCAATTCAAACCCTCGGCTGCCCACATAGTACCCCTTGGGGGTGCGGACGATGTCCATGCCGTATTCCTGCAATAGATTCAGGTCGGAGTAGAGGCTTTTGCGCTCGGCGGAGATGTCATGGCTGGCCAGGTGGGCGATCATGTCCCGAATGGTCAACCGGTGCTCCTCATCGCTGCTGCGCAGGAGGAAGTCACGCAGGTAGAACAGTTTTAACTTCTGTCGGGAGTATTTTGCCATAATACCATCGCCTCCGAAGAAAAGATACTCCCATTTTATCGTGCCGCTCCCATCCTGTCAAATCCCAGAAAAAAGCCCCCGCCGTGGAGGATTCCAAACGACAGGGGCGAGAGAGAGGGCAGATTCAGTTGTCCGGCGCAGTCAGACAGAAGCTGTTGGCCATGGCATCCAGCTTGGGCTGGAGCGCCTTCTGCTGGCTGGCGGGGAGGGAGTAGGAGATGCACCAGGTGTGCTTCCCAGCTTCCAGGAAGTAGAGTGCGGGGATAGTGTAGTCCACATCCTTTTCATGCGGCGTGTCCGGCAGGGTCAGGCGGGTGGCCTGATAGCCAGAACGGGTCAGGGTCACGGTGGACTGCGCATACTCCGACTGTTTCTTGGACTCCTCCACCAGCTCAGCGGCAGGGGTGCTGCTGAGCATCACTGTGAAAGTGATGCCCGTGGGCTCGATGCCTCGGAAGGCCAGGGGCGCGATGCTGCTGGTGGGGTCGGGCTTCAGGAGGTTGGCGTCATAGCCGATGGCACAGCCCATGGCGCTGGCCCAGGTCAGGGTCAGCGGTTCCTGCTTGCCGTTCAGGGTCACTTCCGTCTGGAAGGTGGGGGTCAGCGCCAGGTTCATGTAGGAGAACGGCTCCGAGGTCTGCACCGTCTTGGCCTTTAACGGTTTGCCGTCTACGGTCAAGGTGATCTCGGTGGCGTGATAGGCGTCCAGGAAGGTGTTGACCAGGCTGGCCAGGATGGTGTGCTCGGTGGCGGCGTTGGCGCTGAGCTGGTCTTGGAACGCTTTGGACAAGTCCAGGGTCAGGACGGTGTCCCGATAGGGGTCGTCCCGGTCGGTGGCCAGCCAATTTTGCATCTTCACGCCCTTATCCAGCATCCCGTCGGCCTGGAGTACCTGCAAAAGGGTCTGCGGGCTCAGCTCATTGAGCTCCACCGTGCGGGTCTGAAGAAAATCGCACTGGGCGTCTGCGTAGTACAGTTGGATCTGGGTCTTGCGGGCGGTGGTGGCGGTGGTGGACGCCGCAGCCGGTGCAGACGAGACAGAGGGGGCCTGATTCCCCGTGCCGCAGCCCACCAGGGAGACAGCCAGGGCGGCGGCCAGAGCGCCAGTGGTGAGACGAGTCAAGGTCGTGTGTTTCATTGGTTCCTTCCTTCCTTTTCCTTCGATTCCACTCTAGTATAGCGGGACAAACTGGGCGGAACAACAACAAAGGCGTAAAAAACGGTTAAAAATGGTTGCAGTTTGTAACCAAAATTAAAAAACGCAGACGCCCTGGTGAGACGTCTGCGTTGGGAGCAGGTCAATCGAGGATATGCCCGTCAATAGAAATGGTGACCACCTGCCAGGGAAGGAACTTGCCGCTGGCTTGGAGGGCATTCTTGACCGCCTGTTCCAGACCGCCGCAGCAGGGGACTTCCATGCGCACGATACACACGCTCTTGATGTTGTTGTCTCGGATGATGGCGGTGAGCTTTTCCGTGTAGTCCCCATCGTCCAGCTTGGGACAGCCGATGAGGGTTACATGGCTGCGCATGAACTGGGCGTGGAAGTTGGCATAGGCGTAGGCGGTGCAGTCCGCTGCCACCAGCAGGTTGGCGCCGTCGTAATAGGGCGCCTTCAGGGGCATGAGCTTGATCTGGACAGGCCACTGAGCCAGCATACTGGTGGGCGCCATACCGGTCAGACCGGCCATTACGTCCGCAGGGACAGCCTGGGGCTGAAGCTGGCGGGACTGGGCGCTGGGGCAGGTGTGGCCAGCGGAGCCGTGGCCGTGGTGGGCGTGATGCCCGTGGTGTTCGCAGCCGTCCGGAGCGGCGGGGGGAATGTCCCGTTCCTCGAAGGTGATGGCGCCCACGGGGCAGTTGGGCAGGCAGTTGCCCAGGCCGTCGCAGTGATCTTCCTTCACCAGCATAGCCTTGCCGTCCACCAGGGCGACCGCCCCTTCCAGACAGGCGTTGACGCAGGCGCCGCAGCCGACGCATTTGTCTCGGTCAAAATGAGCGACTTTCTTTTTCATAGCAGGGAACCTCCTCAAGGTGTGTCTTTTTTGATCCTCGATGGTATCATACCGGATGGAAGTGAAAAATACGGTTGGAAATCCAACAAAACGAGAGAAATTTTCTGCTCCGCAGAACCCCCCAGGGGGCTTCCGGCAGGCGATTTACCATGTTAAAATGAAAAAGACAAAAGGAGAAGTGCGCACTCCTGCCCCGAAAAAACGAGGAGAAGAACCATGAAAGCAAGAAAACCCATCCTGGCGCTGGCCTTAGCCTTGGCGCTGACCCTCACTGCCTGCGGCAGCGCCGGTACGGCGTCCTCTGCCGCCGCCTCTGCCAGCAGTGCCAAATCCAACACCCTGGTCTACGGCAGCAACGACTACACCCGCATCAATCCCGCTCTGGACGAGCATGGGGAGATCAACGCCCTGCTCTTTGACGGGCTGACCGGCCACGACAAGGACAACCAAGTGGTACCCCGTCTGGCAGAATCCTGGGAGCTGGACAAGGACACCAACACCTACACCTTCCACCTCCGTCAGGACGTGACTTGGCACGATGGGGAGAAATTCACCGCCGAGGACGTGAAGTTCACCATCGAGGCCATCCAGGACCCGAAAAACGAGTCAGAAAACGCTTCCAACTATGAGGACGTGGAAAAGATCACCGTGGTGGATGACCACACGGTGAAATTCCAGCTCTCCGCTCCCAACTACGCCTTCCTGGACTACATGACCATGGCCATCCTGCCCAAGCACCTGCTGGAGGGCAAGGATTTGCAGACCGACGACTACTTCCGCCATCCCATCGGCACCGGCCCCTACAAGCTGGCGTCCTGGGAAGCAGGACAGGCCATCACGCTGGAACGGAACGAAAGCTACTTCCGCGGCAAGGCCAACATCCAGACCATCATCTTCCGCATCGTTCCCGACTCCAACGCCAAGGCATTGCAGCTGAAATCTGGAGAGCTAAACCTGTCCCAGGTCACGCCCAAGGACGCAAAGACCTTTGCCGACTCCAAGAGTCAGACGGTGTACGAGATGAAAACCTCCGATTATCGCGGCATTTTGTATAACTTCGCCAACGATTATTGGAAGAAAAACGCCGACCTGATCCCCGCCTTCAACTACGCCATCGACCGGCAGGCTATGATCGACGCCGTGCTCCTGGGAGCGGGCGAGGTGGCCTATGGGCCGTTGCAGCGGAACATCTACAACTGCGAGGACGTGGAGCACTACGACTACGATCCGAACAAGGCGATGAAAACCCTGGAGGCCGCCGGCTGCACCAAGGAGAAAGACGGATTCTACTATCGGGACGGCCAGAAGGTTGGCTTTGTCCTCAGCGTCGGCTCCGGCGACCAGGTGCGGCTGGACATGGCGCAGATCGCCGCCCAGCAGCTCAAGGCAGTCGGGGTGGATGTGACCGTAGACGTGCCCGCCCAGGTGGACTGGGGCGGACAGGAAGCCTACCTGATCGGCTGGGGCAGCCCCTTTGATGCCGATGACCACACCTATAAGGTGTTCGGCACCGGCAAGGGCTCCAACTATTCCAGCTACTCCGACAAGCTGGTAGACCAGTACCTGACCGAGGCCCGCCAGACCGAGGATACCCAGAAGCGGAAGGAAGCCTATGCCAAGTTCCAGAAAGAATTGGCCAAGCATCCGGCGTACACCTTCTTCTGTTATATCGACGCCTTCTATGTGGCGGACAACAACTTGAAGGGCATCACGCCGGAGACAGTGTTGGGACACCACGGAGTGGGCATCTTCTGGAACGTCCTGGATTGGACGTTGGAATAACTCAGTAAGCAACCGCAACCGGGTGGGCGCGCCTGCGTCCACCTGGTTTTCTGTCAGAGGAGGAACGCTGTGGAACGAAACAATTTGCTGGAAGTGGAACACCTCTCCGTCCACATCCCCTCCACCGCCGGCACCGTCCAGGCGGTGCGGGATGTGTCCTTTGCCGTGGCGCCAGGGGAAGTGCTGGCACTGGTGGGGGAGTCAGGGTGCGGCAAGAGCATCCTGTGCAAGAGCGTGATGAAACTGCTTCCCAAGCGTGCGTCCATCGTCTCCGGCACCATCCGAGCGGACGGACGGGACATCACCCGCTGCTCCGAACGGGAGATGCGGAACCTGCGGGGAAAGCTCTTTTCTATGGTGTTCCAAGACCCTCTGACCGCTCTGAACCCCACCATCCCCATCGGCAAACAGATCGCCGAGGCGGTGACCATCCATCAGAAGGGGCTGAGCAAAGCCCAGGTACAGGAGCGGGTGATAGAGCTGATGACCCTGGTGGGCATCGCCCACCCGTTGGAGCGGGCGAAGCTCTATCCCTACCACTTCTCTGGGGGGATGCGCCAGCGATGTGTGCTGGCCATGGCGCTGGCGGGGCGTCCGAAGATTTTATTTGCCGACGAGCCGACCACCTCTTTGGACGTGACCATTCAGGCGCAGATTTTGGATCTGCTCCGAGACATCCAGCGGAAGCTGGACACGGCTACCGTGTTCGTCTCCCATGACCTGGGGGTGGTGGCACGGGTGGCCGATCGGGTGGCGGTGATGTACGCCGGAAAGATCGTGGAGATTGGCACGGCGGAGGAGATCTTCTACGACCCACGCCACCCCTACACTTGGGCGCTGCTTCGGGCGCTGCCTGCCTTTGCCAAGGGCAAGGAACGGCTGTGCACCATCCCCGGCACGCCGCCCATCCTCATCGACCTGCCCCAAGGAGACGCCTTCGCCTGGCGGAACGAGTATGCGTTGGAGATAGACTTTTGCCAAGCGCCGCCCTTGTTCCAGGTCAGCGACACCCATTTCGCCGCCACCTGGTTGTTAGACCCCAGAGCGCCCAAAGTGACGCCGCCCACAGGAGGGATGTTCCATGGATGATCTCATTTTAGACGTGCGGCACCTGAGCCACCGGTTCAAGCTCACCCGAAAGCTGGCGGTGCAGGCACTGGATGACCTGTCCTTCCAGGTGCGCCGGGGGGAGATTTTCGGACTGGTAGGGGAGTCCGGCTCCGGAAAGTCCACCGTGGCACGGTGCGTGATGAACCTGTACCAGCCCACCGGCGGGGAGATTTGGTTCAACGGGGTGGACATCACCGACCGGAGCCAGCGGCGCAAGCACAAAAAAATGCTGGAAAGGAAACGGCAGCTCATCTTTCAGGACTCCGGCTCCAGCATGAACCAGCGGATGAAGGTGGTGGACGTGATCACCGAGCCTATGCGCATCCAGCACATCCAGACGGCTCGGAGGACGCCCCGAGAGGAGGCGGCCTTCCAGCTGAAATATGTGGGGCTGGACGGGTCGTACTTAGACCAGTATCCGGCGGAGCTGTCCGGCGGTCAGCGGCAGCGGGTGAACATCGCCCGTGCCCTGAGCATGGAGCCGGAGCTGTTGGTGGCGGATGAGCCGGTGGCGGCGCTGGATGTGTCCATTCAAGCGCAGATCATCAACCTGTTTCGTCATTTGCAGGAGGAACACGGGTTTTCCATCCTCTTTATCGCCCATGACCTGGCCATGGTGGAGTACCTGTGCGATCGAGTGGGGGTGCTGTATCGGGGAAAGCTGGTGGAGTGTGCGCCCACCAAGGCGCTGTTTGCCAACCCCAGCCACCCCTATACCCAAGCCCTGCTGTCCGCCATCCCCATCCCTGACCCGCGCTTGGCACGGGCACAGGCAGCGGCGGCCACGGAGGAGCAGGCGTATGTGCTGGGGCAGAAGATGATAGAGATCGCCCCAGATCACTTTGTGTTGGAAGGAGAGACGCCATGACAGCAGGAAAAAGAATCCGGTATTATGGCAAAAAGCTGCTGGTGTTTTTGTTCAGCGTTTTGGCCCTGTCTCTGCTGGTGTTCTACTTGGCGCGGCTGGCGCCGGGGGATCCGCTGGTGGCCTATTACGGCGAGCGGACGGAGAAGATGAGCGTGGAGGAACGGGAGCGCAGCCTGGAACGGCTGGGGCTGAACGACCCTATCTATGTGCAGTACGTCCGCTGGGTGCAGAACGCCGCCCAGGGGGAGTTTGGGATCTCTTACCAGTATAAGCAGCCGGTGCTGCAAGTGTTGGAGGGGCGTACTGGCAACACCCTGCTGCTGGGCGGCACTGGGTTCCTGTTGACCTTTGCCTTGGCGCTGCTGGTGGGGGTGTTCTGCGCCTGGCAGGAGGAGCGGTGGCCGGACAAGATTTTGTGCAAGGTCGGCACGCTCACCAGCTGTATCCCAGAGTTTTGGCTCTGTTTGCTGTTTATTTTGGTGTTTTCGGTCACGCTGCATTGGCTGCCCAGCAGCGGCGCTTACGCCACTGGACAGGAGGGGAGCGTGGCCAGCCGCATCCAGCATCTCATCCTCCCTATGGCGGTCATCGTCCTCAGCCACCTGTGGTACTACGCCTACCTCATCCGCAACAAGATCTTGGAGGAGGTGCGGGCGGATTATGTGCTGCTGGCCAAGGCGAAAGGGCTGTCCCAGGGGCAGATCTTGTTCCGCCACTGCCTGCGCAACACCCTGCCCACCTATTTCAACCTCATGGCCATCTCCGTCCCCCATATCCTGGGGGGTACCTACATCATTGAAATGGTCTTTTCCTATCCCGGCATTGGCACCCTGTCTTACGAGAGCGCCCGCTGCCATGACTATAACCTGCTCATGGTGGTCTGTATGCTCACCGGCGTGGTGGTCATCTTTTGCAGCATCCTGGCGCAGATTTTGAACGAGCGCATCGACCCGCGGGTACGGGGGCAGGAGCAGCTGGAATACGGGGAGGTGACGGCCCTATGACAGACACGGAGCTGTTTACCCTGGTGGGCACCCGAGAACTGCCCCCACGGGAAGCCCCCAAACGGCACCGGCTGGACGGGTTCCCCTGGGTGTCCCTGGCGGTGCTGGCGGCCATCATTTTGGGCTGTCTGGCCTGCGACCTGCTCATGACCCACGACCCCACTTATCTGGACTTGGCTCATTGCAGCCAAGCGCCCAACGGCACCTTTTACTTTGGCACCGATGCCATGGGACGGGATCTCTTTTCCGGCATCTGGTACGGCGGACGCATCTCCCTGACCATCGGCGTTCTGGCTACCCTGCTCTCCACCGCCGTGGCCACCGTCTACGGCACGGTCAGCGGCCTGGCGCCCCAGTGGCTGGACACCTTGCTCATGCGGCTGACCGAGCTGTTCCTCAGCGTGCCCAACCTGCTCCTGATCGTCTTTTTGCAGGCCATTTTGGGGCAGGCCAATGCCGGAAGCATCTCTGTGACCATTGGGCTGACCAGTTGGGCGAGCATCGCTAAGATCGTCCGCACCGAGGTGCGCCAGCTCCGGCACAGCGAGTACGTCCTGGCCGCCCGCGCCATGGGCGGCGGGTTCTTCCATGTGCTGATGCGCCACCTGTTCCCCAATTTCTTCTCCGCCATTCTCTTTATGGTGGTCATGAACCTGCGGGGCGCCATTGTGGCGGAATCCACCTTGAGCTTTTTGGGGCTGGGGCTGCCTTTGGAGGCAGTCTCCTGGGGGAGTATGCTGTCCCTGTCCGAAAAAGCCCTTCTGTCCGGCGCTTGGTGGGTCATCCTCATCCCCGGCGCCTTCCTCATCGCCGTCCTGCTCTGCGTGACCAATCTGGGCAACTACCTGCGCAGGCAGGCCAGCCGGAAGGAGAGCAACCTGTGACAAAACAAGCCCCTGGAACACACGTTCCAGGGGCTTGCGCCGCTCGCAGGATTACTTGTTGAACCAGCTCAGGGGGCAGTACACGGAGTAACGATAGGTGTGGGCGATCTGATGCACCTCCACCTTCACTTCGGGGCCGTTGAGGGCTTCCAGCTGGGGGAGCCGCTCGGTGGTCATCTTGCGCCAGCCAAACTGCTTGCCAGAGACTTCCTCGTCAATGAGGGGTTCCATCTTGGCATCTTCAACGATCTTGAACAGGGTTTCTTTGGTCATGGACATCTTGCATTCTCCTTTGCATCGGGTTTTATACACAAATATCATACCACAGATACGCCAAAAGCGCAAAGTGTAAGCGCATCTTTTTTGGCGTCATTCACTCACCCGGTAGTGCCCCACCGCGTCCCCCCAATCCTCCAGGGCATCCTGCTCGTAGCGGAGCTGGAACCGGCTGTAGTGGTGGAGGAGGTAGGGCAGACCGTCGGCGCGGCGGCGGTCGGAGACGATGCCCACATGGTTGTGGAACACCACGATGTCGCCTCCCTGCCACTGCTCCACCTGGGACAGGTCGCGGGTCAGGGAAATGGCGTGGCGTTGGAAGTAGACGTTCTGATTGACCACCCGGCGGAAGTCGATGTTGGGGTCGGGCTGGGAGATGCCGTAGGCGTCCGGGTGGACGCTGACGTCGGTGTCCAGGAGGGACTTCAGGTCGATACCGGCACCCAACAGCGCCTGGATGACCACGTCGGTACAGACCCCGTAGCCGTCGTCCGGGTAGCCGCCGGCGTAGTATTTGCTCTTGTATTTGGGGCGGGTGGCGAGATAGCTGCGGGCGCTCTCCAAAATGTCGGTCTGGTCGTCAATGCCGTCTCCGTCGCTGTCCCTTTGGCTGAGGTAGGGGGGATATTGGGGGGCGGCGGAGGAAGCGGGGGGCGTGGCCTGACAGCCGGTCAAGAGAGCGAGGGCGGTCAGGAGCAGGAGGATGGAGCGTTTCATGGGATTGCCTCCTTTTGCAGGGATGTGTGCCCACAGTGTACCATAGGTTGGCGGCGGCTGCCAGAGAAAAATTACGGCTTCGCCTTTTGTTTGTCTGGACGGGCGTTTTCTGGTACAATAGAGCCAATGACGGAAAAGGAGGAGAGAACATGATCCTTGTGGCAGTGGTAGATGACCGGATGGGGCTGTGTTTTCACGGACGGCGGCAGAGCCAGGACAAACGATTGCGAGAGAAGATCTTGACCCTGTTCGCCGGTAAGACCCTGTGGATGAACGGCTATTCCGCCAAACAGTTCGCCAAAGACGCTGGGGCAGATGCCATCTGCGTGGCGGAGGACTTCCTGACCCAGGCAGGGAAGGGCGAAATTTGCTTTGTGGAGAACATCTCCGCAGCGTCTGCGGCGGAGCGGGTGGAGCAGGTGTATCTGTTCCATTGGAACCGAGCCTATCCAGGCGACCTTTTCTTCGACCTGCCCTTAGAGGACGGGTGGGAACTGACGTTAGAGGAGGAGTTTTCCGGTTCCTCTCATGAGAACATCACTTTGGAGGTATATGAACGTGCATAAGAAAGCCATGGCGCTGCTGCTGGCAGCGCTCCTTTGTCTGGCGCTCCCCAGCTGCCAGGAACAGCAGCCGGCCACCGGCCAGACCAAACAGAACACCACCAGCACCCAGGTGGACTATGCGCCCACCGCCTATGACGGTTCCCCGTATGTGGAGGTGAACAACAACATCCCCGATTTTCCGGCGTCTGATTATACCACCACCTCCTTTGAGCGCTATGGCAAGCTGGACAAGCTGGGACGGTGTACCACCGCCTACGCCAACATCGGCAGAGATTTGATGCCCACAGAAAAACGGGGGGACATCAGCCAGATCAAACCCTCCGGCTGGCACTCGGTGCGCTATGACTGTGTGGAGGGGAAAAGCCTCTACAACCGGTGCCATCTCATCGGCTACCAGCTGACGGCGGAGAACGCCAACGAGCAGAACCTCATCACCGGCACCCGCTACCTGAACACCGAGGGGATGCTCCCCTTTGAGAATATGGTGGCGGACTACATCAAGGAGACGGGCAACCATGTGCTCTATCGGGTCACCCCCATCTACAACGGGGATAACCTGGTGGCAGACGGGGTACAGATGGAAGCCAGGTCGGTGGAGGACGATGGGGAAGGCATTACCTATCATGTGTACTGCTACAACGTCCAGCCCGGTGTGGGCATCGACTACGCCACTGGCGAGAGCTGGTTGGAGTCCACCACCAGCTCCTCGGACAGCACGCAAAAGGACACAAAGCCGGTGAAGCAGGACACCACCAAGCTGACCAAATACGTCCTGAACACCAGCACCATGAAGTTCCACAAGCCGGACTGCTCCGGCGTGGAGAAGATGAGCAAGGACAACCGCCGCAGCGTCAAAGCCAAGCGGGAGAGCCTCATCCAGCAGGGCTACAGCCCCTGCGGCCAGTGCAAACCGTAGGAGAAAACAAGAGCGGAAAAACAGCGGCAGCGGTTCCTCTGGGAGCGCTGCCGCTTTGGGTTGAACAGAACGGAGTCTATGGAAAAAACTGTGGGAGAAATAGAAAAAAAGGATTGCGTTTTCCGGGGAAAATAGTATATATTATAATGATAGGCTGTTTTTTGATCTGACAAGAAAATCGCATGAGAACAGCCGGATGGGAGGTGTACCACAATGGACGAAAAGCGGGAAAGAAGATGGATTCCCGGGGAAAAAGCGGACTATGTCAAAGAGTTGGTGGAGATCATCAACCAGGAAGAACGGGACGATCAGTTGGCGGAAAAGCTCTCAGCCTACCACGAAAACGACATCGCTGAAGCGTTTGAATTGCTGGACGAGAAGGGGCGCCGAAAACTTTACCGAGTCCTAGATACGGAGTGGATGTCCGAAGTGTTCGCCTATTTGGACGACGTGGGCACCTACCTGGAAGAATTGGAAGCGGATGATGCGGCGGACATCATCGAGAACATGGACGCCGATGACGCCGTGGACGTCCTGCAAGAGGTGGATGACAACGTCCGTGAAAAGCTGGTCTCCCTGATGAACGAGGAGGCCACTGAGGACATTGAGCTGATCTGTTCTTATCAGGAGGATCAGATCGGCAGCATGATGACCACCAACTTCATCGAGATCAGCCGCACCCTCACCATCAAGCAGGCCATGCGCCAGCTCATCGCCCAGGCGGATGACAACGACAACATCTCCATCCTCTACGTCACCGATGAGGACGGGATGTTCTACGGCGCCATCGACCTGAAAGATCTCATCATTGCCCGAGCGGGGGAGTCGTTGGAGAGCCTCATCAGTACCTCCTACCCCTATGTGTTGGCCAGCGACAGCATCACCGACAACCTGGAACGGTTGAAGGACTACGCCGAGGACTCTATCCCCGTGTTGGATCAGGAGCATCACATCATCGGCGTCATCACCGCCCAGGACTTGGTGGAAGCGGTCGATGACGAGATGGGCGAGGACTACGCACAGTTGGCAGGTCTGACCACCGAGGAAGACCTGGACGAGAGCGTGGGTCAGAGTATGAAGAAACGTCTGCCCTGGCTGCTGGTGTTGCTCTGCTTGGGGCTGGGCGTGTCCACGGTAGCGGGGATGTTCGAGAAGGTCATGAAACAGTTGACCCTCATCGTCTTTTTCCAGTCGGTGGTCTTGGGGATGTCCGGCAACTCCGGCACCCAATCCCTGGCTGTCACCATCCGTGTGCTGATGGACGAGGAATTGACCGGCAAGGAACGTCTCAAGATGGTCTGGAAGGAAGCCCGTGTGGGCTTCTGCGATGGCCTGCTGTTGGGGCTGGTGTCCTTTGTGTGCATCGGCATCTACATCATGCTGGCCAAGGCCAAACCGGCTCTGTACGCCTTCTCCGTCTCCGGCTGCGTGGGCACAGCGCTGATGGTGGCCATGACTATCTCCAGCCTGGTGGGCACCGTGGTGCCCATCGTCCTGCACAAGATCCACATCGACCCTGCCGTAGCCTCCGGCCCTCTCATCAGCACGGTCAGTGACCTGGTGGCTGTGGTGACCTATTACGGCCTGTCTTGGCTGCTGCTGCTCAACATCATCGGCCTGACCGGATAAGGAATGGAGCCTATGGAACAGGAAGAAACCCGAAGGAAGCCCACGGTGCGTGGGATGTGGGAGGAAATTCTGCGTCTGGTCTACCCGCCCAAGTGCGTCTTTTGCGGCGCCCTGTTGGAGCGGGCGGAACAGGATGCCTGCAAACCGTGTCTGGCGGAGCTGCCGTGGACGGATACGCACAGCGCTGTTCAGACGGGACGGGCGTTTTCCCAGTGCGTGTCCCCCTTCTTCCTGACGGGGAAGGTACACCAGGCACTGGTGGATTACAAATATCACCAACGGGAATCCTATGGGGTCTGCTTTGGCCGTTGGATGGGCGACTGTGCCTGCCGCTGTCTGTCCGATGCCTTTGACCTGGTGACCTGGGTGCCGGTGAGCCGGAAACGGCTGCGGGAGCGTGGATTCGACCAGTGCCGGCTGTTGGCGGTGCAGGTGGCCAAGGTCTATGGAAAGCGTCCAGTGCGTACCCTGAAGAAGTGGAAGGACATCCCCGCTCTGGCCTCTGGGAAAGGCGGCAGAGCGGAGCGACAGAAGCAGGTGAACGGAGTGTATCGAGGAGTTTGCACCGGCAGGATCGCAGGAAAGCACATCTTGCTGGTAGACGACATCATCACCACGGGCAGCACCTTGGACGAAGCGGCACGCACGCTGTTGGCAGCGGGAGCGGCGGAGGTGTGCTGTGTGACAGCGGCTCGGACGCCGGTTCACCAGGATGAGACGGAAATGTGAATCTTAAGAAAACTTTTGTCATACAGCGTTGAAAAAAGGGGCAAAAACCGCTATAATAGCAGAGAGATTGAATTTGTTCCGGAAAAATGTCAGTCCGCTTCCATTTTGCGGCGAGACGAGTTAGAGAGGGCTGGAATGAGTCCGTCCGGGTATACTATAAACAGATGGAATGTTAGAGGAGTGTGATCGCATGAGCGTTGCAAGAGATATTGGTATCGATCTGGGTACTGCTTCTATTTTGGTTTATGTGAAGGGCAAGGGCGTCGTCCTGCGGGAACCGTCCGTGGTCGCCATTGATAAGAATACGGGTAAGCTGCTCAAAGTTGGTACCGAGGCACAGAATATGCTGGGTCGTACCCCCGGCAACATCGTCGCCATCCGCCCCCTGCGGGAAGGCGTCATTTCCGACTATGACATGACCGAGCGGATGCTGCGGGAATTCATCCACAAGGTGGCTCCCACCCATTTCTTCAAGCCCCGTCTGGTCATCTGCGTTCCCTCCGGCATCACGGAGGTCGAGGAACGTGCCGTTATTGACGCCGGCATCCAGGCTGGCGCCCGAAAGGTCTACCTGATCGAGGAACCGGTGGCAGCCGCCATCGGCGCCGGCATCGACATCTCCCTGCCTGACGGCCACATGATCGTAGACATCGGCGGCGGCACCACCGACGTGGCCGTGATCTCTCTGTCCGGCGTGGTGGAATCCGCCTCCATCAAGATCGCAGGCGACCAGTTCAACGAAGCGGTCATCAAGTACATCCGCCGCAAGCACAACGTGCTCATCGGGGAACGTACTGCGGAAGAACTGAAGATGTCCATTGGCTGCGTCTATCCCCGTGAGGAAGAACAGACCATGGAGATCAAGGGACGTGACCTGATGACTGGCCTGCCTCGCGCCTTCACCGTCTCCTCCAGCGAGATGATCGAAGCCTTTGAGGAGCCCACCATGCGCATCCTGGAAGCTGTCCACTCTGTCCTGGAGCGGACGCCCCCTGAACTGGTGGCGGACATCTCCAACAACGGCATCGTCATGACCGGCGGCGGCAGTCTGATCTGGGGCATTGATCGCCTGATCGAACAGCATACCGGCATTGAGACCCATGTGGCTGATGACGCCATCTCCTGCGTTGCCTTCGGCACCGGCAAGAGCCTGGAGGACGTGGAAAGTATGCAGGACGGCACCATGAACCTATCCCGCCGGAAGCAGATGAATACCTGATCTTTTGGATGTTCCAAAACCACCGGATTTATCCGGTGGTTTTTTCCGTTGTTAGCACAGACAGAGTGACCGCCGGTTCCGCTCAATAAAATGAAAAAAGCCCTCCGTATGACCGAAATCATACGGAGGGCTCTCTGTTCAGAGGGTAAGGGCAAAGGGGCCAGCACGGAAACCGTGTACGCTATTTATAGAAGGGCGGTCTGTCCTCCTGACGTGGGGGGAGAGATCAGCAGCCGCAACCGCAACCGTTGTCGCAGCCGCAGCCACCGCCGCAGCCGCCGCAGCCACCACCGCAGCCATTGCCGCAGCCGCCGCCACAGCCACCGCAGCAGAACAGGATGATGATCAAAATGATGATCCACAGGTGATATGCTGCCTTTGACTTTATTCGATAAATTGCGGATTATCTGTAAGATACTGCACTAATGACAACAATAAAATGCAATAGAATAAAACAAGATATAGTGCAATCTAACAGAACAGCTAACAATAAAACTAACTCTTATCTAACTTTTTGTCCCACCCATTCAGCTTATCCATCTCTCCTGCCAGGTAGGCCACGTCGGGGGCGATATAGTATTTATTCCCCACTTCCAGGTCAGACCAGCCCATGAGCTTTGCCAGGGCGAGCTGGTCAACGCCTGCCTGTGCGGCATTGGTGGCCATGGTCTTTCGGGTGTTGTGGGGGACTTTGTACGGGATGCCCAGGAACTCCAACATCCCCTTGTAATCCCGTGCTCGCCAGCCGTTGGCCTTTTGGTTGCCACAGAAGCCACTGACCAGCAGGTCACCGGCAGCGTGGGCGACGAAGTACTGCACATAGGGGAGGATACGCTGGTGGAGGGGGATGATACGGTTTCTCCCGGCCTCCGTTTTGATGCCGCCTTGGATGTATGGCACGGCGCTGTCCAGGTGGACATTGACCAGAGGTAAAGTGAACAGCTCGGTGATGCGCATTCCGGTGAACAGGAAGATCATGGTCAGCTTTGCGGTCTGTGTCCAGCGATCCGCGTCTGCGCCATCGGTTGCCAAGGCGTTGATCTTGGCGATCTCCTCCACAGTGAAGGTCTCAATGGGGCGCTTGGCCGTTTTCTGCACGGTGACGAAGGCGGCGTAGTTCTTGTTCAGCACGTCCCGCTGCATCAGCCATTGGCAGAGCTGGGAGTAGAGGAATTTCAGGTGCTTGGCCGTGGATTCGGACAGGCCACGGCCTTGCAGCGCATCCACGATTTCCTGGAAGTCGTCGCTGCGCACATCCCGCGCCAGCTTCTGCCGCAGCCGCTCCGGCACATAGCTCCAGGAGGTCAGGTAGCCACGCTGGGAGCTGGTGCTCATGTCCCGGAAGGCCACCGAAGACCAGGCGTTGAAGCAGTCCTCCAGGGTGTAGGCGAACACCTCCGGACGGGTGCAGGCCAACATGGATTCTAGCGCCGCCTCCGCTTCCTGCCGGGTGGCGTACATCCGACCGGCAGACTTGCCGTTGAGCACGGCGTAATAGGGGCGCTTCCGGTTGCCCGACAGCTTGTAGACGCTGCCGGTGCCCTTCTCCCTGGTGCGGTGTTTTTTGGGCTTCTGCTCCCGCACCTGCTTCCGGCCGCAGTAGGGGCAGAAGATGGCGTCGGGCGGGATGGAGCGCTTGCATCGGGCGTAGATGCATTTTGCCATGGCAATCTCTCCTTTCAGGATCATCTGTATGCGTTTTTGAACCACAGTATCAATTGAAAGCGATATATACCCCAACAAAGGGAACGACTCGAACTATTCGAGCAGTTCAGAGAAAATAGAATCATATTGGTGACGTCACCAATATGAAACGGCTCCCCACAAAAGTGAGGAGCCGTCCATTGAGATGATTTTTTCAAATGCCGGCAAGCGGCAAAGTCTTTTCCAGTGCTGGTAAACAGCGCTGTTTCAGTTCAATCATCATATCACAGTATACGTCAGAAGTCAATCACAAATGCATGTCCTCAAACAATTATTTATCCGTTTTTGTGTACAATGCTCTTATTTGGGTGTCTAGCTTATCCAAACTTTCATCAGACAAACGAATTCCGGAAAGAGTATCAAGCGGGTACATCGGGTCGTAAATGCGGATTTTACTGATAGTGGTAATTTGATTTACCAGTGCGATGCTCCCAGTTTTCATCTTGTGAATTTCAGAACTCATTTTTTTAGCCAAAGAAATCTTCTGTTTGATGGTATCAATTCCTCCTGATAAAAGGCGTCGTTCAAAAGCGGTAATAGTAGGTTTTGCGCCATCGGCGTCAGGAGGCATATTTTCAAGTTCTGCAAGTCGCTGTGTAATATCTCTTTCAAGCGCCTCAGCTTCCTCAATTGTATGGATTATTTTACTTTCTAGACGATTATAGATTTCATCACCTAATAGAACTTGTGATGCATATATCTTGGAGGTAGGTTTTAGAGAAGTAAGAGGAATTACAGTCAATGTTTTGCTGGATAGTGCGTTATGTACATCGACTACCACCGCATAGTGCAGGCCACCTTCCTCGCTGCCGATACGATACCCTAAGTGGGCCTTTACAATAGAGCCTCTTTTATATCGAATCAGCTTTTTGGGATCAAAAGTGGCTTCCTTTTTCAAAAAGCGTGTGTAGTCTTTGATCCAGTATGCAAGGATACGCCCTTTCTTGGGGTCAAGACTGTCCATGTAGGAACGCAGGTTATAGAGGGCTTCTTCCCGCAGTTCTTCGTATTCTTTCGGCAAGGGGAATCGCCTCCTTTCTATATGCTTCCATAGTACATGATAAACAACGAAATTTCAATAACCGAAAGAGTTTTAGTTGTACTTTTCAGTTACCGTCTTTTAAACCGCCCTGGTGTTGGTAGCACCAGGGCGGTTTTTATATTATGAAATTACTGTTCAGACTGGTCGGCTTTTGCCTCCGGCTTTTTGGCCTTCACGGCAGCGACAATATAGAGGATGGCGAAGATGACGCACACAGCGGCCCAGATGTTCAGGTCAGAATAGGAGCCTGCGTTGGCAAAGCCCAGGAGCGCACCGATGATGTAAAACACGGCGGTGGTGATGGAAGCACCCTTGCCTTCGGAATTCCTGGTGGCCAGGCCGACGATGCCAGCAACGATCAAGCAGATTGCCACGAACAGACCGGCGGAACCGCTCACTTCCCCGTTTTCCGCCATTGCGTTGCCAACGCCAGCGGCACAGGACTGGAACAGGACTAAGGGACACAACACGATGGAGATGATCCCCGATACCAATTTTGCTACTTTCATTTGAACTCTCCTACTTTCATGGGGTTTTTCTTCCGCAATCATGCTGATACGGAAGATACTCCCATGTTACATGATATTCGTAGAAATGACAAATTACGATTGTATGCGTTTTTGTAATTTTTGAGTAAAAGAGTGTATCAATCCTTTAGGTGCAGCGTGAGCATAATGGAAAAGAATCTTTCACCTCAAACAAGTATTTGCGGTTATATTTTGAAATTGCGTTTTGGAATGTCCTGGTGTTGGCAGCACCAGGGCAGTGTTGTATTTTAAGTATTGTGTCATTCACCCTGAGAGACGCCGTATTCTGCTTGTTCGTGGGTGAAACCTTCAAATTCCAATTGCTCGACCAGACCCTTATGCGAAAAGGCGGTGAGCTTGCGATATTCCTTAGCTTTCAAGGTTGCTTGCGCTTTCCAGTCTGCGCCGCACTCATCGACGGCATAGGTTGCGTCCTCGTTGGAAAACCCTTCAAACTCTAGTTGCTCAATCAGGCCGGTGCGTGAGAACGCGGTATAGTTCAAATAGTCGTGTGCTTTTTGTAGAGCGGAAGCTCGTTCGGTGGACAAGGAATTATTATCGCTAGATGCGGACGAGGCGGAAAAACCGTCACTTTCGTTGCTTGAATCATAGCTATAGTCATCATAGTAGTCATCATCATCGTCATCTGAATCATCTAGGCTGTTATCGTCATCAAGGGCGGCATCAGATTGGGAAGGAAATTTCACATTCTCCAAAATAAAGTCATAAAAAGGCTGGTATTTTTTGCCCCCAAAAAAGGCAATGGAAAAGATGCCGTCCATGAGTACCGGGGTGGCGTAGTGTGTGACGTTATACGAAACAGAATCCACATCAAGAGTGTATGTCAGTTTAATAGCGTCATCTCCCCATTCGGGATAAGTGCCTCGCATAAGGTTAGACGCACCATCAGCCTCGCCAACACCATCTGCATAAGCATCCATCGTATCAGATACGTTGCTATAATCCATGCTGCCGTCCATAGACGCATAATTAACCATCAGCATTGCTTCCTGTGAAGCGCTCTGCCCTTCTGGGTAATAGTAATAATTATCACCTTTTGTGTAAGATTCCCATGTGATAGGAATCTTGTATTCAATTCCGTTGATTTCTTGGACACGCATACCGGTGGAGCCTACAGAAACAGTGGCAGCGTCAACGCTTTTCGACTTGTCAGTTTCGCTGCTGCAACCAAACAACATCAGCGCCATGCTGGTGGCCAACAGCAAGCATAACATTCTTTTCATCTCTTTTTTTCTCCTTCTCAATGTCAATTTGTACCGCATTGCGGTAGATACTTCCATGATACAGGATATTGAGAGGAATAGCAAGATTTCAGTGAAACGAACTTGTCAATAGCATAGCAAAAAGGTGGTTTGCCTGGCATTTTTTTATGCCAGGCTTTGCAGTTTGCTGGTTTAGTCCGGTTTTGTGTACCCTGTTTCTTGTATAATTTAAGTGTCCGATTCCTCTTTTTGCTTTGCTGCTTGTTCTTTTTCAAGTTGCTCCATACCCAACTTTATGAGTTCTATGGTTGCTGCTGATCTGCTGGGAAAGCGATTCTCAAAGCGATAATCGTCAATTTTTTTCAGCATTTCTTCATCAACAATGACTGTATAGCGAGGTTTTTGAGTAGGCATATATTCACCTCCTTGCAGTTCATATTATGCACAGGTTCATACGTTCTGTCAAGCTGAAAACAAAAAACACTTGACAAGTTCATAGGTTCTGAACTATAATGCAGACAAGTTCAGAGGTTCAGACCCTGAAAGAAAGGAGGTGCTGTTATGGCTACTACGATGAAACGATTGACCTTTGTTGTTACCCCTGAAATGGAAGTTCTTCTGACGAGGTTCAAGAAAAAGATGTTCTTTGATAGCACACAGTCCGATATGATTCGTGAACTCATTTCCGCTGGAATGAGAGCATTGGAGTCCATCCCTGACGATGAACAGGAAGCAGAAAAAGAAGCCAGCTGACCAGTGCCGGGAAACAGGGTAGAAGCTGGAGCAAGCTGAGAGGGGAGGTGAGAAGCGTGAAAGACTTTGACCCGTTGGTGCTTGTGTTCTACTTTATGGGTGCCGTGGTTGGCTTGCTTCTGTTGCGGCTGGTGCGTATGTGGCTTTAAGCGGTGATCCAAAACATGATCAATCCAGCCAAAACAGTGCTGGCGACACCAGCAACAAAGCCGATGAGACGTTCAATCCACTTCTCTGACCAGGTAAGCAAGTAGATATAACTATGCGACTTGAATCCAACGTGGTAGATGCGGTTATCCGCATATAAGATGCTAATATTTCCTAATTCACGGAGCATATTTAGCGCAATCACATTCTTGGGGTTGTCACAGAAAGTTTTCAGGCTGTCATCAGACCAAAGACAATTGCCGTGCTGACAGTGTTCCGCTACTGTGCGCAGAGTTTTGTTCAGATAATGTCGGGAAATACGTTTCATTTGTTTCACGTCCTTTCGTCTACATTCTATCATATGGACGGGGATGGGAGCAAGCTGAGAGGGGAGTGACTGAAAGGAGACAAGGAAAATGTCAACTGGAGTAGCATTGCTTATCCTGTGGGTATCGGGGGTTATTTGCGAAGGCGTGTTTGCTTATCTGTGCCGTGAGCCTGGGAGCGCTATCGCATATACAATTTATACGCTGGCTATTCTGCTCGGTACTACATATGTATTGTATTTAATTCATTAAATGCTTTCAATGCGATCGTAATAGCGTTTAATGTCGTTTTTGCATCATCCCATTTATACTCACGCATTTCATCGTGAAGGAGAAGCATCTCTCTATGTAGTTCTGGTGGTGCATAAAACAACGCACGCTGGTAGTAGCCACCGTAGTTTTGTAATTCACTCGGTTCGGCATGAGCGACACACGCACCGGCATATTGTAAGTACCCTTCAAAAATCTCACGTTTGTGCAGTATCACATCGTTTCTTTGCTGTTCCTTTAGTTCCAATTCACGCATTTTCCTTTGATGCCTGTTGTTTATGATAGCGGTTATTACGGGAGAAATGATAGCCGCTAGTGCAACAATTATGGTTACTGCGTTTGCCATTCGGTCGGATGATATGTCGAGGAACCAGGGGATTTGAGATGATGTAGCGCTCAATGCTATAGCGCAAAATTTCATACAGCACCACTCCTTTCGACTGTATCTTATCATAGGTGCAGCGATGGGAGCAAGCTGAGAGGGGAGGTGAGAACATGACCGCATATGAAATTTACCGAGTCAGATTAGCATTGACGAAACGGGCAAAGGATGCTGAGGAGGAATGGCGGAATCTCAAGGACTGCAATGACCCTGAGAAAGCAAAGGAGAAGGAAGCGGCGGCGGAGAAATACCAGGCCGCTCGGGAAACCCTTCGGATGTATGACAGTTTTCGGTTCTGAAAGCAGAAGCGCAGGGAAAGCGTGGCAGTGCCTTCTCTGCGCCAGGAGGTGGAAGTTGTTATACGTATTCGGCAGTGCCATCTACATGCACTTTTGATGTATACCACATGGAAGACCTCTGGATGTTGCAGCTTGCTTTGCGGAGACTCTTCTGGACCTATAAAGCAATTTGTGCCCTTAAACTCGTGATTGCAGATCATGAGGGCGAGTGACTGATGGAGCAAGCTGAGAGGGGAGGTGAGAACATGACAATCATTTTTGCCATCACCACAGGGATTTGTGCTATTGGTTGGGTGACTCGATGGGTAGCGTGTGCCTCGCTGGTCAAATTCATGTTTGACAAAGGTTACACGCCCCCGACTATGGAAGAGTCGAAGGCGTGCTGTATGTATGTGTTAAAACACCTGTTCAAGAAGAATTGACAACCTAGAGGCCGAACTGAGCTTTGACAAGCTCAGTGACAACATTTGCGGCGATTTGGGTTAAAGCAGATAACGAGGTTGCGCCAACTTTCCCCGCTACTGACTTTACCCCATTCCACACGGTATCTTTGCGAATGTTAGCCAAGAATTCATGACCGGCGGGCGAAAGGTCACCAATGATGCAGCTTTCTCCACCATCAAATATTTTGGAACCGATAATCAGTTCAGAAAGTTTGCACTGGCGAATGTGGTAAATGATTTCATCGTGACTATACTTCTGCAACCGCTGGATGTCTGTATCTCGGCTGTAAATTAACTTTTTGTTGAAATCACAGGCATCCTCGACAGAAAGTAAAATGTCTCTAATGCAATCTGGATTTAGCTTCAAATAAATCCCTCCTTTCAACTGTATCTTATCACAGGTGCAGCGATGGAGCAAGCTGAGAGGGGAGGTGGAACCGTGACGATTCTTTTGGCGATTGCCACAGCAATCTGCGCCCTGAAATGGCTGAAATATTATGTCTGTACGCAGTCGCTTGCACACATCATGGGGAAAAGAGGACTGACCCTATCCGATGAAGAGATAAAGGCAGCTACTGCATTTGTGTGGAAGAAGATCTTCCATAGGTGATGCAGAAGTAAATGGTGACGTCGAAGAAGTAAAACAAACTAGGACAACCCAGCACACGCATAGGATAAGGTGAGGTGATTTGTATGGAGAAACTGCCGTGGATTGGAGCGGAAACATTGAGCTGGTTCTATCAGTGGTGTCGGGATCATGGGATCCCAGGCGACAATCACAAGCTGCAAGCCGGCATTATTGCCGGGGTGTTCGCCCCTGCGGCGGTGGCTGTCCCAGACCAGCTGGCGGATGGCAAATATCAATACTTCATCTTTCCCGCGCGATTGCAGCGCTGGGCAGAAGAAAACGCCATCGAATGGCGAGAGGAATAGGGAGGAACTACATCATGAACGAAAAAAGCAAGAAGTTCGCGCTGATCGGTGACATGGCGGGTCTGCTGGGCTTTGTGTCCGGCTGCTCCGGCATCGCCTGCGGTATCTTGGAGCGCTATCAGGCTGCCGTCATCCTGTTGGGGGGCGGAGCGCTGATGCTGGCGGTGGCCATGACCGCCTATCGGGGCATCCGGCGGAAGACGGAGTTGGTCATGTCCAGCCAGTGGAAGGAGGACGAAGATGAAATGTCCTTGTATTGACTGCGCCGACCGGCAGGCCATCTGCCACGACACGTGTGAGCGCTTCGCGGCGTATCGCAAGCCGCTGGACGTTGCCATTGCCCAGCGGGCGAAGGCAGCACAGGTGAACCGCACGCTCCATGATATGTATCAGCGCACCCATCTGACGGTGGGCCGGATGGCCCGCCGTTGTGCGGCGGCGCGGGAGTGACGGGAATGGACAAGCTGTCACAACCCAATACCCAGCCTGATGAGAGCCGGATCGCGTCCGGCCGAAACGGGTCGGAGGCGTAATTCGACCCGTCGCTGGAAGCCAACTATACTCATTTTGAACCTACCTACACAGTTTAACCTCTTTCTTTTCCTCATGTTAAAAAACTCCTATTTTTATTCTTCTTTTTTCGGCTTCCAGCCCGCCGGTATCCTCTCCGGCGGTATCATGTCGGGGCGCGGGTGCAACTCCCGCCCCTGGCGGAACAGCTCCCCAAATGCCCGGCCTCTGGCCGGGTCATGCCGCCGCAGTCTGGATGGTGAGACGGCCAGTCCTGTCACAACATTTTGGGTTCATATCCTTCTCTTTTCTACAGAACTTGTTGTGTTTTCGTTACATCCGTGGCAGGAATGGCAGACGTGGGTTCAAGTCCCATCGGCGGAACCATCAATCAAAAATCAAGGGAGGGATACCAATGACAAACGGTGATAAAATCCGCAGGATGACCGACAGAGACTTGGCAGCGATGTTCGCCGCAATTTCAGCAGGCGCACTGGATGACAAGATTTGTCGGGATTGTTATGCACTCTATGGCCCTTGCCCGGCCAAGGAGACAGAACATGAAAAGTGTCGCTATAGCGGTTTGGACGCCTACGTGAAATGGCTTGGCCAGGAGGTACAGATATGGCAATGACACCAGAGAAACGGAGCACGTCCATTTTGCGCTCTGTGCTGCTGATCTCACAGCGGCTGTTGGCGTCCGCCGAAGCGGTGGACGAGTCCAGCGCTCAACTGCGGTACGGGCAGGAGTGGAAAGCCTGGGTGCAGCTGGAAAAGGCAGGGCTGTCCTTGACCGGCGTGGAGCAGATGGTGCGTGACCTGCGGGATGCGGTGCGGCGCTATCAGGATGAGGTGGCCGATGCCGCCATAGCGGCACGGAGTGTGCGAGATGCGGAGGAGTGGGGTCAGCATGGGTGAATATCACTTTTCAGCGGAGCTTGCCCAACAGTATGGGCTTGACGAAGCCATCATGCTCCACAATCTGGCCTACTGGATGCGCAAGAACGCCCTGGATGGCCGGAACATTCACGACGGCCAGGTGTGGACGTTCAGTTCCTTGGAGGCGTTTACGGAGTGGTTCCCGTTTTGGTCGGTGAAGCAGATCCGACGCATCCTGGCCAGCCTGGAACAGCAGGCGCTGATCCGGAAGGGGAACTACAACAAACGGGCCACCGACCGGACAACCTGGTACACCATCACAGCCCAGGACGTCCTGGGGTACTATGGCATTTCCAATGTAGAAGTGTCCGCCCAAACGGACAATCCCATTCGCCCAAATGGGCAGACGGCTCTGCCCGAACGGGCGGATGATTCTGCCCATACGGGCGCAGCGTTACCAAAGAATAAACACAAAGAGAAAACAAAGGAAACACACTCTGCCGGTGCGAGCGTGCGCCAGCGAGATCAGTTCGACCAGTTCTGGGCGGCCTACCCTCGGAAGGAGGGCAAGAAGAAAGCCTGGGAGAAATGGCAGAAGCTCGACCCGGATCCGGTACTGTTTGCGGCAATCCTGTCCGGTCTGGACGCACACATCCGCAGTGAGCAGTGGCGGCGTGGGGTCATCCCGCACCCCACCACCTGGCTCAACGGGGAACGCTGGGAGGACGAGCTGACACCGGCAGCGTCTCCAGACAGAGGACGGGTGGAGGAAGGAGGCTGTGAATATGTCTGAGTATTTTGCGCTAGAACAGTGGGTTGCGGCACAGCAGTCGGTCATTGGCTCCATGCTGCTGGACAAGGGTTGGGTGCCGGAGGTGCTGGCGATGACCCGTGCGGAGGATTACACCCAGCCCTATCGGGCGCTGTACTTAGCCATCCAGCAGTTGGCCCAGGATGGGACGGCCATCGACGCGGTGACGGTGCTCCATGCGCTGGACGGAGACGCCGCCGAAAACCGGAAGCTGGTGCTGGACTTGCTGGACTTGACGCCTACAGCGGCCAACTGCAAGGCGTACATGGACATCCTCCTGGATCAGGCTCAGCTCAGCCGCTTGCGGGGGCTTGGGTTGGCGCTGGCGGAGTGCCAGACCAGTGACGCCGCCAGGGAGGCAGCGGCTAGCATTTCCGAGGCGTTGGCGGTGCGGAGCAGCCAGGAGACGTTCACCCAGCAGGATTTGCTGGGGCGGTTCTATGAGCGGCACGACGCACAGAAGGCGGTCAAGTACCTGCCTTGGGGGCTGAAAAAGCTGGATATGCGCTTGTATGCGGAGCTGGGGGATTTCGTGATTTTGGGCGGCTACCCCAGTGATGGCAAGACTGCCCTGGCACTGTCCTTCGCCTGGGCACAGAGTGAGCAGTATCGGGTGGGGTTCTTTTCGTTGGAGACTCGTCCGGACAAGCTGTTTGACCGGCAGATGTCCATGGTGTGCGGTCTGCCCATGGAGCGCATCAAGCGGCACCAGCTCAGCGATGAGGACTGGCAGGCCATGGCCCACAACGGGCAGACGGTGTATGACCGGCACCTGGATATTCTGCCTGCGGCAGGCCGAACCGCCGCCGAGGTCATGAACCTGGCCAAGGCGAAAAACTATCAGATTATCTACATCGACTACATCCAGCTCTTGAAGGCGGAGAACCCCAGGGCGACCCGTTACGAGCAGGTGTCCCAGACCTCCATGACCCTGCACACCCTGGCCAATCAGTACGGCATCACCGTGGTGGGGCTGTCCCAGCTGTCTCGACCGGCCAAGGATCGGGCGCAGGTGAAGCCCTCTATGTCCGACCTGCGGGAGTCGGGGCAGTTGGAACAGGATGCAGACATTGTGCTGCTGCTCTACCGGTTGTATCCCAATGATGGGTCGAAGCCCGACCGAGATTTGAAAATCGCCAAGAACAAGGAGGGCGAGGCGCTGAAGATCATCGCCCTGGACTTTGACGGCCAGACCCAGCGGTTCAGCCAGCGGCAGGAGCATAAGCCGCTGCGGGAACGAGTCGAGGAGGCTGGGGAGGAGCTGCGGTGGGAGGCTAGTCAGGTTAGCATGGATGAGGAGTGTCTGTTTGAAGGGAGGACGTAAGATGGAACTGTGGGAAGTGATCGCCTTCTTCCAGGATCGACTGCACACTGCGGAAGTAATGGAATCCTGGTGCAGCATGAAGGAGGACGAGGACGATGGCCTGATGGCTGCCTGGGCGAAAGCACGGGAGGCGTATCGGGTCGCACTAGGCGTGTTGAAGGAGAGAGTAGAATGGGATACCTAAAGATGCAGGGCGGGGAGTGGCTGGTGACGGGGCGCTGCTCCAGCCCTAAGTTCAGGAGGGTGGGGAAGAACCACACGCCCTTTTGCACCGTGGGCATTGCTGCCGGGACGAACCCGAAGGAGCTGGATGAGCAGGGGAGACCCAAGCCCATCTGGATCAACATCACCGCTTGGCGCGGGGCAGCAGAGCTGCTGGCCACGGCCCACAGCGGGGATGCAGTGATGGTGACCGGCGCGCCGTACACCAACGAGTATGAAGGTCGGACGTACAAGGGCATCAACGCTGGGTTCGTCTCCATCTCACCCATTGCGGCTCAGAGCGCCCCAGGACATCCCCAGGACGGCGGCTTTGCTGAGGTGACCGAGTCCGATGGGGAGCTGCCGTTTTGAAGGTGCTGAAGATCATCGCCGCCCGGAATGAGGTGCAGAAGATCCTGTACACCAACATCAGAATCCGGGACACGGACAATCTAGAGGTCAAGCGGCAGAAGCGAGCCATTCAGACTTCTGTCTCCCGGTACGTCCACTCCAAGCGCCGCTGTGTGGAGATGCTCATTCAGAACAACTTCACGGCAGAGGATTGGTATTGCGTCCTCACCTTCCAGGAGGACAAGCTGCCGCCGGAGAAGGTGCAGGCGGACGCCAAGTTCCAGTATTTCCTCAAGCGGCTGAAACAGGCGGGCTGCTCTGGGCTGCGCTACCTGAAGGTGCTGGAGCACCGGCACGGCGCTGGTCGGTATCATTTCCATGTGGTGCTGGCCGGGCAGGGCGTGACTCAGGACAAGCTCCGTCAAGCCTGGGCGGGTGCCTACGGGTTTGCACGGGTGGCGCATCTCCGGATCACGTCCGTGCCCAGGCTGGCTGGGTATCTGTGCAAGGAGGCTCCGGATGCGGTAAACAAGCGGCTGTATTCCCGGAGCCGTCCGCCCAACGCCTTGCAAGACCCGACCGTGCAGCGGATGTTCGTGCCGGATCACTACCGGCTGGTGACGCCGCGGGGATGCCAGACCGTGGAGCGTCGGCCGCTGTGCGAGAACGCCTTTGGCACGGTGGAATCACTGTCCTACCTGACGCCTGACGGGCGGGCGAATATGTTTTTAACTATATAGTAAGACTTGAACTATATGTTCATCTTAGAAGGAATCGGGGGATTATGCATTGAAAAGGTTCCCAAACTGTGATACAATCAAAATAGAAAACAGCCGGGCGATCTGTCCCATCTGCGGCGGCAAGCTGCCGGGGGAGTATCCGCCAGGTTGCAGCGTGGACGGCGTGGTGCTGTCTTGCAAGCGCTGCCACAAGAAAATCCAAGTCCATATCGTAGCGACCCGCGACCAAGCGTCCAGCGTCCAGTAGTTTCAACGAGAGTTGAAGCCGCTGGGCGCTTTTTGTTTTGCCTGGAGGTGATAGCCCAGGACGGCAGAAGGGCACGGATGGGCTGGTGACAAAATGATTCGCCGGGAGTCCGGCGTCACAAGCATTTTGCGGCAGCAAAATCTTGGCGCAGGCGGAATTCACTTCCGCCGAGCAGGTGAAATCCAAAGAGGGTTCCCGAAAATCCTCTGGATTTTTGGGAGAAGGTGACGAGATGGCGAAGGAATGGGCGAGAAAGTTTTATCGCAGCGTGGCGTGGCGGACGCTGCGGGCGGAGGTGCTGCATCGGGATCTGTACAGCTGCGAGGAGTGCGGGGGCAGGGCAACCGAGGTGCATCACGCCATCCCGCTGACGCCGGAGAACATCGACGACCCAACGGTGGCGCTGAACCCGGCGCTGCTGCACAGTCTGTGCCACGACTGCCACGCAGCCATCACGCTGGGGCGGGCGGACTGTGCGGACGGGTTTTTCTTCGACGCCGACGGCCAGCTGACCCCCCGGGAGGGGTAGTCGCCTGGGGGTGGGCAAGAGAACCGAGAAGCGCTCTCAAGTTAACACGCAAGACCACGCCATAAGGGGGGGTAAGACGCTATGGCAAGCACGAAAACGGGCAAGTACGGGGCCTATCAGGAGATCTTCAACAAAGTTGACCCCGGCAGACAGGCGGTGGCGGAGAAGTACATCGCGGAGCTGAAATTCATGGAATCGCAGCTGAAAAAACTCAAGCAAACCATCCGAAAAGAGGGCGCTGTGGACGAATTTCAGCAGGGAAAACAGTCCATGCTGCGGGAAAGTCCGGCTATGAAAGCCTACTGCTCCCTGGTGCAGCGCTACGGCGACATGGGCAAAAAGCTGGCGGATCTGCTGCCGGACAAGAAGGACATGGCACGCTCCGCCGCCGGGGAAAAGCTGGCCAGCTTCCTGGAGAAGGGCAAGTGACCCCATGGCCGTGAACTACGTCCGCCAGTATGTGCGTGCCATCCGGGCAGGGACGGTGACGGTGTCCCAGCCGGTGCGGCAGGTGTATGAGCGCCTGGACGCGGAGGCGGCGGATAAGGCTTGCCCCTACCGGTTCAGCGCCAAGCTGGGCGACCACGCCATCCGGTTCATCGAGACCTTCTGCCGCCACTACGAGGGGGAACACGCCGGGCAGCTGGTCAAGCTGGAGCTGTGGGAGAAGGCGTTCATCCAGACCCTCTTTGGGTGGGTGGACAAAAAGACCAGGCTGCGGCGGTTCCGAGAGTTTTTCCTCCTGGTCGCCCGCAAAAATGGCAAGAGCTTTTTGTCCGCCTGCATCATGGTCTATATGCTGGTGGCGGACGGGGAGGCGGGTGCGCAGTGCGTGAGTATCGCCACGAAATATGACCAGGCGGCCATCGTCTACAAGACTGCCCGGAAGATCATCGAGCAGGACGCGGATTTGTCCGCCCTGGTGGTGCCTATCATCGGCGGGATGGAGTTCAAGCTGACCAACAGCACCATGAAGGCGCTGGCGTCCAAGTCCAAGACCCTGGACGGGCTGAACCTGCACTACTGCTCCTGTGATGAGCTGCACGCTCAGGAGGATCGCAACCTGTACGACGTGACCAAGCAGGGCATGAAGGCGCGCAAGCAGCCCATCTTTGGCACCATCACCACGGCCGGGTTCGCCCGGGAGGGGATCTACGATGACCTGTTCGAATACGCCCTCTCGGTGGCCAAGGGGACGGTGGCGGACGCCCATCTGCTGCCGGTGCTGTACACCCTGGATGATCGGGCGGAGTGGACAGACCCGGACGCCTGGGCGAAGGCCAACCCCGGTCTGGGCACCATCAAGAGCCGCCAGCAGCTGGCGGACGATGTGGAGCGTGCCAAGCATGACCCGTCCTGTCTGCCGTCCCTGTTGGTCAAGGATTTCAATATCCAAGAAAATTCCGCGGCCAGCTGGCTGCCCTGGGCGGTATTGAAGAATGAGACGGTGGCGGAGGCGGACTATCTGAACCACACCTATGCCATCGGCGGCTGTGACCTGTCCGCTACCACCGACCTGACCTGTGCCACGCTGCTCATCCGGCGGCCGGAGGATCCGCAGTTCTACGTCTTGCAGCAGTATTTTTTGCCGAAAGCGAGAGTGGAGCAGGTGGAACACCAGGGGCGCAAGGAAGCGCCCTACCGGCTATGGGCGCAGCAGGGGTGGCTGACGTTGTGCGACGGGGCCACGGTGGATTATAACGACGTGACCGAGTGGTTTGTGTCCATGGTGCAGGAGCGGGACATCCGCCCGCTGTGGGTGTGCTATGACGCCGCCCTGTCCGGGTACTGGGTGCCCCAGATGACCGACATGGGGTTTGAGATGGAGCGCATCCGGCAGGGGCCGGTGACCTGGACGTACCCCATGAAGCGGATGAAGGGGCTGTTTGAAGACCACCTCATTGTGTATCAGAACAACCCCATCCTGCGCTGGTGCCTGTCCAACACGGCGGCCAAGTCCAGCAATCAGCGGGGCATCGACTCCATCCAGCCGGAGAAGATCACCGCCAACCGGCGGATTGACGGCACGGTGTCCCTGCTCAACGCCATGACCGGTTACTACAACCACGAGGATGAATTTTTAGCGTATTTGAGGTGATGAGATGGGAGTATTCAGCGCCCTGTTCGGGCGCTTCCGACCCAAGATGAAGCTCTATTTCGGCCTGGGCGGCAGCTCACCGGGCTGGAACCGGGATGTGTACGAGCAGGAGACAGTGCGGGCTATTATCGACTGTATTGCCAGCCATGCGGCCAAGGCGGAGGCGCTCCATGTGGTCATGGATCACAATGGTCGGGTGAAGAAGATCAAGCGGGACAGCCCCTATGCTAAGCTGCTCAACCAGCGTCCCAACAGCCTGATGAGCGGCTACGACCTGAAGTACAAGCTGGTGGCGCAGCTGGAGGACAAGACCACGGCGCTGGCCTACATCAAATGGGAGGGCACCACGCCGGTGGCCATCCTCCCCATCTCCTATCAGCAGTTCACCTTTGGGGAGATCGCAGGTGGTGGGTATGCGGTACTGTTCACCGACGACACCGACGGGCGGGAATATACCCTGAACGTGGAGGATGTGGTCATCCTGCGCAAGTTTTACAACCGGCGCACCCTGGCGGGGGACGGCAACCAGCCCATCTACAACACCCTGGCCATGGTGCGAGCCAGCGACGAAGGGCTGACGGAGGCGCTGACGGTGGCCAACAAGGTGCGTGGGCTTTTAAGGCAAAAGAAAGCCATGCTGGCCAAGGATGACGTGCAGCGGAGCACGGATGACTTTGTGGAGCGCTTCGCCCGGGCGGCCAAGGAGGGCGGCATCGTGGGGGTGGACTCCATGGAGGATTTTACGCCCCTGAACGTAACACCCTGGTCGGCCAATGCGGCGCAGATGCGGGAGATCAGAGCAAATCTGTTCTACTTCTGGCGGATGAACGAATCTATTTTGACCTCCAACTACAACAGTCAGCAGTTTCAGGCGTTTTACGAAAGTGTGCTGGAACCCATCCTGACCCAGATGTCCCAGGCGTTCACCAACGCCTGTTTCACCAAGCGGGAGCAGGAGTTGGGCAACCGTATCTTGTTCAGCTCGTCCGCTCTCATCTATGCATCCACGGCGGAGAAGGTGCAGCTGGTCAACGCCACGCGAGAGATCGGGTTGATGACCACCAACGAGCAGCGGGAGCTGTTCGGGCTGCCGCCGGTGGAGGATGGCGATGAGCGGGTGCTGTCGCTGAACTACATCAAGAACAGTGATATGTCCCAGTATCAGACGGGACAGGTTCCGACGGAGGGAGGTGAGGAGGATGCAGACTGACAGAATGACTCGGATGGAGCGGCTGTTCCAGGTGAACACCCGAGCGGTGGATGTGCCCGGCCAGGAGGCCGAGGAGCAGGAGCTGTACGTGGAAGGTTACGCTGTGCGCTTTGACAGCCCAACTGTGCTCTTTGAGTACGGCGGGACGGAGTATAAGGAGCAGATCGACCGGCACGCCTTTGATGGGGCGCTGATGGAGGACGTGATCTTCAACTACAACCATGGCGGCAAAGTGCTGGCACGAACCCGCAACGACACGCTGTGGCTGACCGTGGACGACACGGGGGTGTTTGTCCGTGCCCGGCTGGACGGGACGGAGGAAGGGCGCAAGCTCTATGAGGAGATCGCAGGGGGCTACATCGACCGGATGTCCTTCGCCTTTACCGTCCGGGAGGAAGGCTATGACGAAGAATCTCACCTGTGGACCATCTACAAGGTCAAACGGCTCTACGACGTCAGCGCCGTGGACATCCCGGCCTATGATGACACCAGCATTGCGGCACGGCGTGCCGCGGTGGAGGACAGCCAGCGGGCGCGTCAGGCGGCGCTGGCGCTGGACAAGCGCAAGATTGCGCTGAAATGCAAGCTGTAAGCGAAAGGAGCAATATCATGTATCAGAAACGAATGGCAGAGATCGAAGCGCGGAAGGCGGAGATCGCTAAGGAAATCGCCCAGGCGGATGAGGCCCGCACCCAGGAGCTGGACGCCGAGGTGGACGGGCTGAATCAGGAGCTGACCATGCTGCGAGCGAAGCAGGCGGTGGCTGGTAAGGTGAAGCCGCTGCCGGACGGCGGCAAGCCAGTGGACGCAGACCTGGAAGCCCGTGCGGCGGAGATGAAAAACAGCGGCAAGATCACCCTGACCGCCCAGGAGGTGCGCCGTGGTCTGGTGGCGCCCATCCAGCGTGCCACCACCATTGCCACTGACTCCCTGGCCAAGCCCACCGGCGTGGGTCAGAACGTGGAAGGCACGTTTAATGTGGTTTCCAGCATCGTGGATGAGGTGCGGGTCATGGACTGTGAGGGCTGCGGGGAGTGGTCGGAGCCTTATGTGAGCGCCAATGCTACCGCTGGTGCCCGTACCGATGGCACTGCTGCCACTGGCAGCGACCCCACCTTCCGGGTGGCGGCCATCAAGCCCAATCTGGTCAATGTGACCAGCTACGTGAGCAAGAACATCGAAAAGCTGACCCCGGTGAACTACGTGGCCAAGGTGCAGGAGATCGCCCTGGTGGCCCTCCGCGCCAAGGTGGGTGCCCTCATCGTCAACGGCGACGGCAGCAACTTCTATGGCATCAAGACCGCCCAGAACACGAAGTCCGAGGCCATCTACGACACCCTGACCATGACTCTGGACAGCTCCAAGAAGGGCGTCATCGACGAGAAGACCCTGCGGAAGATCGTCCTGTCCTACGGCGGCGATGAGAATGTGGGCGCTTCCGCCCGGCTGTATCTGAACAAGAGCGACCTGATCGCCTTCGGCGACGTCCGGGGCAGTGACAAGAAGCCGGTCTATGAGATCACCCCGGACGCGGGCAACCCCAACACCGGTATCATCAAGGACGGCGGCCTGGCGGTGCCCTACACCATCAACAGCAACCTGACCGCCCTGGCCGGTACTGCTCAGAGCAACACCGCCGTCACCAACACCATGGTCTACGGCGACCCTGCCAATTATGAGCTGGGTCTGTTCGGCGACTACACCATTGAGGTCTCCAAGGACTACAAGTTCGCGGAAGGCTTGCTGACCGTCATGGGCGAGGTGCTGGCAGGCGGCAACCTCATCAAGCACAACGGCTTCCTGGTCTGCCAGATCGCCAAGGGCACTGCCTGATGTCGGTGGGCAGCGATTACCTGGCCAAGCTCCGCCGCGCCGTGCGGCGGAGCCAGAGCGATGAGGTGGACGCAGAATTATGCGACCTGATCGAGGAGTGCCGCAGAGATCTGACCTCGTTGGGGGTGCAGGCGGCCTGTGCGGAGGATGAGTCCGATCCGCTGGTGCTGGGGGCGGTGCGCTGCTTCGTCCGGTGGAAGTTTGGGCTGAGCAACGAGGACGCGGCGGCCAATCGGGAGGATTATATGCAGCTGCGCGATGAGATTCGGAAGAAGGAATCCTATGTTCTTTAGCGACCGGATTACCCTGATTGCGGAGAAGCTGGGCTGGGATGACATCGGCAACACGGTGCCTGCCCAGCCGGTGGAGCGGGAGGTGTGGGCGGATGTGCGCTCCATCTCCCGTGCCGAGTTTGCTGCCGCGGGGGCGGCTGGCCTGAAGCCCTCCCTGATGGCGGTGGTACACGCCTGCGACTACGGCGGTCAGACCCGGCTGCGGTGGGAAGGGCTGACGTTGGAGGTGTACCGCACCTACCGGCGGGGGGATGTGGTGGAGCTGTACGCGACGGAGAAACGGGGGAAGGCAGATGGCTAAGGATATTGCGGCGGAGATCATGCAGGCGCTGCACGACTACGCCGACATGGCAGTGGAAGACATGAAAGAGATCGTGGAGGACACTGCCAAGGAGTGCCGGGACCAGATCAAGGCCACTGCGCCCGTCCGGACGGGAGCCTATGCCAAGAGCTGGACGGCGACCAAGGCGGAGACTACCTCCACTACAGTCCGCGTTACGGTGCGCTCTCGGAACCACTACCAGCTGACCCATCTGCTGGAGTTCGGCCACGCCAAGCGCAACGGCGGTCGGGTGGCGGCACGACCTCACATCGCCGCTGCCAGAGATCAGGCGGAACAGAACCTGGAACGGAAGCTGAAGGAGGCGCTGGGCAAATGACCCCGAAGGAATTGCGGAGCATCCTGCTGTCCGCCGGTATTCCGGTGGCTTATCGCCAATTTGAGGAGGGCAACGCTCCGGCGCTGCCCTGGGCGGTGTACTACGCCACCCAGTCGGACAACTTTGCCGCTGACGGCGGGGTGTATGTGCCCGTCCAGGGGTATGCGGTGGAGCTGTACGCAGACAAGAAAGACCCCAGCCTGGAGGCCGCTGTGGAAGCGGTACTGAATCAGGCTGGGGTGTTCTGGCAGAAGGATGAGACCTATATCGAAAGCGAGAAAATGCACGAAGTGATCTATGAATTTGAGGTGTTAGCATGAACAAAGTGAAGTACAACTTGAAGAATGTCTACTATTCGCTGTTGACCGAGACGGTGGGCGACAGCGGCACGACCACATACAACTACGCCACGCCGGTGGCCATCCCCGGCGCGGTGAACCTGTCTCTGGACGAGGAAAGCTCCAACGACCCGTTCTACGCCGATGGCATCGTGTACTTCCGTGCCATCTCTAACAACGGTTACAGCGGTGACCTGGAAGTGGCGCTGCTGCCGGAGAAATTCCGGACGGACGTGCTGGGCGAGACCATGGACAAGGACAAGGTGCTGGTGGAGAAGACTAGCACGGCGGCCCCTCCTGCCTTTGCGCTGCTGTTCGAGTTTGACGGGGATGAGAAGGCCATCCGGCACATCATGTACCACTGTACCGCCTCCCGTCCCTCCGTGTCCGGCAAGACCAAGGAGGAGAGCGTGGAGCCGGAGACCGAGACCCTGTCCCTGACCTGTGATCCCCGCTCTGACGGCATTGTCAAGGCGCGTACCAGCGACACCACCACTTCTTCGGTCTACAGCTCCTGGTATACGGCGGTGCATGAGCCGGACTTTACGGCCGGTTCCTAAGGAGGGATGAGCTATGGTAGCGAAAACCATTGAGATCTGTGGCCAGCCGGTGCGCTTCTGCGCATCGGCGGCCACGCCCCGTCTGTATCGGCTGAAATTCAAGCGGGACATCTTTGCGGATATGCAGAAGCTGACCAAGGATTTTCAGGAGCGGAACACGGGCACGGATCTGGCGGTGGAGAGCCTGGAGATCTTCGAGAACGTGGCCTATATCATGGCCTTCCAGGCTGACCGGACGATTCCGGACACCATTGACCAGTGGCTTGACCAGTTCGAGATGTTCAGCATCTATGAGGTGCTGGGCGAGCTGGTGCAGCTGTGGGGGGACAACCTGTTCACGTCCGCCAGCGCAAAAAAAAACAACCCCGCAGCAGCCGGGAGATGACCACGCCCCTGTACCTCCTGCGCTGCTGTGACATCGGCGTGCAGCTGGCTGACCTGGACCTGCTCACCATCGGGCTGGTCTACGACATGTGGACGGAGCGGGGCAATGACAGCGTGCAGTACGCCAGGACGGCGACGCAGGAGGACTTTGATAAGTTTTAAGGAGGTGGCATAGCACAATGGCAAACAGGATCAAGGGCATCACGATCGAACTCAACGGCGACGCCACCGGGTTACAGGATGCCTTGGCGGGGGTCAACAGCTCGTTGCGCAACACCCGGTCGGCGTTGTCCGACGTGACCAAGCTGCTCAAATTAGACCCCAAGAACACGGCGCTGGTAGAACAGAAGCAGAAGCTGCTGGCGGACGCCGTGGAGCAGACTCGCGAAAAGCTGGACGCATTGGAATCCGCCCAGGAGCAGGTGCAGCAGGCGTTTGACAAGGGCGAGCTGGGCGAGGACAAGTACCTGGCCTTCCGGCGGGAATTGGAAGCCACGAGAGGTCAGCTGGGCAAGTACGAGACTGACCTGTCCAGCCTGGAGACCGAGCAGGAGCGGCTGGGGAGCAACACCCAGCGCCTGGAGAAGCTCTTTGCCGCCACGGGGCAATCGGTGAATGACTACGCTGATGTGCTGGGCAGCCGGCTCACCAGCGCCATCAAGGGCGGGTACGCCAGTGCGGATCAGTTGCAGAGTGCTTTTGACAAGGTGGCAAAATCAGCGGCCAACAGCAAGGAAGAACTCCAAGCGCTGGTGGAAGCGGTGGATGATGTGGATAGTGCCGCCAAGAAGAGCAAGGGCGAGACGCTGATGCAGGTGGCGGAGTTGAGCGATACGCTGCAAGGCACGATGGGGCAAGCTGCCGCCACCGTTGGGAAGGGCTTTGCAGGGATTACCGCCGGTGCCGCCGCCGCAGCCACGGCCACCACGGGTCTCCTGGCTCGGCTGGGGGATGGGTTTAACCAGGCGGTGAATCAGATCGGTGCCTCCACGGGCGCTACTGGGAAAGACTTGAAGCAGCTGGGGCAGATCGCTCAGGCTGTGTACAGCCACAATTTCGGTGATAGTTTGGAGGATGTGGCGGACGGCATCTCTGTTGTACGCCAGACCACCCAACTGATGGGCAAGGAGTTACAGGCGGCCACAGAGGCCGGGTTTGCCCTGCGGGATACCTTCGGGTATGACCTGGCGGAGAGCGCCAGAACGGCCAGCTCCTTGATGAAGAACTTCCAGATAGACGCCGAGAAGGCGTACAACATCATTGCGGTGGGTGCCCAAAATGGCGCTGACCAGAATGGTGATCTGTTGGACACCTTAAATGAATATTCGGCGCAATATGCAGCGTTGGGCTTGTCCGCTGACCAGTTCGTGAATGGTCTTATCAGCGGCGCGAAAGCGGGGGTGTTCAGCATTGATAAGGTCGGCGATGCGGTGAAGGAGTTCAACATCCGGGCGAAGGATGGGAGCAAGTCCACCACCGATGCATTTGCCACCTTAAAGCTGAATGCGGCCAAGACCATGCAGGCGTTTGCCAGCGGCGGAGATACGGCTCAGCGGGCGTTCTTCCAGGTTGTTCGAGCATTGGAGTCCATGCAGGATCCTGTGGCCAAAAATCAGACCGCTGTGGCTCTTTTTGGGACACAGTATGAGGATTTGGAGCAAACAGTGTTACCGGTGCTGGCCAGCATGGAGGACAGCAGCAAACAGGCATATGACGCATTGGGGCAGATCAACCAGGTCAAGTATGATGACCTGGGGTCGGCGATGGAGGGATTGAAGCGCACCATTGAGGGGGCGCTCCTCCCGTCGGCCAGTAAGATCACCAGCGGCCCGCTGATGGACGCCATGGAAGCGCTGCAAGACATGGCGCAGAAGCTGGCCAAGAACATCAAGGCGGGGAAGTATGACAGTTTCTTCGCCGGGATCGCCGACGGTATCAACGGCGTGGTGAAAATGCTCCCCAAGATCGGTGACGGGGTGCAGAAGCTGGCGCCGGTGGTGTCCAAGGTGGCAGGCGGCGCAGTGGACTTCCTGGGGGCGGCGGTGGACAATATCGACCTGGTAGTGGCAGCCATCGCCGGGATCGGCACGGCTGTGGCGGCGCTGAAGATCCTGACCTTTATTGGTAACGTTACGAAAGCCATCCAAACGCTGGGGGCAGCGTTTACCCTCTCCACCGGCCCCATCGGGTTGGCGGTGCTGGCCATCAGTGGCCTGGTGGCGGCCATTGCCCAATACGTTGTGCTGTCGGATGACGCAGATCAGGCCGCTTATGACAGCATGGAGGCCACGCGGGCACTGCGGGAGGAGAGCGAGAAACTCACGGCGGAGTATGAGCAGAACCGCGAGGCACGGCTCAAGAGTGCCGAGACTGCGGAGGCAGAGACGGCAACGGCGGAGCTGTATGCCGGGAAGCTGGAGGAGCTGGCGAAGAAGGAGCACAAGAGCGCCGATGAAAAGGCGAAGATGGCGCAGTATGTGGATATCTTGAACGACAAGTTGCCCGACTTGAATCTCCAGTATGACGCCGAAAAAGACAAGCTGAATCAGAGCACGGACGCCATCTGGAAGAATGTCGAGGCAAGGAAAATACAGGCGAGGATAGACGCCTATCAGGACAATTATGCAGCGGCGATTAAGGAGCAAGCTGAGCTGCAAGAAAAGCTCAATCAGGCGGAAGCAGAGCACAGGGAAAACCTCAAGGCAGAAAAGCGTGCACAGAGTCAAGTTGATAATACGAAGCCAGTGAGCACAGGGTCTGGGATATTAGATTGGGCAGACTATAAACGGGATTTGTATCATGCAGAGAAAAATCTTGACAGCGCAAAGGAAAAGACCGAACAAAGCAGAGCTGCTGTCGATGAGCTGAAAAGAAGTTTGAACGAAGCTGGTGCGGAGGCAGAGAATTGGAGCAGTAAGATGGACGAGGCGACCAATGAGGAGGTTGCCATTGGAAACCTTGAAACATTGTCTGCTGTGGCAAAAGAAGCCGGAATCGAAGTACCCAAGTCCGTAAGCGAAGGCGTCGCATCTGGCAGATACCAGGTCGCCCAGAGTGTAGGTGAGTTGCAGAACCTGATTGCCTTTGACCAGGCTGTGCAGAAAGCTAATTTGCAGGGGGTGGAGATTCCACAGGTGCTGTCTGCTGGTGTCAACAGCGGTCAGGTTTCCGTGACAGAGGCGATCCAGCGACTGAATGGCATTGCCAAGTTCGATGGATTGGCCAAGAACGCCGGGCTGTCCGGGGACAAGGCCATCCAGAACCTGCGGGACAACATCGCCAGCGGGGCGGTCTCCGTTTCCGCTGCTACGAACAGAGTGGCGGCGGTGGCCAAGTTTGACAAGCTGGTGAAGAATGGCGGCCTCTCTGGTACGAAAACCGTCCAGACGTTGCGGAACAGTATCTTGAACGGTGAGACCACCCTAGCCGCTGCGGCAAAGCAGATTGCAGATCGTTGTGACAACAATCTGGCACCCAAGCGCACCAAAACCACGGGTGAAACGGCCTCCAAGGAGTATGCCGGTGGATTGCAGAAAGGGGCGGCGATTGCAGAGCGGGCGGCTCGCTCAGTGGGGAGTGGTTCAATGGATGAACTGAGGACTGCCTCCTCCAAAGGCTCCGGCGTGGGCTATAGCCTGTCCGAAGGGTTTGCCAGCGGTATTCTGCAAGGGAAGTGGAAAGCAGTCAACGCATCCATCAAGCTGGTGGATGACTCTATTGCTGCCGCCCGGAAGCGGGCTGACGTGAACTCCCCATCCAAAAAGATGCGGGATATGGTGGGTGCGCCCATTGCAGAAGGGTTGGCCGTGGGCATCCAGGAGGGCAGCGGCGACGCAAGGGACGCGGCTGCTCAGATGGTGGATGACGCCCTGACGGCGGCGGACGCTGCCTTCCAGCGCAGTCGGGTGAGTTTGCTGCCGTTGACCACAGCTGGTGTTTGGACACCGGCCAGTGGGACAATACCCAGCTCCGCCATGGTCAGCGGCACCACCGGTTCCGTGGTGACCCAGCCCATCGAAAAGCTCAATCTCATGCTCACCAGCATGGCGGACAGCATTGTCAGCGGGGTGTCCACCCTCCTGCGGGCATCCTCTGTGGGGGCAGGCGGGGACGTCCACCTGGACGTGTATCTGTACCCAAGCGGCCCCAAGATGGGGGAACAGATCGTGTCCACCTATGATACGTACAAACGGAGGTTAGGTGGATGATCGGGATCTACAACACCATCCAGCTCAACGGCGTGGAGCTGTTCCGTCCCAACGACTTTGCGCCCAAGCGGGAGGACATCTACGGGGCGGAGATCACCACGTGCAGCGGGAAGGTCATCGCCGATCGGGTGGGGTGGCGTTACGCAGACATGACCCTAAATTGGGACACCCTGCCCCAGGCTCAACTGGATGTGCTGCTGGCGGTGACGGGACAGGCGACGCTGGTGTTTACCGACGCCGACGGCGTCAGCCACACGGAACAGGTCATCCCCACCTCTCGGGTGTGGGTGGCCACCCGCTTCACGGGGTTGGACGGGAACCCGTGCTGGAAAGACGTATCCATGGGGGTGAGATTTGTCAATGCCCACCATTAACAGTGAGAACGCGAAGAACATCCGCACGCCCTTCGAGGTGCATTGCGGCCTGTCCAAGCTCACCGATGAGGTGTTGAGCTTCTCCGGCAGCGGGGCGAAGGTGATGGGGATGTTGCAGACCAACACGAGCCTGCGCAAGCTGGCGGACTTGTCCGGCGGCGGGTTCCCGCTGGACGGATCCTGTGAGTCCTACGACCTGGCCACCATGGCGGACGGGGCTGGGATGCGCAGTCAGGTAGGGGGCGGGCTGGTGCTGACGGTGGCTTGTGCCACGGTCATTCCGGCCATCACTATCCGGGGACGGGGCACTGGGGTCATCCAGGATGGGACGACTACCTACGATTTTCGGGATGGCCTGGTGTTCCCCATCAACGCCAAGACCAAGACGTTGACCATCACCAACAGCGACCCCACCGCCCGGCTGGAAATCGAGAGCGTCCACCCGGGGGTGGAGTTTGCCTTTGACAACGACAGCCTGGTGTCCTGCACGGTGTCTCTCCGCAGTGACCTGTCGTTGACCAAGCCCACCTGGAAAGGCTCCGAGATTGAGATCAACGCCTACTGGCCCGATGACGTGGCTGAGGTGGTCAGCAGCATGGGGGACGGCTCCCGTATCTGGTATTATGCCGGGTACACCGGCGACCGGTCGGAGACCCGGTACTTCTATCTGGCTGAAAAGGCGTCTCAGAAGGATCATGTGCTGACCATCAAGGGGGAGGACGCCTCCAGCGCACTGGATCGGGAGTGTCCGGCGGAAGCGCTGCGCATCACCTCCCGGTCGGCGGCACGGGGGCTGTATCGGCAGCTGGAGCAGTACGTCACCGGCTCCGGTATCCAGCTGCGGCACAAGGAGTCTATCCCCGCTCTCATCGGTGCCAGCACCGTCAAGAGCACCCTGCTGGTGCAGCAGGGCAATGCCCGGAACCTGGTGGCGGCGGTCATGTCGTTGGCGCACGTTGACCTGACAGCGGCGGGCGGCGGGCAGTTTTGGCCGGTGTATGTGGATGCCGGTATCCCCACCCTCCGCCACAGCAAGCCCACGGCCAAGTGGGACATCTATGAGGAGGACTGCGGCAGCGTGGTGCGCTCCGCCGAGCGGAACATCCGGACGCTGAAACCGGACAAGGCGGACTACGGGCTGACCGCCACCTGTGGGGTGGGGAAGAAGGTGGAGGTGACCAAGTTTGACGGTTGCGTCAAGGGCAAGCGCACCACCAAGACCCTCAACGATGGGTTCTACGTGAACCTGACGGTGGATCCGGGCACGGTGGAGTGGCAGTCCGCCAACAAGATCACCTTTATCCCTGGTCAGATGTGGCAGACCAAGAAGGTGACCAAGTACAAAAAGGTCAAGGGGAAGAAGGTCAAGTACACGGTGGAACAGAAGGTGAAGAAGGTGAACAAGGGGACAGTGAAGGTGTACGGCTACCAGGTCACTCCCACCCGGCTGGCCAAGACCCAGAGCGTGAAGCGTCCGGGGGTGACGGAGGAGACACAGGTGCTGGTGTATGGCCAGCTGAAAGCGGCGGATGCGCTGGTGTTCCCCAACTATGGTTGTGTCCTGGGCCGTTCCAACCTGACCGGCAGCTTTACGTGGAAGGGCGATCCCCGGATGCAGCCTCGGGACGTGTTCACCTTCCACCGGTTAGATGGCACCACGGAGCTTTGCACCATTGAGAGCATCACCCTGAAACACCAGGGCGGCGGCACATCCGCTGACATCACCTACCGGAAAGGAGTGGTCTGATGGCTTGGACAGAGCCGGTGACCGACCGGGTGGGCGGCGCTTACATGACTGCGACAGACTGCAACCGCATCACAAACAACCTGCGCTGTCTGGACAGCAGTGCCGCCCTTCCGGCGGACGTGACCGAGGAGGACATCCTCACCGATTGGATGGACAAGGTGCTGGGCGTCCTCCGTGGGCTGTGCCTGACTCTGGGCGTGCCGGTGGGGGCGCTGGATGGGGCGTGGACGTACAGCAACATCAACCAGATCGAAGCCCTCATCCTGGCCTGTAAGGGCAAGGTGGACTTGCTCCAGCGGCAGGCGGCGCTGACGGTGTACGCTGGCGACCTCTATTGTGGCCAGGGCGACTATTATATAGGAGGTTTTTGAGATGGCATTTGTGGATCGGGTGGTGGAACACCCCAACCGGTGGAAGCTGGTCAATGTGGACGACCCCACCGATGTGAAGATCTATGACGTGACCAGGGAAGAAGGGGAGGTCACCAACCCAGGCACGCCGTTGAACGCGGAGAACCTGAACAGTGAGATCCAGGCGGCAGCGGCGGCAGGGCTGGCGGACTTCGACATTGACGAAACCGGCAACGTGCGGGTGCAGAACATCCAGTGCGGTGCGGCTAAGGTGACCATCAAGAAGGCCAACACCACCTATACCAAGTCGGTGACCTTCGCCCAGCCCTTTACGGCGGTGCCTAGGGTGGTGGCAACGGCAGTCTCGTCCACGCCGGAAAAGGTGAATTTGAGCGTGAAGGATGTGACCACCGCTGGCTTCTCCCTATACATGAACCGGACGACAGCGACCAACACGACAGTGAATTGGATCGCCATGATTTGAGGTGAGGAGATGGTATTTACCCTGAAAACGGGCGTGTACCTGCACACGGCATACGCCCAGGCGTCTGATGGCAGTGTGGGCTTCTCCACGACCAGCGCCACGGACGCTGCCTATCTGGGGCAGTACACCGACGCCAGCGCCACCGACGCCACCGACCCCAGCCGGTACACCTGGACGCCCATCGACCTGGGTGCGGGGGCAGAGCTGGTGGACGAGGTGGGGGAGGAGGTGGACGATGGCACAGAGGGACTCATTGACCTGCTCAACCGAGATCTGTACGACACCGGCCAGTTCGCTCCGGATACCCAGGCCACCGGTGACCGAAAGGTGCAGACCTACTTTCAGCCAGACGAGCCAGACCCGGAGGAATATGTGTTCGGAGTGGGCGACCTCTGGCAGGACACCGATGACGGGAACCACCTGTACCGGTGGGACGGCACGGCATGGGTGGATGCCCAGGATGGGGGGATTGGAGCGGCAGCGGAGCTGGCCCAGGCCGCCGATACCAAAGCGACAACGGCGGGTGAAAAAGCCCAGGCGGTCCAGACGGCGCTGGCTGGGTTGACGAAGATCCAGGATGAGCAGGTGCTCATCGACGGGGATAAGGTGTATCTGTCTGCTGCGTTTGTGCGGTCTATCTTCGCGCAGGACATCACCGCCACGGGTACCATTACAGGCGCCCAGCTCATCGGTGCCATCCTGAGCGGCAACGCCATTGACATCCAGGCGGTCATTGACG
>ERZ824978.588-NODE-588-length-50149-cov-4.336088_pt1 | contig 50149 bp, 60 predicted proteins | sample MGYA00519860_ERZ824978 | MGnify/ENA primary metagenome ERZ824978 (study PRJEB31778, sample SAMEA3449184) | human gut metagenome | biome: human gut; feature: human-associated habitat; material: faeces | place: United Kingdom | collected 2010/2012 ... | reverse complement strand
GACAGCGGCAACTTTGACTGGAAAGCATCGGGCAAATATCCATGGATTTCCGATCCGAACCCAAGCTACCACGGTGTTGCATTTACAGATGCAGCAGGAACACCAAGTTACATCAATGTGTCATGGACTCAGGATGGAATGCAGTTTGAAGATGGTGCACTTAATGTTCATAATGGTGTGGTAAAATCTTCTTATACAGGATTAAATCAGATTCAGCCGCAGGAAGTTCCGCAGGTAGAGACAGAGCCGACTGATCCAGCTACAGAGATTTCATTTGCAGATGGAACAGCAGTTACACTTTCAGCAGAAGGAACTAATTATACGGCAGATCTTAATGGAGATGGTGCAGCAGACTTCTTCAAATATCGTACTGAGGTAGCAGAGGATGGAAGTACAACCAGTCTTATCGTCAATGTGAATGGTACCGATTATACAGTTGGTACAGGAATCAGTGCAGTATATAAGGTAGAGGTATGTGATTTAAATACATCCGATAATCAGCTTAATATTGTAGTTGTTGGAACAGGTGCAGACAACTCAGTTACCAGTTTTCGTGTATTAAGCGGAACCGATCTTTCTACACCGCTTATGCAGGATGGAACATTTACCGTGCTTAACGGATATGGAAATGCAGCGCGCCTGTATAATACGTCCCATGTACTTACACCTTCTTCCGCAAATGGAACATTTGATGAAAATGGTGGATTTACGTTAGCAGTGACAAGCCCAATTTCTATTGACAGTCTTGGCCGTTATGTTTGCAAGATTCCATATGAATTAAAAGATGGTGTGATTGCAGAGGATGCATTAAGTGAGACAACTGGAAACTACGAATATGAGCTTGTTGATCTGACATCACAGGAACAGTTTAATTATATTCTGGCAGCAGATACGAATTTGTTAAGTTCGGCAGCAGCAGATGCTGAGCTAGCGGCAACACTTGGCACGGGAACACAGGTATTCCCAAGAAAGCTGATTCAGGCGGCAAATGAACCAGGTGCATTTTATCTTTACGTAGAGGATGCATCAGGAAACGCTGGATATCTTCCACTTGGTGAGGGACAGACATTGTTCCAGAGCGTACCACAATAATTTATAAGTAGACAAAAAACTGGCCTCCCACGGGAGACCAGTTTTTTTATGTCTGATAATTAAATACTTGTCCAGCGACCAGATGAACCGCATGGAAGAACAAGACCAGACTGTGTTACAGGAAGACCAATTTCATCAGAAACAACGTGACCGCCAAATTTGCTTACAACCTCAAGTCCAAGAAGATATGTTAAGACAGAAGCAGCAAAACCGGTTGTATAGCTGTTAATAAGGAAAAATAGCGGTTTGTCAGAAAGTAGCTGTGAACACAGTGATACGAGTGGATGAATAGCATCCTCAATTTTCCAGATTTCACCCTTAGGTCCGCGTCCATAAGATGGCGGATCCATGATGATTGCATCATAGTGATTGCCGCGTCGGATTTCTCGTTCAACAAATTTCTGACAATCATCAACAATCCAGCGAATCGGTGCATCAGACAGTCCACTAGATGCTGCATTTTCTTTTGCCCAGGCAACCATGCCCTTTGAAGCATCTACATGAGTAACAGAAGCGCCAGCAGCTGCTGCAGCAAGTGTTGCACCGCCGGTGTAGGCAAATAAATTAAGTACTTTAATAGGACGGTTTGCATTTTGAATCAGGTTAGAAAACCAATCCCAGTTTGCAGCCTGTTCAGGGAATAAGCCTGTGTGCTTAAAAGAGAATGGCTTTAACTGGAAGGTAAGCTTTCCATAATGAATGCTCCACTGCTGCGGCAGAGAGAAAAACTCCCATTCACCGCCTCCCTTGCTGCTTCTATGATAATGTCCGTTCTTTTTCTTCCAACCCGGATTGGTGTGAGGTGTGTTCCATACAACCTGAGGGTCCGGACGTACCAGAAGATAATTTCCCCAGCGCTCAAGTTTCTCTCCGTTAGAGGTATCAAGGACTTCGTAGTCCTTCCAGTTATCAGCCAGCCACATAATAATATCCAACCTTTCTTATATATATACGATACCGAATGTTTTTAGAATTGCGAGAGTTGCATTGCAACGGAGCAATTCGTTGGTACCAGTAATTCTAAATAACATATATAAGTATAAGAAAGAACAGGCATCCTGTCAATAGAGTGTTGCCAATCGTCGAACCACCCTTCGCAAAACTTCCGGGTCAAAAAAACTTTAAAAAATTTGAAAAAAGTGCTTGCATTTTGTTTTGATATAGTGTATAGTATACCTTGCTGTGACATGATAGCAAAGAAGCGCGAGGTTGCTGCCGATAGGGCAGGTTTTCCGTGGAGCGAATGTCAAGTCAAGAAACTGGCGACAAGTCACTGTATACAATGAAACATCTACAAACATTGAGGTAGAAACGGACTGTGCGGAGATTAGGAAACGCACGGGGTAGTGTACAGTCACCACTTGTCGTACTTATTTAAAAAGTGCGAAAAGGAGGCGGCTTTTTTTTATGGCAAGTCAAGTAATGAGAATCACTCTGAAGGCGTACGATCATCAGCTGGTAGATCAGTCCGCTGCAAAGATCGTTGATACTGTTAAGAAAACAGGCTCTAAGGTAAGCGGACCAGTTCCGATGCCGACTAAGAAAGAGGTTGTTACAATTCTGAGAGCGGTACACAAGTACAAGGACTCCAGAGAGCAGTTCGAGCAGAGAACTCACAAGAGACTCATCGATATCATTCAGCCATCTCAGAAGACAGTAGATTCACTGTCCCGTCTGGAGATGCCAGCTGGTGTATATATTGATATTAAGATGAAAAACAAGTAATTTTAAACAAGTATGTCCGGAATTACGTTGATATAGAAGCAACAAGCAATTGTTCCACTTATGTCCACGGTTCTAGGATGATTGGGAAAATCCCAATCCGCTGTAGATTCACAGGAGGTAATAGGATGAAGAAGGCTATTTTAGCAACAAAGGTCGGAATGACACAGATCTTCGACGAAAAGGGCACACTGGTTCCGGTTACCGTACTGCAGGCTGGACCATGTGTAGTAACACAGGTTAAGACCGTAGCAAACGACGGTTACAGCGCAGTTCAGGTAGGTTTCGTTGACAAGCGCGAGAAGCTGGTTAACAAGCCGGTTAAGGGACATTTTGACAAGGCTGGCGTTTCTTACAAGAGATTCGTAAGAGAGTTCAGACTTGATGATGCTGAGAATTACTCAGTTAAGGATGAGATTAAGGCAGACGTTTTCGCAGCAGGCGAGAAGGTTGATGCTACTGCAATCTCCAAAGGTAAGGGCTTCCAGGGCGCTATTAAGAGACACGGACAGTCCAGAGGACCTATGGCTCATGGTTCTAAGTACCATCGTCATGCTGGTTCCAACGGCCCTGCAACAACACCAGGACGCGTATTCAAGGGTAAGCACATGCCAGGTCATATGGGACATGTACAGGTAACAATCCAGAACCTTGAGATCGTAAGAGTTGATGCTGAGCAGAACCTGATTCTGGTTAAGGGTGCAGTACCTGGACCGAAGAAGTCTTTAGTAACATTGAAGTATTCAGTAAAGGCTTGATTGCTTTTACAGAAGTTGGAAGGAGGACCACACTAATGGCTACAGTAGCTGTTTATAATATGCAGGGTGCCGAGGTCGGTAAGATGGATCTTAATGATGCAATCTTTGGCGTAGAAGTCAATGAGCATCTGGTAAAGATGGTTGTTACCGCACATCTGGCAGCAGAGCGTCAGGGAACTCAGAAAGCAAAGACACGTTCTGAGGTATCCGGAGGCGGAAGAAAACCATGGAAGCAGAAGGGAACCGGTCATGCAAGACAGGGTTCAACAAGAGCTCCGCAGTGGACAGGCGGTGGTGTTGTATTCGCTCCAGTACCGAGAGATTACACCATTAAGCTGAACAAGAAAGAGAAGAGAGCTGCTCTGAAGTCTGCTCTGACCAGCAGAGTACAGGAGAACAAGTTCATCGTTGTTGATGAGCTGGCTCTGAATGAGATTAAGACAAAGAAGTTCGTAGAAGTTATGAACAACCTTAAGGTTTCTAAGGCTTTAGTTGTTCTGGCTGAGGACGATCAGAACGTAATCAAGTCCGCAAGCAATGTAGCATCTGTAAAGACTGCAAATGCAGGCATGATCAACGTATACGATATTTTAAAGTACAGCACTGTTGTTGCTACTAAGGCAGCAGTAGAGAAGATTGAGGAGGTCTATGCGTAATGGCTGATATTAGATATTATGACGTTATTTTAAAGCCGGTTGTTACAGAAAAGAGCATGGACATCATGGCTGACAAGAAGTACACCTTCCTGGTTCATCCGGAAGCTAACAAGGCAATGATCAAGGAAGCTGTAGAGAAGATGTTCCCTGGAACCGAGGTTAAGACCGTTAACACAATGAACAATGACGGAAAGACCAAGAGAAGAGGAAGAACAGAAGGAAAGACCGTAAAGACAAAGAAGGCAATCGTAACCTTGACTGAGAACAGCAAGGAGATTGAGGTATTTGCAGGTCTGTAATTCCCACAAGGAATATACGCACAAAAGCGTGACAATAAATGCTGTAAAGGAGAACAATCATGGGAATCAAAAAGTATACCCCATATACACCGTCCAGAAGAAATATGACGGGTCTGGATTTCACTGAGATCACAAAGAATGCTCCAGAGAAGTCCCTGACAGTATCTTTAAAGAAGAACTCCGGCCGCAATAATCAGGGTAAAATTACCGTAAGACATCATGGCGGCGGTTCAAGAAGAAAATATAGAATCATTGATTTCAAGCGCAACAAGGATAACATTCCTGCAACCGTTCTTTCTATCGAGTACGATCCGAACAGAACAGCTAATATCGCTCTTATCTGCTACGCAGATGGTCAGAAGGCTTACATCTTAGCTCCTCAGGGACTTAAGGTTGGTCAGAAGATCATGAACGGTGAGCATGCAGAGGCTAGACTTGGTAACTGTTTACCATTATCCTTAATTCCGATTGGTACTGAGGTACACAACGTTGAGCTGTATCCGGGTGCTGGTGCACAGATGGTACGTTCCGCTGGTGTTGCTGCTCAGTTGATGGCTAAGGAAGGCAAGTATGCTACCTTAAGACTTCCATCAGGTGAGATGAGAATGGTTCCGATCAACTGCCGTGCTACTATCGGTGTTGTTGGTAACGGAGAGCACTCTCTGGTTAACATTGGTAAGGCTGGACGTAAGCGTCACATGGGTATTCGCCCGACAGTCCGCGGTTCTGTTATGAACCCGAATGACCATCCACACGGTGGTGGTGAGGGACGTGCTCCGGTAGGACGCCCAGGTCCGTGTACACCTTGGGGTAAGCCTGCACTGGGTCTGAAGACCAGATCTAAGAAGAAGGCATCCAATAAGCTGATCGTAAGAAGAAGAGACGGAAAAGCTTTATCTAAGTAATTTTGTCTCACATTGAATCGAATTAAGGAGGTTAAAACCTATGGCTCGCTCATTAAAGAAAGGACCATTTGCTGACGAGAGTTTACTGAAGAAGGTAGACGCTATGAACGCAGCGGGACAGAAGCAGGTTATTAAGACCTGGTCTCGTCGTTCTACAATCTTCCCGCAGATGGTTGGACATACAATTGCAGTTCATGACGGAAGAAAGCATGTTCCGGTATATGTTACCGAGGATATGGTAGGTCATAAGCTGGGCGAATTCGTTGCTACCAGAACCTTTAAAGGTCACGGTAAGGACGACAAGAAGAGCAAACGTTAATCGGATATACTTGAAAGGAGGTAACACAAGTCATGGCAAAAGGACATAGATCCCAAATTAAGAGAGCAAGAAATGAGCAGAAGGACACCAGACCATCTGCAACCCTTTCTTATGCAAGAGTTTCTGTTCAGAAGGCTTGTTTTGTATTAGATGCCATTAGAGGCAAGGACGTTGCAACTGCACTTGGTATTGTAACTTACAATCCGAGATATGCATCTTCTTTAATCAAGAAGCTGCTTGAGTCTGCAGTAGCAAACGCAGAGAACAATAATGGAATGAAGGCAGGTAACCTTTACGTAGAGGAGTGCTACGCTAACCAGGCACCTACCATGAAGAGAATCAAACCGAGAGCACAGGGTAGAGCTTATCGTATCTTAAAGAGAACAAGCCACATTACTGTAGTTCTGAACGAGAAATAATAGGAGGGCACTATGGGACAGAAAGTTAATCCTCATGGCATGAGAGTCGGCATCATCAAGGACTGGAATTCCAAGTGGTATGCTGAAGCTGATTTTTCTGATAACCTTGTAGAGGACTACAATATCAGAAAGTTCTTAAAGAAGAAGTTATACAGTGCTGGTGTATCTAAGATCGATATCGAGCGTGCATCAGACCGTGTTAAGATTATTATCTTCACTGCTAAGCCGGGTATTGTAATCGGCAAGGGCGGAGCTGAGATCGAGAAGTTAAAGGGCGAGCTTGCTCCGTACGTAAATGGCAAGAAGGTTTTTGTAGATATTAAAGAGGTTAAGAGACCGGATAAGGAAGCTGTTTTAGTAGCTGAGAACATTGCTGCACAGCTTGAGAACCGTGTATCTTTCCGTAGAGCTATGAAGTCCGTTATGAGCAGAGCTATGAAGTCTGGTGCTCTTGGTATCAAGACAACCTGTTCTGGACGTCTGGGCGGTGCTGATATGGCCCGTACCGAAACTTACAGCGATGGAACTATCCCGCTGCAGACTCTGCGTGCTGACATTGATTATGGTTTCGCAGAGGCAAACACTACCTACGGTAAGGTTGGTGTTAAGGTTTGGATCTACAAGGGTGAGGTCCTTCCTACCAAGTCTAACAAGGAAGGGAGCGATAAATAATTATGTTAATGCCAAAGAGAGTTAAGCGTCGTAAGCAGTTCCGCGGTTCTATGGCTGGTAAGGCTAACAGAGGAACTACGATCACCTATGGTGAGTACGGTATTGTTGCTACCGAGCCTTGTTGGATTAAGTCCAACCAGATCGAGGCAGCTCGTATTGCCATGACACGTTACATCAAGCGTGGTGGCCAGGTATTCATTAAGATTTTCCCAGATAAGCCAGTATCCGCAAAGCCGGCTGAGACTCGTATGGGTTCCGGAAAGGGTGCTCTTGAGTATTGGGTAGCAGTAGTAAAGCCAGGCCGCGTTCTCTTCGAGATCGGCGGTGTGGATGAAGCAACAGCAAAGGAAGCTCTTCGTCTTGCAACACACAAGTTGCCACTGAAGTGTAAGATCGTTTCCAAGGCAGACTTAGAAGGCGGTGATAACAGTGAAAATTAATAAGTATGTAGAAGAACTTAATGCGAAATCGTCCGCAGAGTTAAATGAAGAATTAGTAGCTGCTAAGAAGGAACTTTTTAATTTAAGATTCCAGAATGCAACCAACCAGTTAGATAATACCAGCAGAATCAAAGAGGTTCGCAAGAATATTGCAAGAATTCAGACTGTTTTGGCTGCCAAGGCAAACTAAATGGCAACGAAAGGAATGGTTATGGAAGAGAGAAATCTGAGAAAGACCCGTACAGGTAAGGTTGTCAGCAACAAGATGGACAAGACCATTGTCGTTGCTGTTGAGAATAATGTAAAGCACCCGGTTATCGGTAAGATCGTTAAGAGAACCTACAAGCTGAAGGCTCACGACGAGAACAACACCTGCAACATCGGTGACACCGTAAAGGTTATGGAGACTAGACCGCTGTCTAAGGACAAGAGATGGAGACTGGTTGAAGTAATCGAGCGTGCGAAGTAATTTTTCGATTTTCAAGTGAGTTAATGAATAGATCCTGAATCGTTTCAGGACGGAAGGAGTAAGGCATGATTCAGCAGGAAACCAGATTAAAGGTTGCTGATAACAGCGGAGCAAAGGAGCTCCTTTGCATCCGTGTTATGGGTGGATCTACAAGAAGATATGCAGATATCGGTGATGTTATCGTTGCTTCCGTTAAAGATGCAACACCAGGCGGTGTTGTAAAGAAGGGCGACGTTGTAAAGGCCGTAGTTGTTCGTACTGTAAAGGGTGTTCATCGTGCAGACGGTTCTTATATCAAGTTCGATGAGAACGCAGCAGTTATTATCAAGGAGGATAAGACTCCAAGAGGAACCCGTATTTTTGGACCAGTTGCAAGAGAGTTAAGAGAGAAGCAGTTCATGAAGATCGTTTCTCTGGCTCCGGAAGTATTATAAGGAGGATCACGACTGTGGCTAGCAAGATTAAGAAGGGCGATACCGTTAAGGTTATCGCCGGCAAGGATAAAGAAAAGGAAGGCAAGGTTCTTTCTGTAGACGCTAAGAACAACAAGGTTGTTGTTGAGGGCGTTAATATGGTAACAAAGCACAGCAAGCCAAGCGCAGCTAATCAGCAGGGCGGAATCATCGAGAAGGAAGCTCCGATCGATCTTTCTAACGTAATGTACAGCGCTAAGGGACAGGCTGTAAGAGTTGGCTTCTCTGTTCAGGACGGCAAGAAGGTTCGTGTAAACAAGAAGACCGGCGAGGTTATCGACTAATACAGAGAGGAGGTAAGAAACAGTGAGTGCAAGATTAAAGGAAATGTATCAGAACGAGATGGTTGATGCCATGATTAAGAAGTTCGGCTACAAGAACATCATGGAAGTTCCGAAGCTTGACAAGATCGTAGTAAATATGGGTGTTGGCGAAGCTAAGGAAAATGCGAAGCTGCTTGATTCTGCTGTAAAGGATATGGAGATCATTACCGGACAGAAAGCTATCGTAACAAAGGCTAAGAAGTCCGTTGCTAACTTCAAGATCAGAGAGGGTATGCCGATCGGCTGCAAGACCACTCTTCGCGGAGACAAGATGTATGAGTTCGCTGATCGTCTGATCAACCTGGCTTTACCTCGTGTACGTGACTTCAGAGGTGTAAGCGCTAATTCATTTGATGGCAGAGGTAACTATGCTCTGGGTATCAAAGAGCAGTTAATCTTCCCTGAGATCGAGTATGACAAGATTGATAAGACCAGAGGTATGGATATCATTTTTGTTACTACTGCTAAGACAGACGAAGAGGCACGTTATTTACTGACATTATTTAATATGCCGTTTGAAAAATAATTAGGAGGAGATTTCCATGGCAAAGACTTCTATGAAGATTAAGCAGTCCAAGAAAGCAAAGTTTTCTACACAGGAATATACCCGTTGTAGAATTTGCGGACGTCCGCACGCTTATTTAAGAAAATACGGCATCTGCAGAATTTGCTTCCGTGAATTAGCATATAAGGGTGAGATCCCGGGAGTTAAGAAGGCAAGCTGGTAAGCAATATGCACAGGGCATTTTGCCTTTGTGCGGCTACCCGGCCAGACTTACAAACCAGTGAAGAGTAGTATATAAGGAGGAAAACTTCAATGGCAATGAGCGATCCAGTTGCAGATATGCTTACAAGAATCCGTAATGCAAATACTGCAAAGCATGATACAGTAGATATTCCGGCATCCAAGATGAAGGTTGCAATCGCAGATATCCTTGTTAACGAGGGATATATTGAGAAGTATGAGTTAGTTGAGGATGGTAATTTCAAGAACATCCATGTAGTTTTAAAGTATGGTAAGGACAAGAACGAGAAGGTTATCACTGGTTTAAAGAGAATTTCCAAGCCAGGCCTTCGTGTTTACGCAAATTGTGAGGATCTTCCTCATGTTCTGGGCGGACTTGGTATCGCAATCGTTTCTACCAATAAGGGTGTAATGACCGATAAGGAAGCAAGAAAGCTCAATGTAGGCGGAGAGGTATTAGCGTTCGTTTGGTAATAAGCGAGCGAGATTATCGCATCAGGCAAGTGGCAGCGATTAGGTTGCCATACTGCCATGCATTTAAATAGAATCCACATATATAGGAGGTATGGGCATGTCACGAATTGGAAGGATGCCGATCGCTATCCCAGCAGGTGTAACTGTTACGGTAGCAGAAAATAACACGGTGACTGTAAAAGGACCAAAGGGAACTCTTGAGAGAACCTTTGCTCCGGAATTAGGAATTAAGGTTGAGGGCAACGAAGTTGTTGTTACTAGACCAAATGACACAAAGAAGAGCAAGTCTTTACATGGTCTGACAAGAACTCTGATCAATAACATGGTTATTGGTGTAAGCGCAGGCTTCGAGAAGGTTCTTGAGATCAATGGTGTTGGTTATAGAGGAGCTAAGCAGGGCAAGAAGCTCGTGCTGAACCTTGGATATTCTCACCCGGTTGAAATCGCTGATCCAGAAGGTATTGAAACTGTTATGGAAGGACAGAACAAGATCATTATCAAGGGTATTGATAAGGAGAAGGTTGGTCAGTTCGCAGCAGAGATCAGAACTAAGAGAGAGCCAGAGCCGTATAAGGGCAAGGGTATCAAGTACGCTGATGAGACAATCAGACGTAAGGTTGGTAAGACCGGTAAGAAATAAATAAGGAGAGTGAGAAAGAATGGTTAGTAAGGTATCTAGATCAAAGGTTCGCGAAGAAAAGCATAGAAGAATGCGCAGACATATTATCGGTACTCCTGAAAGACCTCGTATGGCAGTGTTCAGAAGCAACAACCATATGTATGTTCAGATTATTGATGATGTAGCAAAGACAACCTTAGTGTCAGCTTCTACTCTTCAGAAAGACGTTAAGGAAAAATTAGAAAAGACCAACGATGTAGCAGCAGCTGCATATTTAGGAACTGTTATTGCAAAGAAGGCTCAGGAAGCTGGAATCAAGTCTGTTGTATTTGACAGAGGTGGCTTCATTTATCAGGGTAAGATTCAGGCACTGGCAGATGCAGCAAGAGAAGCTGGTCTGGAATTCTAATCAAGGAGGAAGAAGACACATGAAACGTACAAATATTGACGCAACTCAGCTTGAATTAGCTGATACCGTAGTTGCTATCAAGCGTGTATCCAAGACCGTTAAGGGTGGACGTACCATGCGTTTCTCCGCTCTGGTTGTAGTTGGAGACAAGAATGGTCATGTAGGTGTTGGTATGGGCAAGGCTGCTGAGATCCCGGAGGCAATCCGTAAGGGTAAGCAGGCAGCTGAGAAGAACATGATTACCGTTCCGCTTGATGAGAATAAGAGTATCCCACACGATTTTATTGGAAAGTTCGGAAGCGCATCTGTACTTCTGAAGAAGTCCCCGGAAGGTACCGGTATCATCGCAGGCGGTCCAGCTCGTTCCGTACTTGAGTTCGCAGGCGTAGAGAATATCCGTACTAAGTCCTTAGGCTCCAGCAACAAGGCTAACGTTGTTCTTGCAACATTGGCTGGTCTGGCTGCTCTGAAGACCCCGGAGGAAGTTGCAAAGCGTCGCGGTAAGACTGTAGAAGAGATTATCGGCTAAGGAGGGAAATACAATGGCTGAAAAGTTAAAGATCACATTAGTGAAGTCCCCGATTGGTGCAATCCCAAAGCAGAGAGCAACCGTAGAGGCTCTTGGACTTCGCAAGCTTAACAAGACTGTTGAGCTGCCGGATAACGATGCTGTAAGAGGCATGGTATGGCATGTAAAGCATTTAGTAAAGGTTGAAGAGATTTAATTTCAGAGGAGGTTACGTGATGGACTTATCTAATTTAAAGGCAGCTGAAGGCTCCGTACACAGCGGTAATTTCAGAAGAGGCCGTGGACATGGTTCGGGCAACGGTAAGACTGCTGGTAAGGGCCATAAGGGTCAGAAGGCACGTTCTGGAGCACCAAGAATCGGTTTCGAGGGTGGTCAGATGCCGTTATACAGAAGACTTCCTAAGAGAGGCTTCACAAATAGAAATACAAAGCTCGTTGCATACGTTAACGTAGAGAAACTTAACAAGTTTGAGGATGGCGCAGTAGTTGACATCCAGACTTTAGTTGAGGCTGGTGCAGTAAAGAACAGATTTGATGCTGTAAAGATTCTTGGAAACGGAGACCTGACCAAGAAGCTGACCGTTAAGGCAAACGCTTTCTCTGAGGGAGCTAAGGCTAAGATAGAGGCTGCTGGTGGAAACGTAGAGGTGATCTAATGTTCAAAACGCTTCAGAATGCGTTAAAGATGAAGGAATTAAGAGGTCGTCTTATATTCACATTTTTAATGCTCCTGGTAATCCGTTTTGGTTCACAGTTACCAGTTCCGGGCGTTGATCCTGATTATTTCGCTGATTTCTTTAATGGAAGCAACGGCGATGCGTTTAACTTGTTCAATGCTATGACGGGTGGTTCTTTCGAGAACTTCTCCATCTTGGCATTGAGCATTTCGCCATATATTACATCTTCCATTATTATTCAGCTGCTGACAATTGCAATTCCAAAGCTGGAAGAGCTGCAGCAGGATGGTCAGGAAGGAAGAAAAAAGATCGCAGAGATTACCAGATATGTTACAGTAGGTCTTGCTCTGATTCAGTCCACTGCTATGTCTATCGGATTTGGCAGAAGCGGAATGTTTGAGCATTATACCTGGTACAATGTGGTAGTATGTGTAATTACTCTGACAGCCGGCAGTGCTTTCCTTATGTGGGTTGGTGAGCGTATCACAGAAAAGGGTGTTGGAAATGGTATTTCAGTTGTCCTGTTATACAACATTATTTCAAGACTTCCAGATGATGCGATCACGATTTATGAAACCTTTATGTCAGGACGCAGCATCGCTGTACAGATTTTAATTGCAGTTTTCGTAATTGCAATTCTTCTTGCAATTCTTGGATTTACGGTACTGCTGAATGCAGCTGAAAGAAGAATTCCGGTTCAGTATGCGCAGAAGGTGCAGGGACGCAGAAGTGTAGGCGGACGTTCAACATATATTCCTGTAAAGGTGAATACTGCAAACGTTATGCCTGTTATTTTTGCATCCTCACTTATGTCCATGCCACAGATTATCGGATCATTTTTCGGCTACCAGATCGATGTAACAACGATCGGCGGAAAGATTATGGCAATGTTAAGCTCAAACTACTGGTTTAGACCGTCACTTCCGTTCTATTCAATTGGCGTTGTGGTTTATGTAGCGTTGCTTATCGTTTTTGCTTATTTCTATACATCAATTTCTTTCAATCCATTAGAGATTGCCGACAATATGAAAAAGTCTGGTGGTTTTATTCCAGGTGTAAGACCAGGAAAGCCAACTAGTGATTTCTTAAACAACATGCTCAATCACCTGATCATCATCGGTGCTGTTGGTTTGACCATCATTGCATTGCTTCCGATCATTTTGAGTGGTATATTCAATATTACAAGACTTTCCTTCATGGGAACTTCTTTGATCATTATTGTAAATGTTGTTTTAGAGACGGCAAAATCAATTGAATCCAAGATGGTGGCTAGAGAGTACGAGAGTATATTCTAAAACAGTTCACGTGTTCCAGCAGATTCGGATAAATTCCATGCTTGCATGGGAATTTGACGAATCAATGGAACAAGGTGAATGCCTGTGAACTGTATTTTTACGAGAAAATCTCCTGTTTTGCAGGGGATTTTCTTGCTTTTTAAGCACAAATCTGTTATGATATTTCTGATTATAATTATAATTGCGGTAACGCATGCTGCTTTTGCGGCGGAATGAGAGGGAAATATGAAGATTATCATGTTAGGAGCACCTGGTGCAGGTAAGGGCACACAGGCAGCAAAGATTGCAGCAAAATATCAGATTCCACATATCTCTACTGGAGATATTTTCCGTGCCAATCTGAAGGCTGGAACAGAGTTAGGCAAGAAGGCAAAGGAGTACATGGATCAGGGACTGTTAGTTCCGGATGAGCTTACTTGTGATCTTGTAACAGATCGTGTGTCAAAAGACGATTGCGCAAATGGATACATTTTGGATGGATTTCCAAGAACAATTCCGCAGGCAAAAGCGTTAGAGGCTGCACTTGAGAAGATGGGAACTGATATTGACTATGCAATAAATGTAGATGTTCCGGATGCAAATATTGTAAAACGTATGTCCGGCCGCAGAGCCTGTGTAACCTGTGGAGCTACCTATCATATCGAACACATTCCGCCTAAGGTAGAAGGCATCTGTGATCGCTGCGGCGGCGAATTAATCCTGCGCAGTGACGACAAGCCAGAAACCGTACAGAAGCGTCTTGACGTATACCATGCACAGACACAGCCTCTGATTGATTTCTATGAGTCAAAGAAAAAGCTGGTTACAGTGGATGGTACAAAGGATATGGAAGACGTGTTCGCTGATATCACGGCAGTTTTGGAAGGCTGAAAAGCAAGACGAAAATAGGATTCGTCATTGAAGATTTGTGGCAGGGACACTGCCACAGGTCTGTGCGTATAGGGTTACGCAAGGAATGAGGAGAAAATGGCTGTTTCAATTAAATCAGAAAAAGAAATTGAGTTGATGAGAGTGTCCTGCAAGAACCTCTCTGTTATGTTTGATGAGCTGGAAAAGATCATTAAACCGGGTATTTCCACGTGGGAGATCAACAAGGTTGGTGAGGAGATCATCCGTGATTTCGGATGCATCCCGAACTTCAAAAACTACGAGGGATATCCGGCTTCAATCTGTACTTCTGTAAATGAAGTTGTAGTTCATGGAATACCAAGCAAGAAGCGTATTTTAAAAGAAGGTGATATTATCAGTCTGGATGCGGGAATGATTTATAAAGGATATCATTCTGATGCTGCCAGAACATTTGCTGTTGGCGAGATTTCAAAAGAAGCCAGACAGTTAGTTGATGTTACCAGACAGAGTTTCTTTGAAGGAATACGTTATGCAAAAGCAGGAAATCATCTTCATGATATTTCAGCAGCGATTCAGAAATATGCGGAGAGCTTTGGTTATGGAGTTGTGCGTGAGCTTGTTGGCCATGGCATTGGCACACATTTGCATGAAGATCCGCAAATTCCAAACTTTAAGACAATTGGAAGAGGAATCCGCCTGCGCCCTGGCATGACACTGGCTATAGAGCCGATGATCACGATGGGTGATTATGCAGTCAGCGTATTAGATGATGACTGGACGGTAGTAACCGATGATAACTCGTTGGCAGCGCATTATGAAAACACAGTTCTGATTACGGAGGGAGATCCAGAAATTCTGACACTTCCGAATTGGGACAAAAAAGAATGGCAGTAGGCATGTAAGTAAGAAAGGATTGAAAAAGTAATGTCAAAGGCAGAAAAGTTTGAAATGGAAGGCAAAGTATTGGAGAAGCTCCCGAACGCAATGTTTCAGGTAGAACTGGATAATGGTCATCAGGTGCTGGCTCATATTAGCGGAAAGCTTCGTATGAACTATATCCGTATCCTTCCGGGTGATAAGGTAACAGTAGAGCTGTCTCCATATGACCTGGCAAAGGGCAGAATCGTTTGGAGAGATAAGTAAAGAAAAATTTTGAAAAAAATTTAAAAATATGCTTGACGAAATCTAAATGATTGTGCTATACTAAAAAACGGACTTTTGTGAAGTTTCTTTCTTTTTAATAGGACTTTAATTAGGTTTTTAAATAAGAATAGAAGCAACCCAAACCATTACCAATGTGGTTCCAGAAAGGAGAAAATACTGTGAAAGTAAGATCATCAGTAAAGCCGATCTGCGAAAAGTGCAAGGTTATTAAGAGAAAGGGTATCATCCGCATTATTTGTGAGAACCCGAAGCATAAGCAGAGACAAGGCTAATGACCCGGGCAATTGAGACACACGGAAACGTTGTTTCAAAAAGTTCAATTTTATGAAAGTGAAAATGGAGGTGCAAAACACACATGGCTCGTATTTCAGGCGTTGATTTACCAAGAGAAAAGCGTGTGGAGATTGGTCTGACTTACATCTACGGAATCGGTAGAGTAAGTTCCAACAAGATTCTTGCTGCAGCAGATGTTAACCCGGATACCCGTGTTAAGGATCTGACTGACGAGGAAGTTGCAAGAATTCGTGACGTTATCGATGGAGAGTACACTGTAGAGGGTGACTTAAGAAGAGAAGTTGCCATGGATATCAAGAGACTCCAGGAGATTGGTTGCTATAGAGGCATCCGTCACAGAAAGAGCCTTCCTGTCCGCGGACAGAAGACAAAGACCAACGCTAGAACACGTAAGGGTCCTAAGAAGACAGTTGCTAACAAGAAGAAGTAATTTAAGTAAATAGCAGCTTATAACTACTCGTAAAGAGAGAAAGAGAAATAAGAAGAAAGTAGGTTAGTTTAATGGCTAAGAATGTGTCAGCAAAGAAAGTGACAAAAAAGCGTGTAAAGAAAAACGTTGAACGTGGACAGGCCCATATTCAGTCATCTTTCAACAATACAATTGTTACGTTGACTGATACCCAGGGAAACGCTTTATCCTGGGCAAGTGCAGGCGGTCTTGGATTTAAAGGTTCAAGGAAATCTACTCCTTATGCAGCTCAGATGGCAGCAGAGACTGCTACTAAGGCAGCTTTAATACATGGATTAAAGTCCGTTGATGTTATGGTAAAAGGACCGGGTTCAGGTCGTGAGGCAGCTATCCGTGCACTTCAGGCTTGTGGTCTTGAAGTTACCAGCATCAAGGATGTGACACCAGTTCCGCACAATGGTTGTCGTCCGCCAAAGCGTAGAAGAGTTTAATTAGGAGGTATTAAAGATGGCAGTAAGTAGAGTTCCAGTGCTTAAGAGATGCAGATCTCTTGATATGGACCCAATTTATCTTGGATATGACAAGAAGTCTAATAGACAGTCTAAGAGAGCTAATAAGAAGATGAGCGAGTATGGTCTGCAGATGCGTGAAAAGCAGAAGGCAAAGCTTATCTATGGTGTTTTGGAGAAACCTTTTAGAAATTATTATGCAAAGGCAGAGCGTCAGACTGGTATGACCGGTGAGAACCTGATGATTCTTCTGGAGCGTAGATTAGATAATGTTATTTTCCGTCTTGGTTTCGCTCGTACAAGAGACGAGGCTAGACAGATTGTTGACCACAAGCATGTGCTTGTAAACGGTTCCTGTGTAAACATCCCGTCTTACTTAATCAAGGCTGGTGATGTAATCTCCATCAAGGAAAAGGTTCAGGATTCCCAGCGTTATAAGGACATCGTAGCAGTAACAGGCAGCAGAATGGTACCGGAGTGGTTAGAGGCTAACATCGAGGCTTTAAGTGGAACTGTTAAGCAGATCCCGACTAGAGAGATGATCGATGTTCCGGTAGACGAGATGCTGATTGTCGAGTTGTATTCCAAATAATAATTTTTCATTGTTTAGCAGTAATGGTTTTGCAAAGCTTTGCAGCCTACTGCTAAACAAGCTGATTTTATTTGAATGCTTCTCTTAAAGCATCCTATAAGGAGGGGCTAATAGTGTTTGATTTCGAAAAACCCAAGATTGAAATTAAGGAGATGTCTGAGGATAACAGATATGGCAAGTTTGTAGTAGAGCCGCTTGAGAGAGGCTATGGTATTACACTTGGCAATTCCTTAAGAAGAATCATGCTGTCTTCGCTTCCGGGTGCAGCTGTCAGTCAGATTAAGATTGAGGGCGTGCTTCACGAGTTCTCCTCTATCCCGGGAGTGAAAGAAGATGTTACAGAGATCGTCATGAATGTGAAGAGTCTTGAAATCAAGAACAACAGCGAGACAAACGAGCCAAAGATTGCTTATATCGAGCATGAAGGCGAAGGCGTTGTTACCGCTGCTGACATTCAGGTTGATCAGGATATTGAAATTATGAATCCGGACCAGGTAATTGCAACACTTAGCGGCGGAGAAGATTGCCGTCTCTATATGGAGCTTACCATTACCAAGGGACGTGGATATATCAGTGCAGAGAAGAATAAGAACAGTGAACTGCCAATCGGCGTGATTGCAGTAGATTCCATCTACACACCAATCGAGAGAGTCAATGTGACTGTTGAGAATACCCGTGTGGGACAGGTTACTGATTATGATAAACTGACACTCGACGTATATACTAACGGTACGTTAGCACCAGATGAAGCAGTCAGCCTGGCTGCAAAGGTTCTGAATGAGCACCTGAATCTGTTCATTGATCTTTCCGAGAACGCCAAGTCCGCTGAGGTCATGGTTGAGAAGGAAAACAATGAGAAGGAAAAGGTTCTCGAGATGAACATCGATGAACTGGAGCTGTCCGTTCGTTCCTACAATTGTTTGAAGAGAGCCGGAATCAACACAGTTGAAGAACTTTGCAACAAGACTGCTGAGGATATGATGAAAGTCAGAAACCTTGGTAAGAAATCTCTTGATGAGGTTAACGCAAAGCTGAAGGAACTGGGGTTGGATTTTAAGTCCGGTGAAGAGTAAGTTAAACGGAGGTAAATCACAGTGGCAGGTTACAGAAAGCTTGGAAGAACTTCTAACCAGAGAAAGGCCATGATCAGAGGCCAGGTTACAAGTCTTCTTTACAATGGCAAGATTGTTACAACAGAAGCAAGAGCAAAGGAAGTCAAGAAGGTTGCTGAAGGACTTATCGCTCTGGCTGTTAAGGAAAAGGATAACTACGAGACCGTTACTGTTAAGGCTAAGGTTGCCCGCAAGGACGCTGATGGCAAGAACGTAAAGGAAGTAGTAAACGGCAAGAAGGTTACTGTTTATGATGAAGTAGAGAAGGAAATCCAGAAGGATAAGGCTTCCAGACTTCATGCAAGAAGACAGATGATGAAGGTTCTCTACGGAGTAACTGAGGTTCCGTCTACCAACGCTGGTAAGAAGAAGGGAACAAAGTCCGTAGATATGCCGAAGAAGCTCTTCGATGAGATCGCTCCAAAGTACGTTAACCGTAACGGCGGTTACACTCGTATCGTAAAGATCGGTCTTCGTAAGGGTGACAACGCAATGGAAGTACTGTTAGAGTTAGTTTAATCCTTAGATTAAAACATTACATTAACAATTCCATACGAATAGAAGATGAGCCATGCAGGTATCTGCATGGCTTTATTTTGTTTTACAGTTCACACATCACGTGCGGTTTTGTGAATAGCGTCCTGTGAACTGCATCATAGCTTGCAATTCGAGCGGCGTCATGCTATGATAATCGAGTGTTAGAGAGAGGAGGCCACAGATGGGCATTATCAGTATAAAAAATCTAGTTCACCGTTTCAGCAAGTATGGCGACAATGGTGAAGAGATTGGCGAAAAGACTGCGCTAGAACAGGTATCTCTTGATATTGAGAAAGGAAGCTTTGTTGCAATATTGGGTCATAACGGCTCAGGCAAGTCAACACTGGCAAAACATTTAAATGCCTTGCTGCTGCCTACCGAGGGAACTGTATATATATCGGACAAGTTGTCATCCGATGAGAAAAACTTATGGAAGATTCGTCAGTCTACCGGTATGGTTTTCCAGAATCCAGATAATCAGATTGTAGCTAATGTTGTGGAGGAAGATGTCGGATTTGGCCCAGAAAATATGGGCGTACCGACAGAGGAAATCTGGAAGCGTGTCAATGAAAGTTTAAAGGCTGTTGGTATGGAAGCATACCGTATGCAGTCACCAAATAAATTATCTGGTGGACAGAAGCAGCGTGTTGCAATCGCAGGAATCATGGCGATGAAGCCACAGATTATTGTTATGGATGAACCGACTGCTATGCTTGATCCGAGCGGCCGAAAGGAAGTTCTTGATACCGTTCATGAATTGAATAAAAAGGAAAAAATCACAGTCATTTTGATCACCCATTATATGGAAGAGGTCATTGATGCTGACCGCGTAGTTGTTGTAGATGGCGGTCGAATTGTTGATGATGGAACACCACGAGAGATTTTTTCGCAGGTAGAGCAGTTAAAGCGTTATCATCTTGATGTGCCGCAGGTGACGGAACTTGCATGGGAGTTAAAGAAGGACGGCCTGCCATTTAAAGATGGTGTGCTCAGTGTCAATGAGTTTACAGATGAGTTTAAGCGAGTGTGCGATGCCGATTTTTCTGTTCATGGAGCACAAGTTTCAGGAAAAGAAAATTATTCAGAAAATAATTATTCAAAAACAATGAATAGTGAGCAGGAACAGGTTTTGCTGCAGTTATCTCATGTCACACACGTCTATGACCCGGACAGCAAAGAGTCATTCCCGGCATTAAATGATGTGAGTTTGTCTATTCATAAAAATGAGTTTATCGGAATTATTGGTCATACAGGTTCCGGAAAGTCGACGCTGATCCAACATTTAAATGGTCTTATGAAGCCGACAAGCGGAACAATCACCTATGATGGAAAAGATATATGGCAAGATGGATATCCGTTAAAAGAGCTTCGCAGCAAGGTAGGTCTTGTGTTTCAGTATCCAGAGTATCAGCTGTTTGAGGAAAGTGTCTTTAAGGATGTATGTTTTGGCCCGAAAAATCAGGGATTGATTGAAGATGAAGTAAAGGCAAGGGCAACCGAGGCACTTAAGATGGTAGGAATTGACGAATCACTTTATGAAGCATCACCATTTGAGCTGTCGGGAGGACAGAAGCGTCGTGTGGCAATTGCTGGCGTGTTGGCAATGAATCCACAGATTTTAATATTAGATGAGCCGACAGCAGGTCTTGATCCAAAGGGAAGAGATGATATCTTAGGTCAGATCGCAAAGCTGCAGAAAGAGCGCGGCATCACAATAGTGCTTGTCTCACACAGCATGGAGGATGTGGCACAATATGCAAGCCGTATTCTTGTTGTAAATGGTGGAAAGATTGTGTTCGATGATAAGCCGCGAAAGGTATTTGAACATGAAAAAGAGCTTAACGAGATGGGTCTTGCGATTCCACAGGTGACACAGCTGATGCATAGGCTAAAGAGTGAAGGCTACCCTGTTTTTGAAAATGCCATTACTGTACAAGAGGCAAGAAAGAATCTTTTAATGTATTTTCAGGGAAAGAAAAAACAGGATTGCAAGAGCAAAGACCAGAATAATCAGGATCAAAAGAGTCAGATTGAATCACGTAGAAAGCCGGAGGAAAAAACTGTATGATTCGAGATATTACAATAGGACAATATTATGCGGCAGATTCCATAATTCATAAGCTTGATCCGCGTGTCAAGCTGGCAGGTACTATGCTCTATATTATTAGTCTGTTTACAGCAGATGGACCGATCTGCTATCTGCTAGCCGTGTTTGCGTTAGCATCTGTGATTCATCTGTCAACTGTTCCATTCAAATTTATGGCAAGAGGATTAAAGAGTATTGTAATTATTCTTTTGATTACAGTTTCTTTTAATCTGTTTCTGACACCGGGAACAAGCATTATAGATGTGTGGTTGCTTCGCCATATAACATGGGAGGGCTTAGAAAAGGCCGTATACATGGGAATACGTTTGATTTTTTTGATTCTTGGCTCATCAATCATGACACTTACGACAACGCCAAATGCGCTGACAGATGGCCTAGAGAAGAGCCTTGGTTTCTTAAAAAAGGTCAAGATTCCAGTGCATGAAATTGCAATGACCATGTCAATTGCACTTCGTTTTATTCCAATTTTGATTGAAGAGACAGACAAGATCATGAAGGCGCAGACAGCCAGAGGAGCCGATTTTGAGAGCGGCGGTTTTATAAAAAAAGCCAAAGCGATGGTGCCGCTTCTTGTACCGCTTTTTATCTCAGCATTTCGCCGTGCATCCGATCTTGCAATGGCGATGGAAGCAAGATGCTATCATGGAGATGAGAACCGTACAAAAATGAAGCCGTTAAAATATGCAGCGATTGATAAGAAAGCATATGGCTGCCTGATTTTATACATGGTGGTTATGGTTGCGTTAGCAGTGATGTGGAAGTAAGCAGATAAGAAAATAGATTTTTCCAAATAAGTTTTGAGAGTGAGAAATATAATGACAAAGCGAGTAAAAATGGTCGTTGCCTATGATGGAACGAATTACTGTGGATGGCAGAAGCAGCCAAATGGCATCTGTATCGAGGAAGTATTAAACCGTGAGCTGTCCAAGCTGCTAAATGAGCCGATAGAGGTGATCGGTGCCAGTAGAACCGACTCTGGTGTTCATGCAAGAGGCAACATTGCAGTGTTTGATACCCATGCGCGTATGCCGGCTGACAAAATCTGTATCGCGCTTAATCAGCGTCTGCCAAAGGATATCGTAATTCAGGAGTCCTGCGAGGTGGCACCAGATTATCATCCGCGAAAGCGCAATACAAGAAAGACTTACGAGTATCGCATTTTAAACAGAAGAGTGCCGCTGCCTGATCAGCGTTTAAATTCCTATTTTTATTATTATGCACTTGACGTGGATAAGATGAGAGAAGCAGCGCAGTACCTTGTCGGTGAGCATGATTTTAAGAGCTTTTGCTCAATCCGCACGCAGGTAGAGGATACAGTTCGTCGTATTTATTCTATTACAATAAAAAAGAATGAAGACGACCGCATTGACATTCGCATCAGCGGAAATGGATTTCTCTACAATATGGTGCGCATTATTGTAGGCAGTTTAGTAAAGGTGGGCTGCGGTTTCTGGAAGCCAGAACAGATCAAAGAGGCGCTTGAAGCACGAGATAGAAGCAAGGCGGGTCCAAAGGCACCGGCAGAGGGACTGACGCTGATTTCCATCGAGGAAGAGACGCTTCCGGCTGTAATCCGTGAGGAGAATGAGCATTGGTCCTACCGTGTCAATCAGGGCGAAATCGAAAGTTTCGGAAAAGCATACATCCAAATTTATGCTTGCGATGAATGCGATTTTGAAAGGCTTCTAGTGCGTCTTGTTAAGCAGGCATCCAGAAACGGAGCTGCGCAGATCCATGTGAGAGACAATACGGGTCATTTAAAGATTGGATATCAGGCTGAGTATTTCTCATTTGATACCAGTTACAACCAGTGGAAGCTTGCCAAGACAACGGAGGTAGATTCAAAAACAAATGGAGTGGCAATTCAAGCGGTATCGTTAGATACTAGCGACAGCGAACTTGTTGAGGAATACTGTAATCTTGAAAATGAATGCTTCAAGCAGGTTCCAGGTGGTGTAAAAAGAACATCAAAACAGCTGCTTTTGGATATTGCAGAGGGAGAACGATGTTTTTCACTTTGTAAAGGTGATGCGCAGGTAGGTTTTTTTTCTGCAAAGAAGATCAAAAACGAAGAGACAGGCGAAGAATTTTTTGAGCTGGAAAGTCTTGGCGTAAGCGAAGCTTTCAGAAATCAAGGAATTGGCAAGGAAGGTCTTTTGATGTTTGAACAGCTTGCAGCAGAGAATGGTTATGAGAAACTTAGCATGATATGTGCAGATAGCAATCCGGCGATTTACTTATATGAGCGTTTGGGCTATCAGAAAGAGAAAATGCTCTCTACTTGGTACACGACAAGAGACAAAAAAAGGGATCTTTATGAACAAGAGAACAAACAGTAAGGAAAACGATACGATAAGCAAGAAAACAGGTAATAAAGCAAGACAACTATCTATTTATTTTTTTCAGGCGATCTCATTGATAGCCTTACTTTTCTGTGTGTGGTTGCTTACAAGGGAAAAAGAATATCGAGAAATCGATGTAAACACAGTGGCGCAAAATTTAGTTGAGCTGATGCCAGATACAGTCGTGTCAGAGAGCGATATGGTTGTAAAAGAGCGGTTCGGCTTGGAAGCTAATGCATTTAATGGACTTGTCTACTATGGACCAGACTCCAATATGGAAGCGGCAGAACTTTTGTTAGTCAATTTAAAAGATATTAGTCAGAAAGAGTCAGTAGAAGAAGCAATTCAAAAACGAATCGAATACCAAAAGTCATGCTTTGAGGGCTATGGTGTCGATCAGATGGAGCTGATTAACAATGCAATGACAATCACTTATGGCCACTATATGTTGTTTATTGTATCAAAGGACAGCTCACTGGCAAGAGATGCATTTGCAGATGCGACAGCCAAATAAAATCACAAATAGGAGAAGAAGATAACAATGGTATTTTCAAGTATGACTTTTTTATTTGCATTTCTGCCTGTTGTGGTTTTGGTGTACATGCTTAGTCCCAAGCAGATGAAAAATGCAATTCTTTTAATCGCAAGTTTATTCTTTTATGCATGGGGAGAACCGAGAAATATTCTTCTCATGCTTTTAAGTATCGGTATCAATTATGTTTTTGGACGCATTATAGAAGCAGACAGAGCATCACAGTCAAAAATGCGTGTCTGGAACTTGGGTTTTGCAGTTTTATGGAATGTGCTGATACTTGGTATTTTCAAGTATGTATCCGGGATCTCGCAGACACTTCATACAATGCTGCCGTCCCTCATTCCAGTTGTAAAGATTGCACTTCCGATTGGCATTTCATTTTATACATTTCAGGCAATTTCCTATCTGGTCGATGTGTATCGCGGAACGACGAGGGCACAGAATAATCTGATTAATTTTGCCCTCTATATTGCAATGTTTCCGCAGCTGATCGCTGGTCCAATCGTGCGGTATGAGGACGTGGAGCAGCAGATTAGAAGCCGCAAGGTAACGATTGCAGGCTTTGGTGTGGGCTGTGAGTTTTTTATCCGAGGTATGGTGAAGAAGGTATTGTTTGCCAATTTGTTGGGCCAGATTTTTGTGCGTATTCAAGCGCTAAGCAATGTGCAGTCGTCTATTGTGACAGCATGGATCGGCGCCATTTTATATACGCTGCAGATTTATTACGATTTTAGCGGTTACTCGGATATGGCAATTGGTCTGGGAAGAATGTTTGGCTTTCGTTTTCCACAGAATTTCAATTATCCATATATCGCCGAAAGCATAACCGATTTCTGGCGCAGATGGCATATGACACTTGGAACCTGGTTTCGCGAGTACGTGTACATTCCGCTTGGCGGGAATCGCGTGACAACTGCAAAGCATATCAGAAACTTGCTGATTGTTTGGGGACTAACTGGTGTATGGCACGGCGCAGGCATTAACTTTTTGCTTTGGGGGCTTTACTATGGTGTGTTGCTTATCATCGAAAAGTATTTGATTGGCGGATTTTTAAAAAAGCATAAGGTGATTGGTCATACATTTACACTCATTGCCGTAGTGATTGGCTGGATGTTGTTTGCAAATACAAGCTTTGCTTCACTTGGACAATATTTTTGTATGATGTTTGGCATAGGCAAAGTTTCCTTTTTTAACGCAACGGCAGGCTATTTTCTGCGCACAAGTATTGTTTTATTGGTGCTGGGTGTTCTCTTTTCCACGCCGATTATGCACCAGCTCGGCGAGCAGATTTTTGTACGTTATCCAAAGATAAGCGCAGCAGTTCGAGTATTTTTATTTTTACTTTGTATTGCAGCGCTTGTCTACCAGACATATAATCCATTTTTATATTTCAGATTCTAAGGAGGTTTGCTTTGAACACAAAAGAAATTCGCAAAAGAAAAGGCTTTTATTTTTGCTTGCTGGCATTTACCAGCGTATTGCTGCTTTTGCTTTTGAGTGTCGTCAGCTTGTTCTGGCCGACCAGACGTTTTTCTGCATCTGAGCGTAGAAATCTTGCTCAGCGTCCTAAGCTTTCCTATGAGGGAATTGTTGATGGAACTTTTTCAAATGATGTAGAAAGCTACCTGGCGGATCAGTATCCGGCAAGAGACATTTGGGTTTATTTAAATTCTTTGCAAAACCGCATCCTTGGAATTGATTATCAAAATGGAATTTATCGAGGCAAGGATGGGTATCTGATTCAAGGTTTTGAAAAGAGTGAAATTGATAAAGAGGATCAGGAAAAGCAGAAGATTTTGAATTCATTTTTAGAACGCAATTCACAACTTCAAAGCTATGTCATGCTTGTACCGACAGCATCATGGATTTTAAAAGATCTCTTGCCTTCAGGTGCACCGCAGTGGGATGAAAAGAGCTGGTATGAGAGCTGGATTTCGACTTCGAAAATCTCAGAGTTATCTAATGTCACAGTTGTTGACTGTGCAGATGAATTGGCAGAGGCAGCAAAGACTAATCAGATTTATTATCGAACCGATCACCATTGGACAACGTATGGTGCAAGTGCTGCATTTAAAGAGCTTGCAAAGCGGATGGATATTCCCTATGAAGAAGATGATTTTGAGGCATACACTGTTCACGCCAAGTTTCAGGGAACTATGATGTCTTCGAGTGGTTTTTATTCAGGAACAAAAGACACAATTGATCTTTATTTGCCAAAGGAACCGGAAACAATTCTTGTGACCAACAAAGAAGCACAGACGACAGCAACGACTATTTACTCAGAAGAGGGACTCCTTGGAAATGATCCATATGAGGTTTTTTTAGGTGGAAATTATGGACTCTTGAATATTCAAACTAGCTCGCAGAGTGGAAGAAAACTGCTTTTATTAAAGGATTCCTATGCGAATGCAATGATTGGCTTTTTGACACCATATTTTTCAGAGATTGATATTGTTGATCCGCGCTACTACAGCAGTGATCTTGATATGCAGATCGCCGTAAATCAGTATACCGATCTTCTGATTCTCTACAATTTGCAAAGCTTTGCAAAGGATTCGTCACTTGCACTTGTCTTGGGAGAGGAGGCAGCAGAATGAGACAATATACACGTTTGCTTCGTATTGCGGTGTCAATTTTAGGAAGCTTCTTGCTTGCCTTTATGGTGCTTGGATTGGTATTTACCTTTCGAATCAAGAAATCAACGGTCACGGCAGAGGCAAAGAGCCTGGTGGAAAACTTAGGCACAAAATCAGAGATTGATGCGGCAAGTGAGCTGGCAGCACTGCAGCAGACAGAGGTGCAAACACAGGCTGCAGGGCTAGAACAGGCAGAAACACAAGATTTGGCCCAGAATGAAGGTCAAACGCAAGACCAGAACCAAGAACAGGCTCAGACAGAAAATGGACAGGAGAGTGGCACCTCACTTGATGCAATGATTGCACAGTGGAACGAAGAGCTTGATGCAGACACCGTAACGAATCTTACTGATGAGGAACAGGTCGCGGTGCGTACTCTTTTTGCCAATACGATCTTTTTTGGTGATTCAATGACACAGGCAATCGGTGAATACGGTTTCTTAGATATGACGAATATAGTGTATCAGCGAAGCGCAACGATTGATGTGCTGATTACAAAGATACCAGAGGTGGCGGCTACGCTGCCGAAACAGGTTGTAATTTTTACTGGATTAAATGACTGTAATCATTACACTGAGATTGCGGATTACAGGAGAGATTATGTAACGATGCTTCAGCAGCTAAAGGCATCCATACCAGGTGTAAAGATTATCGTCAGCAGCCTGTTGTCTCCATCAGATGCGCTTGGACAGGTGCGAGCAGATTTAGTGCGGGCACCACAGTTTAATCAGGAACTTAGGAACATCTGTCAGGAAAATGATGTTACATATGTGGACAGCACTTGGATTGTGCGCCAGAAAAATTATCTTGATGATGGCATTCATATGAATCGAACTTTTTATCGGGTTTGGTTTCGCTACCTCAAAGCTCTGCTGGGCAATCAGTAACGATTTGAGGGGAGAACTGTAACGGAAAACCTTATTTTTTTTGAAAAATTCAAGAAAAGCAGTTGACACACACGGCAGAGTGTAATATAATAAGGAAGCTGTGTTTAAATATAGTTTAGACACAGTTGATAGCGTGTATGTGTCTGGCTAAGCCAAGCCCCGGTAAAGACAGACTGCTTACAATAAATGTAGTATAGTTAAATGGATATATTTATTTAGGAGGGAAACCAATGAAGACTTACATGGCAAATCCTGCAAAAGTTGAGAAGAAGTGGTATGTTGTAGATGCTGAAGGACAGACATTAGGTCGTCTTGCATCCGAGGTTGCTAAGGTATTAAGAGGAAAGAACAAGCCAGAGTTCACACCTTTCGTTGATACAGGTGATTATGTAATCGTTATCAATGCTGAGAAGATTGTAGTTAGCGGAAAGAAGATGGAGCAGAAGCTGTATCACACTCATTCCGCATATGTTGGTGGTTTCAAGACCGCTACTTTAAAGGAAATGATCGAGAAGAAGCCAGAGAAGGTTGTTGAGCTTGCAGTAGCAGGTATGCTTCCAAAGGGACCGTTGGGCAGAGAGATGTACACAAAGCTTCACGTATATGCAGGAGCAGAGCATCCGCACGCAGCACAGAAGCCAGAAGTATTGACATTCTAATAGGTAGTGTAAGGAGGAAATCACAGTGGCTAAGACAAAGTTTTATGGAACAGGTAGAAGAAAGAGCAGTATTGCCAGAGTATATTTAGTACCAGGTACTGGTAATATCACCATCAATAAGAGAAATATTGACAACTACTTTGGTCTTGAGACCTTAAAGATGGTTGTACGTCAGCCGCTTGCAGCAACTGAGACTGCTGACAAGTTTGACGTTTTAGTTAACGTTCATGGTGGTGGAACAACAGGTCAGGCTGGTGCAATCCGTCATGGTATCTCCCGTGCACTTCTGCAGGCAGACGCTGAGTATCGTCCAGTTCTGAAGAAGGCAGGTTTCTTAACAAGAGATCCAAGAATGAAGGAAAGAAAGAAGCCAGGTTTAAAGGCAGCTCGTCGTGCTCCACAGTTCAGCAAGAGATAATTACGAGATTTTATCTCATACAATCAAGAACTCAAAGACTCAGAAGGTTATACCTTCTGGGTCTTTTTTTAATCAATATGCTAGATTAGCTTATGATCTTGCCAAAGTATAGAGGAGAATAAATATGAAGTTACTATTTGGAACGGGGAACCAGGCAAAACTGAACGTGATGAAAATTCGATTAAAGCCACTTGGAATTAATCTTATTGGACTAGAAGATCTGAAAAAGGAAGGATACACGGTTCCAAGCGTGCCAGAAACTGGAAATACGCCGCTAGAAAATGCGAGACAGAAAGCAATGGCGTATTATCAGGTATTTAAAATGCCAGTGTTTTCCTGCGATTCTGGCCTGTATTTTGATGAGGTTCCAGATGAAATTCAGCCTGGAGTTCATGTTCGCAATGTAAATGGACGCTGTCTGTCAGATGATGAAATGATTGCATATTATACAGGATTGGCAAAACAGTACGGGAATCTTACTGCATATTACCAAAATGCAATCTGTCTTGTACTGGATGAAACACACATTTTTGAAACTATGGATCCTTCAATTGCAAGCGAACCATTTCTTCTGACAGATACACCTCATAGTAAAATCAGGAAAGCAGGATTTCCACTGGACTGTATTTCATTAGATCTGAAAACAGGAAAATATTATTATGACATGCCAAAAGAGGAGTTAGAGCAGCTTGCAGTTGAGGATGGGGTGCTTGCGTTTTTTGAGGGAGTTATAAGCCATGGTGACAGGAACGTTGGCTTTTAAAGTGTCCCTGCTGGTTTAATATGTGTCCCCCAAAAATCATAATATTTAATTATGTAAGACGCAGTGCCAGGTACTCGTACAATTGAACATACAATAAAGAATGTTGACTTTCTGCCTAGTAGATGTATAATATAAATAAAATTATCATAAAATAATTTATCATAATTCGATTTATTATAAGGAGGGTCTACGTATGAGATTCATAGGCAGAAAAAGCGAGCTGAGTAAGTTGGATGCAGAATATAACCGTGATAGCAGCTTTGTGGTTATCTATGGCCGCCGTAGGGTTGGAAAGACAACGCTTATTAAAGAATTCTTGAAGGAGAAAACTGCATTCTATTTTCTTGCCACGGAGGAATTGGAAAGCCAGAGCATGAAGCGACTGGCGGGTGTTGTGGCTCGTACAACGAAAAATACATTACTGCAAAAAGCAGTATTTACAGATTGGGTGGATTTGTTTCAGGTGATTGCTGACTATAAGCCAGAAGAAAAGAAGGTACTTGTCATTGATGAGTTTCCGTATCTTGTAAAAACCAATTCGGCTTTTCCATCTATCTTGCAAAATGTTTGGGATGAGATTTTGAAAGACAGTAATGTGATGTTGATCCTGTCAGGTTCTTTCATCAGCATGATGCAGAAACATGCTCTGTCTTATGACAGTCCTTTGTATGGTCGCAGGACAGCACAGATGCGCTTGGCACCATTGCCGTTTACGGATATATATGCTGTTCAGAAGATGCCTTTTGATCAGGCTGTAGAACAGTATGCCGTAACAGGCGGCATTCCGAAATATCTGGAGTTTTTTGAAGATGGACGTCCTTTGGAAGAACAGCTCAAAGATACTGTTTTGTCCAAAAGTGGTTTCTTATACGAGGAACCTAATTTCTTGTTGAAAAGCGAGTCAGTGACAGCAGTTAACTACTTTTCAATCATTAAGACAATTGCGGATGGAAATCATAAACTTGGCAAGATTGCCGGCATACTTGGGCAAGAAACATCTTCGCTGACGCCATATCTGTCTACACTTTTAGATTTGGGCTTTATAGAGAAGCGAACGCCGATAACAAAAAAGAATCCGGAAAAATCTCGCAAAGGATTGTATTTCATTGCAGATAATTTTATCCGTTTCTGGTTCCGTTATGTTTATCCCTACAAAGGAGAGCTAGAATTGGACAATATGCAGATTGTACTGGATGAGATGCATAAGGATTTTCGGGAGAAATTTGTAGCATTTGTTTATGAGGACATCTGCAAGACTATTTTTGTGGAGCTGTGCAGGAATGAGGAGATTACTTTTACACCATCCCGTAGCGGCTCCTATTGGTTGAATGATTTTGATGGTGATACGGAAATTGATGTAGTGTCCGTAGATCATCAAAACAAGCGAGTATTTGCTGGAGAGTGCAAATACCATGCGAAACCGGTAGATGCGCAAGTGTATTTCGCATTAAAAGAAAAAGTTAATAATGCTACAGAAATTCGCAAGGCTTTTCCGGGGTATGAGGTTATCTATGGCGTATTTAGTAAAAGTGGCTTTACGCAGCGTATGCTGGATATTGCAAAGGAAAGTGCCGATATTCTTCTGGTTAATGAGGATCATTTGGTGTAAGACCATGGTGACAGGTACCAAGCCTAGAATGGTCGTATGAAATGACGCAGTGCCAAGTACTCTTACAATTTTCAGCCATAGAATGACCATTGTAAGAGTGCTTGGCAGCAAGTTCTTGCTATATCATTTTGGAATAAAAGCTGTTATCATATTGAAATACCACGGGGACACTAATTGAGCCAGTGTACCCAATAAAAGAGCTGGCATCCCTGTCCCTTTGGCAGTTAAATTCCATATTCATTAAATAGCTTTGTCCGAAATGCTGGATCTGCAATCGCTTTTGGAATTTCAGAGCCTCTATTTTCCTGTAACAATCTCTCATAAAGCATATTAACACGCTGCTCACCTTGTTGTACTCCGTCCTTTCTGGCTGAGTTTATGGAATCATTCCAGTCGCGGATTGCTTTTTCTCGGTTTCGATACATAGCCATTAATGTTTCATCGCTGCTAGCTTTTTTTAAACGCTCATATGCTTCCTCAAATGTTTTATTTTCTTCAATCAATTTTTCATACACCTCCTGTTGACCAGAGTTAATAAATAGTGCCCATTGATCTCTTGCAGTTAAGCCAGAAAGCTCAAAAGTTTCAACTTCTTTTGTTTGAGATAATTCGCTGACTGCTTTGCGCAGCTCAAAGAATGAAATCTTGAAAGTTTGTCTGTATGTTTCGTTTGTTTCTTCATCTTTAAGAACAAAGCTTCTGTAGTAACGGGAATCTTCGTATAAATCAAAACACAACAAATTTAATCCATAGACAGGTGCAGTTTTAGAATAATCATCTCCGGTATGCAATTGTTCTGTACAAAGCTGGCATGTATAATACAAGGCACGCTTCTCCATATTGTGGCGATTCAATACTTGAATTTCGATATCAATGAGGCTTCGGTCGGATAATTGAACTCTTACATCCAGTATACACATTTTATCATCGAGATATTTCGGATCAATGATCGGATTTAAAAGAGTGATCTGCTCAGAAGATTGAATATCTAATCCAAGAACATCGTTTAAAAAGACACGAAGAATCGGCTTACTTTCTTCCTGACCGAATACCTGTTTAAATACGATATCGGAAGTCAGGGGCAATAATTGTACAGTTTCTAAGTTATCGTTCATCAATAAGTCCTCCATTTTATGTAGTTCCGAATTTCGGTACTTATCTGATGTATTTTGTGCTATCTGGCTTTTTTCTTTTGTACCTTAAAGTATTCCTTTCTATATATGAGAATATCACGAGGGTGATATTTTGGCAAGTGTTTGTTGAATAAACCATTGCACCGAAGAGCTTTCGTTGCATGACGCATAAACAGTAACGTGCGTCATGCAAAGGGTATGCAATCCGATAGGTGGAAAACCTATCAAATAAGCTGTTAACCACAGCATTTGAAGCGAGTCTTGAGTGTGTTACAGAGATACAATTCCCTTCAATTATCTGTTTTGTATTTGTTTTGCATTAGTATCACCACGTTGGAAAATTTTAAAATAGAGAGATAACTATGGACATCTGCATGAAAGTTTGACATAATAAACGAATATGGTTTTTTGAGAGAGTACACGATTCTTTTTGTGACCTCTTAAATTTTCAGTCGTCATACAAATGAATAGGAGGTTGAGACGCAATGATTTATTTTATCTCAGATACTCATTTCGGTCATGCCAATATCGTGAAGATGTGCGAACGGCCTTATCCTGATGTGGAAGCCATGAACGAAGCACTGATCACAGCGTGGAATGAACGCGTACATGGAGATGATACAGTCTATATTATTGGAGACATGTTCTTTCGATGCTCTGACCCAGAGTCTATCTTAAAGAGGCTCAAAGGAAAGAAATGGCTGATCGTGGGCAATCATGATGGCTCCTGGATGGATAAAGTTGATTTGAATCACTATTTTGTCAGTGTAGACAATTATCTGGAAACAACAGATGGTGTACATGGAATGACGATTTGCCACTATCCGCTGCTAGCGTGGAAAAATGCCGGGCGAACGTACATGGTTCATGGTCATATTCATGCGGACACAAATTCAGATTATTGGCCGTTAATTCAGCGCCGGGAACGAGTGCTGAATGCCGGTGTGGATGTGAATGATTATCGCCCTGTGACATTTGAGGAGATGGTAGAGAACAACCGCAAGTTTAAGTCGGCACATGCAGGACAGGATTGCGCGCACAATGCGGATGAAACTGCGAAAAATTAAGAATGGAAAAATTAAACTGGTAAGCCATGATGCCAGGTACTCTTACAATCCGAAGTTGGGTAAATATTAAAATTTGTAAAAATCGAACGATTTTGTTGATAAAATCGTTCGATTTGTGTATAATATAATTGAAAAGAGAGATTTTCTTTTTAAGACGATAATTATTTGTTCTTCAAGAAAGGGGATGATGATATGTCTATTACCGCAACTGAATTAAAAATTAATCTTGGCAAATATCTTATGCTTGCAGAAACAGAGGATATTTATATTACTCGTAACGGAAAAGTTGTTGCAAAATTGTCTAACCCATATCAGGACAGAGTAGATGTTGCTAAGTCATTATTTGGTGTTCTTTCAAATGATATGACTCTGGAAGAAGCACGGGAAGAAAGGTTGAATACAATATGAGAGTTTTAGTTGATACCTGTGTTATCATTGATGCATTACAGTCTCGTGTTCCGTTTGCAGAAGCAGCACAAAAGATTTTTATATATTCTGCAAATAAGCAATTTGAGGGTTATATTACTGCAAAGTCAGTTACAGATATCTATTATCTGACACATCGTTTAACACATAGCGATGCAGAAACACGAAAGATTTTGAGTAAACTTTTTACTTTGTTTCATTTGTTGGATACTACTTCTTTAGATTGCCGAAAGGCAATATCTTCTGAAATTGGCGATTATGAAGATGCTATTATGGTGGAAACGGCAATTCGTTCAGAAATGGATTGTATAGTAACCAGAAATGTGAAAGATTATACGAAATCTTCCGTTAAGGTGTATGAGCCTTCTACATTTTTAAAGTTATTGGAAGTAGAAAGGGAAACTGAATAAAAATAAGAAAGGAATATCCGCAGATTCCACCTAAGGTAGAGTATTCTCTGACAGAAAGAGGAGAATCGTTGATGAATGTACTTGACCAATTATGTATTTGGGGAAGTCAAAATCGATTGCCGCAATGAAGTCTCCAAGAATGTAAGAGTACTTGGAACGCTTACATTTTATCTCTTGACAGCAGGCGCGACGCAGCGTATTCTTGAATATAGAAAAAAATGCCGCTGAAAGGCGGCATTTCATAACACCAAGGGTTAGAAAAAACTAACTACAGTAAGGAGGAAAACAGAATGACTGTCGGAGAACGAAACAAAAAAATGAACCTCACCGGTGTGCCGGAAACAATGCTTCAAACCATCTATGCCAGAGCAAAAGAAAGCAAAGGCCGCGGTGCGATTTGTGATAAAAAAGCCGAGGAAATCGTCAGCAGACTCGATTACGATTTTTCGCTTGCGGACAAAGATACCGCTATGCACAGCGGCGTTATTGCCCGCACCATTGTGCTGGATTGTTTGACAACGGCGTGGCTGGCAACGCATCCCGGTGGCGTTGTGGTTAACATTGCCTGCGGGTTGGATACCCGGTGCTATCGGATGAAAGGGTATGCACACTGGTATAATCTTGACCTGCCGGAAACGATGGCCGTGCGTGTAAAACTCCTGCCTGAGAGCGGCTTGATCTCACAGATTGCCATGTCCGCCATGGACAACTGGGGCGATGAAATCAAAGAGAAAAATGTGCCAGTGCTGGTCATCATCGAAGGATTGACCATGTATCTGTCAGAAGCGGACGTGCAGCGAATCTTTGCAGTGATTTCTGGGCGCTTTCAGCAAGCAACTGTGTTTGTGGAAATCATGAATCCGATGATTGTAAAGCGGTTCAAGGAAAAATCCATTGATGCCAGCAACGCAAAATTTGTGTGGGGTGCGAAAAATGGCGCTGCCTTTGCAAAACTTATGCCGGATTTTCAATTTAGGGAAGAGCACAGCCTGACGGAAGGGATGGCGGCCTTTGCGCCGATTTATAAGCTACTGGATAAGCTGCCGTTCGTGAGAAACATTTCAAACAAAATCATCATACTGGAAAAGCTGCTGTGATTTCTGCTTGAAACTGAAACAGTGAGTTGGAGAAGGGAAAAAACATGAAATATTTTTTGAATATATGATGCATAACATTGGTGTTAGGCGTTCGTACGCTAACCGATTCCGAATTACTTCTGTGAGATTCGATAGTCTCTGGGAGACTGTGTGCAGTAGCGGCGAAAAATTTTCTTGAAATAGCTGACATTTTCAAATCCAACTAAGAGTGCAATCTCTGTAATGGGAAGTAGGCTTGTGCGCAGAAATTCTTGAGCCTTTTGGATTCGTTGAATGTGCAGATATTCGCAGATCGTAAAGCCTGTTACTTGTTTGAAAATTCTCGTTAAATAATATTTATTTGTAAAAAAGAGTGATGAAAGTTCATCAAGTGAATGAGCTTCACGGTAATGATCCGCTAGAAAACCTGCAACACGGTTGACTGTGCGGATCTTTTCTGTCTCAGCCCCTTGAAAAGTAGCAGATGAAATTCGCGTAGCATTGTTTTTGGATTTGATTCGAAAAGAAAAAAGTAACATTTCTCGAAGCAAATATTCAATCATTTCTTGATAGAGTTCTTTTTGTGCTTTTGCTTCTTCTTTGATTTCGTTTAGCTTGGCATTTAAGATGGTTTGTTCGGAAGCTGTCAGAGTTAAAATGCTCATTTCATCTGTAAAAAGAGTGGAAAGTCGCCCATCGGCCATCTCATCAAACCAATGTTCCATAACAGCTTCCTCAATTTCGATTAAGAAGCGATGATGAAAATGTTGCTCAGCTGGAGAGGTTTTGTGAATCCTGTTTTTGCCGATGAAAACAAGGCTTCCTGGTTGGACAAAGAAGCTATTTCGATCAATAAAATAATAGCGACTACCTTCTAATAAGTAGTAGATTTCGTAAGTAGAGTGATAATGACGGTATTTCATATCAAATGAGCCACTGCGGGTGGCTTCCTCAAGTTGAAAATGATTTGTCTTTAATTCAAAATAAGTGCCATATGGTGATGGTGGAAATTCGTAGGTTTGAGAATTTTTTGTATTGTTTGTATCCATAAAAATCTCCTTTAAAACTAATCAATTAAAACTAGACGATTAGGTCAATATTGTTTTATTTCTTGGCATAAAAGCCAAAAAACAGCAAGAAAATAAATAGATCTGCATTTATAATAACAACTAAAGAAACAGTTGACAAGGGAAAATAAATATCAAATAAAAGAAAGGAAGGATTTACTATGATTTACAAAGACAATGCAGTAAAAGATCTTCGCATCGCCTATATTGGAGGCGGATCAAGAGGATGGGCGTGGACCTTCATGCGCGATTTGGCATTAGAACCAGCGCTTGGCGGAACCATCGTTTTGTACGATATTAACAAGGAAGCAGCGAAGGCAAATGAGGTGATTGGAAACGGGATTACCAAAAGACCAGAGGCAGTTGGAAAATGGAAGTATGTTGTTGCAGATACACTTGCAGAGGCACTTACGGGCAGTGATTTTGTTGTAATCTCGATTCTTCCGGGTACGTTTGATGAGATGGAGTCGGATGTGCATGAGCCGGAAAAGTATGGAATTTATCAGTCGGTTGGTGACACGGCAGGACCGGGAGGAATGGTTCGTGCACTCAGAACGATTCCAATGTTTGTTGAGATTGCAGAGGCAATTCGTGATTATGCACCGAAGGCATGGGTCATTAATTACACGAATCCAATGTCTCTATGCGTAAAGACACTGTATCATGTATTTCCAGAAATCAAGGCATTTGGCTGTTGCCATGAGGTATTTGGAACGCAAAAGCTTCTGGCACAAATTGCAGAAAGAGAGCTTGGCTTAACCAATATCGCACGAGAGGATATTGTCGTAAATGTACTGGGATTAAATCATTTCACTTGGTTTGATCGTGCTTCCTACAAGGGAATTGATCTATTTCCAGTGTATCGCCACTTTATCGAGACTCATTTTGAAGAAGGCTTTGAGGAAAAGGACAATAACTGGATGAATTCCACCTTTGCATGTGCACACCGTGTTAAATTTGATTTATTCCAAAAATATGGATGGATTGCTGCAGCAGGAGATCGCCATTTGGCAGAGTTCATGCCACCGATTTATTTGAAAGATCCACAGACGGTTGCCTCATGGAAGTTTGGTTTGACAACAGTTACATGGAGAAAAGAAGATCTGAAAAAGCGTCTGGAAAAGAGTAAAAGATTGGTATCTGGTGAGGAGCAGGTTGAGCTAAATCCATCCGGTGAGGAAGGAATCCTTTTGATAAAGGCTTTGTGTGGACTGACACGTGTGATCAGTAATGTCAATATTCCAAATACAGCAGGTCAAATTCCGAATCTTCCCAAATCGGCAGTTGTGGAGACAAATGCAGTATTCTCTAGAGATAGCATTGCACCAGTCTACGCTGGAAATTTGACAGAGGAGATTAGACAGCTGATGCTTCCGCATGTGATGAACCATGAGGATGTCTTAAAGGCTGCGCTCACATGTGATTACGAGATCATGCTTCGCGCATTTCGTCGCGATCCTCTTGTCACCTGTAGCAGTGCGGATGCAGACAAGCTTTTAAGAAAAATGATTGTAAACACAAAGAAGTATCTGCCAGAGGGTTGGCAAAAAATAAGCCTGAATCCGTGAAAAGAATTGATATCGCAAGTAAGACTCCTGACACTCGTAATTTCTACAGCTTTTTTTTGATGTGTTGTCATATGTCGCAAGATGGTATCTGGAGAAGGAAGAAGCTGATAAAATTAACCGTAAAATTGTAGAACATAGGAAGAAAAGTAAAGGGAAAAGTTGATGGGATATTTTGTGGAAGAGAAGGCACGTGTTTGTTGGTGAGTTCAGAGCATATAGAGAAATCTGTATGCTCTATTTTTTCCCATTTTTCGAGAAGGGAAGTAACATAATAAGTTAAGTGAGCGTATTTATAAAATAGAAGAAAGTGTAGAGCTATATGGACATGAATGAAAGCAGTAACCATTGACTTGAAAATTTGGAGAAAAGTCGAGGAGGTAAGAGATGGAGTTTGGAATTGCAAGTGTGGCAGGTATTACAGTCATCTGCTATTTGGCTGCACAGGCAGTAAAGGCCACGAATCTTGATAATAAGTGGCTTCCTGTAATTTGTGGGGTACTTGGAGGTATTCTAGGTGTTGTTGGTTTATATTGGATTCCAGAGTATCCGGCTCAGGATATTATTACGGCAATTGCTGTCGGTATTATGTCTGGTTTAGCAGCAACTGGTGTCAATCAGGTCTATAAGCAGTTATCCGGAGAAAAAACGGAAAAATAATTTTCAATTGATTTCCAGAACGTTTCTGTATATAATCAAAAAAGAAACGTTCTGGAGGAAAAGAAAGTGATCTACGAATTAAAGGATTCTGAAAAAGGAAAAGCAATTTTTGAAGGTTGGCAAGAAACAATGATTTATTCTTGTTTACAAAAGGTAATGGGACATATTTATGTTACTGATTTTGAAAATCCAAAATCTGCAGTCGCTATTGTGGGATGTTTTGCTTTTTACGCAGGAAAAACAAATAGGGAGCTTATTCAAAAGAAACCAGAAGGGTTTGCTATTTTGGTACCACAAAATGGAGAGTGGGAAGAGTTGATTGAAAAATGCTTTCCAAACGGAAAGAAGGTTACTAGATATGCAATTAAAAAAAATACAAGATTTGACAAGAAAACACTAGAACGAAATATAGAACAGCTTCCAAAAGGATATGAGTTAGCAAAAATTGATTCGGATCTATATGATAAATGTTTAACGAATCCGATTGCAGTAGATTTTGTCTCTTCTTTTGAAAATAAGGAACAATATTTGAAAATAGGAAGAGGTATGGTAGTAATAAAAGAGGGTGAGATCGTTTCTGGGGCGTCTTCCTATACCAGATACAATGATGGAATTGAAATCGAGGTAGATACAGCAGAAGAAGAGAGAAGAAAACATTTGGCATTGATTGCATGTTCGGCACTGATACGAAATTGTTTGGCGGAAGGTCTTTATCCAAGTTGGGATGCTCAAAATACGGATTCAGTTCGATTGGCTGAAAAATTAGGTTATGAATTTGATCATGAGTATATTGCATATGAAATTGCTTGATGATATTATGAAGCAAATAGCTGGATTAAGCAAAATTATCGCCAGAATTTTAAGGTTGAGAAACTTGCAGAACAATGGAATATGAGAGTTTCTCAGTTCTGTTAAAAGTTTAGAGATAGCATTGCACCAGTCTACGCTGGAAATTTAACAGAGGAGATTAGAAAAGCTAGACAGGCATGCGAAAAGAATATAGAATAAATGAATTAGAAAGTTATCAGGATGAGATATCGATAAAACTATCTGACAGATTTAAATACGAGAGGAGATCACAAAACAATGATTTATTTTACAGCAGATACGCATTTTGGTCATGCGAATATAGTAAAAATGTGTGAGCGGCCATATCCGGATATTGAAAGTATGAATGAAGCGATGATTGAGGCATGACAGATGCACAGTGCTATAAGAAAGCAAACATTGACCGAAAGCTCTTTTCTAAAATTCGCTCAGACAAATATTATAAGCCGTCTAAGCCGACTGTGCTGGCATTTGCTTTGGCTTTGGAACTGCCACTTGACCAGATGCAGGAGATGCTTGTCAAGGCAGGATTCTCATTATCACATTCAAATAAATTTGACATTATCATAGAATTTTTTGTAAAGCGAGGAAACTATAATGTGTATGAAATCAACGAAGCGTTATTTGCCTTTGACCAGAGCCTGATTGGGGCGTGAAAACAAAATGTCGCTTTCCATGCGACCACTCTTCAAAATAAAACTGCTATAGTATGGCTGTAAGGTATGAAAACAAGCAGCTATTTGGCGTGAGTAATGAATACCGTAACAGCGAACTCGGCAGGGCGAGATATTTTGGGAGGACAAGCACATGAGGAAGAATTTAACAGAAATCGTTTTTATTTTGGATCGCAGTGCATCGCTAAGTGCAGACTGGAAAAAGCGCATTGATGAGGACTACAAAAAGCGTGGTGGTCGCAGGCATAAGTGATATCATGTCTGGCTTAGCAGCAACTCACTAACTTAAAAAGAGCACCTAGAATGCGAACAGAGCAAGAATTTGCATAAAATGTTGGAAAGGAAATAAACGTGTTACAAAATCCATATAAAACGGCTGAAACGATACTTTTTGCATCATCCAAGCCTAGAGGCAAATTGAAAAGTGTTGATTTGTATGGACCTTCTGTTAAAGAAAAAAATGAAGGTTCACTATGTTCAACATTTCATCTTGAAAATGAAAGTGGTACGGGAGACATTGCTGCCTATTCGGTATTTCCAGGTATGGAACTAGTCTATAATGATATGCATATGAAGTATTGCAACAAAACGCAAAATCCTCGGACGAACTTTCTTGAAATTAATTATTGCAGAGAGGGGCGGTCTGAATGTACTTTTGGAGAATATAGTTATTGTTACATGACAGCTGGTGATTTATCCATTTGTTCTTTGCAGGGAAAATCACACACATCATCTTTTCCAACCTCTCATTATCATGGAATAACAGTTACGATTGATTTTGCAGAAATTACAGAAGAGATGAAGCAGATTTTATCACTTCTTTCGATTGATCTAAATCGAATTTTCGCATTTTCAGAAAAACAGGATTTTTATATGGTGCGTGCAAATGAAACGATTCAGCATATATGTTCAGAATTGTACACGGTACAAGATCATTTAAAGCCTAGCTATATTAAAATAAAGCTGCTGGAACTTTTGCTAATATTGGCAGAACTGAATTTTGATGCTGGCAAGAAAGATTATATTTATTTTTCAAAAGCACAAAGAGATTGCGTTTTAAAGATTCACGACTTTGTAGTAGAACATATCACAGAACATTATACGATTGAGGAGTTAGCAGAGCGATTTGAGATATCGCCGACTGCAATGAAAAAATGTTTTAAGGAAATGTATGGTGTTCCAATCTATACCTATTGCCGTACCTATCGTCTGCAGATTGCGGAGAAATTGTTAAGGGAAGGGCAATTATCGGTAGCTGAGATAGCTGCAAAAATTGGGTATATCAATCCAAATAAATTTACATCAGCCTTTTGCTCTGAATACAAAATGACGCCGACAGAATATAAAAAGGATGTCCAAATGGATAGAAAATAGTCTGCTTGGTCATTGAGATTTGAAACAGTACTAGATAAAATATGCATTGGTTAGCAAAAACTAACCAATGCATTTTTTTTAACTTGAATAAATCGTTTTGGAAGGAGGATATGAGTTCATGAATAAAAAGAAAAATGCCGAGCTATCGCAAATGTTCAAATTTGCGGGAAATCGTCATTGGCTGACGATTGCTGGATGTGTGTTGGCAGGAATTTCTACTGTGCTTTCGATGATTCCTTTTGTCTGTATCTGGTTCGTTGTTCGAGATATCGTAAACGCGATGATACAAGGAGATCAATCTCTTGCAATTGCGAGTGGGCATTATGCATGGCTTGCTGTTGCCTTTTCGCTTGTCAGTATCTTTTTGTATTTTTTAGCATTGTGTTGTTCTCATCTGGCAGCATTTCGTACAGCCACAAATATGAAGAAAGAGGCAATGCACCATATTGTCATGTTGCCACTAGGATATTTTAGCCAGAATGCCAGCGGACGGCTTCGAAAAATTATTGATGACAATGCCGGATTGACCGAAGGCTTTTTAGCTCATCAATTGCCAGATTTGACAGGAGCAGTGGTTATGCCGATTGCTGTTATCATTTTGCTGTTTGTCTTTGACTGGAGACTGGGGATCTGTTGTATGGTTCCACTCGTAATCAGCGTCTTTTTCTTAAAGAAGATGATGGGTGCAGAGAATGCAAATTTTATGTCGGGATATATGAGTGCACTGGAAAATATGAATAAAGAAGCGGTAGAGTTTGTCCGTGGAATTCCAGTTGTAAAAGTATTTCAACAAACCGTTTATTCTTTTAAGAACTTTCGCGCTGCGATTGAGGAGTACAAAAAATATGCCAGCGGATATGCAATTTGTTGTCGTATTCCATTGACAGGTTTTAATGTTACGTTAAATGGAACTTTTATTTTGCTGATCCCAGTCGCAATGATGATTTTTGCTGGCACAAGTGGACAGTCCGATACCCAGAAGTTGTTTTTTGATTTTCTGTTTTACAGTCTGTTTACACCAATCTGTACAACTATGATGAATCGTATCATGTTTGCAAGCGAACAGTTGATGGCGGCAAAAAGCGCTGTAAGTAGAATTGAAGCAGTTTTGCAAGAAAAACCACTCGAGGAAGCAAAAGCACCGAAGATGCCAAAGGATGCTTCTGTTGTATTTCAAGATGTTTCCTTTACGTATCCGGGGGCAAAGAAAAAGGCGTTATATCATGTAAGCTTCGAAGTCCCAGTTGGGAAAACAGTTGCGCTCGTCGGAGCCTCTGGCAGCGGTAAGTCGACAGCAGCAAATCTAATTCCGCGTTTTTATGACGTACAAGAAGGAACTGTTTTTGTAGGCGGTGTGGATGTTCGAAGGATTGCTAAAGAAGACTTAATGGAAGAAATTGCGTTTGTCTTTCAAAATACACGTCTATTCAATGATACATTACTTGAAAATATCAGGGCAGCGCGACCAAATGCTACTCGTACTGAGGTGATGAAAGCAGCAGAGGCAGCACAGTGTGGCGATATCATAAAGAGACTTCCAAAGGGGCTAGATACCGTAGTTGGAAATGGAGGAACCTACCTGTCAGGTGGTGAAAATCAGCGTATTGCATTGGCACGTGCAATTTTGAAGGATGCACCGATTATCGTACTGGATGAAGCAACTGCTTTTGCAGATGCAGAAAATGAGCATCAGATTCAGCTTGCTTTTGAAGGACTGACGCATGGAAAAACGGTTCTCATGATTGCACACCGTTTGTCTACGATTCAGAATGCGGATCAGATTTTGGTATTTGGTGGTGGTAACATCATAGAGCGTGGAAACCATGATGAGCTTTTAAAGAAAAATGGTGTTTATGCATCTATGTGGAAAGAATATCAGACACAGATTACATGGAAAGTTGGAAAAACCACAGAGGAAGGAGGAAAACTATGATTAGCAGATTGCAGAAAAAATATGCGTTGAGCGATCAGGGTGCAAAAGATCTTTTGAAAGCAATTATTTACTCGGTACTGGCCAATATCAGTTTGATGCTTCCAGTTGCGCTACTTGCGGTTGTTTTAAATGCAATGCTTCCAGTGGTTTTGGGAACAGAAGAAAAAATAACAGGAATTGCAGGAGATACAATTGTTGGAATTCTCATTTTGATCATTATTTTTATCCTCCATTATTTCCAATATACCAAAGCCTATATTGGCACTTATGAGGAAAGTGAAAAACGACGCATTACACTTGCAGAAAAGCTTAGAACGTTGCCTCTTTCCTTTTTCCATGAGCGCGATCTGGCCGATTTGACAAGTACCATTATGGGTGATTGTGCAAGCTTTGAGCATGCATTTTCCCACACCGTTCCTCAGTTTTATGGAGCACTGATTTCAACTGCAATTGTGTGTATCGTGCTTTTGATCATGAACTGGAAAATGGGACTTGCACTTTTGTGGGTCGCACCGGTGGCATTTGCAATTGTTTTGTTCTCACGCAAGCTGCAAGAGAAGCTTGGAAAGAAATATATGGCAGAAAGATTGAATCTGTCAGAAGGAATTCAGGAATGTCTGGAAACCGTGCAAGATATTAAAGCATGCAATCAGGAAGATGCCTATCTTAAGAAATTGGATGCGAAAATGGATATGGCAGAGAAAACACAGATTTCGAGTGAGATGGTCAGTGCAAGTCTTGTTACAACCGGTCAGATGATATTACGGCTTGGACTTGCAACGGTTATCGTTGTGGGAAACTCGTTGACTGTAAATGGGCAGATCAGTTTATTTACTTATATTCTCTATCTGATTGCAGCATCCCGTCTATATGCTCCACTTTCTGGAGCAATGGCAAATATGGCAGAGCTTTTTGGTGTAAGTTTGCAGGTGAATCGCTTAAAAGAAATACAGGAATATTCACTGGAAAGTGGACAGACTGATTATTGCACAAATGGTTACGATATTACCTTTGATCATGTAAAATTCTCCTATGAAACTGGAAAGCCAGTTTTGAGGGATGTATCGTTTACGGCAAAACAAGGACAGGTAACAGCATTAGTAGGACCATCTGGCGGAGGTAAAAGCACCATAGCAAAATTGGCAGCAAAGTTTTACGACTTAGATGGAGGAAAGATTACACTTGGCGGCACAGATCTTGCAAAAATTGATCCAGTCGCATTGATGAAGGATTTTTCGATGGTATTTCAGGATGTCGTATTATTTAACAATACGATTATGGAAAATATTCGCGTTGGACGAAAAGGCGCCAGCGATGCTGATGTCATTGCGGCAGCAAAGGCTGCAAATTGTCATGAGTTTATCGAAAAATTGCCACAGGGTTATCAGACGATAATTGGAGAGAATGGTTCAACACTGTCTGGTGGTGAGTGTCAGCGCCTTTCAATTGCTCGAGCACTGTTAAAGGATGCACCGGTCATTTTGTTAGATGAAGCAACTGCTTCTTTGGATGTGGATAATGAAACTCAGATACAGGAAGCAATTTCCAAGCTAGTTTGGGGAAAAACTGTTTTGGTGATTGCGCATAGAATGAGAACAATTGAGGCCGCGGATCAGATTATTGTACTAGATCAGGGTGTTGTGGCAGAAAGCGGAAATCATGATACGCTTATGAAAAAACATGGTTTGTATCGCAAATTAGTTGAGCTTCAGACCGAATCAGCAAATTGGAAAATCTGAAAAAATGTGAGAAAAACGTCATTGGATTATGAGAAATTTTATCAGGAAAAACAAAAAATAAACATTGACGGTAAAGTGGAAAGGCAGTATAGTGAATATTAGGTTAGTCATAACTAACATAATATAAATTTAAAAAGAAAAGAGGAAAAAAGATATGAGAAGAAAAATGTTTGTTATGCCACTTGCGGCAGCTATGGTTTTAAGTGCTGTTCCAGCATTTGCATCGGAAGGCACATCATCAGCAGAAGAGACAGTAGAAGAGACATCCGAGGCATCATCTACAGAAGAGAGCGAGAGTGAAGGGGTTGGAGATGTCCTTGCCAATTTAGAGGGAACCTATGAGGAGTTATTCCCAGTGATCGCAGATGCAAAGTATGATGATTTGTGGCTAGGCTTTTGTGCTCAGTATGGTGACGAGGAGAATGCGCAGCTGTATTCTGATATGTTAAAGGGTAGCACGACTGCATTGATTTATGGAGCAGAGGCAGTAGATACCTATGCAGAGAATCCAGATGACACGGCATTTGATTGCTACTTTTTACATGGAATTGCACAGTTTACGGTAGAAGGAAATACGATTAGTGGAACAGATGCAGACGGTGAAGAAGTATTTTCTCATACCTATACTTATATTGGTGATGCAGAGGATGGAAGCTTTGCAATTTACAAGAGCGACGACGAGAACTCTGGCGACTTTACCTATTTTGCATTTGCAGCAGATACGCCAGATACGACCTATCATATTGAGTTTCGCTACGGATATACCGAGTACAAGATCAATTCTTTCTATGATGGAGATTATGCCTACTGGATGGCATCAGGAATTAAGACAGATGCATCTGAGGATGTGATCAGTGATTGTGTTGAGCTGTTTTGCAGTGAGAATCTTGCAGAATAAATAAAACGAATCCTTATAATTAAAAGATGACAAGATAGAGTGTGTCGAGAAATCGATATGCTCTATTTTTTTAGGACACAGGCGTGGATGTAAGAGTGCCAAGAACTCTTATGCTAACAGATTCGAGGGTGCGGATTGACACGCTTCCAGAGGGTTGGCAAAAAATATAATTGATTTCCAGAACGTTTTTATATATAATCAAAAAAATGATTGATGAAATATCAATAAAACTACCTGACAGCTTTACGTGTTCAGAAGCGGCAAAAGCAATGGAGATTCGTGTTCGTAGAATTTCAGTAATTTAATTTTGGATACAGGAGGAATTGCTATGGAAATTAGAGTGCTTCGCTATTTTCTAACAGTTGTTCGTGAAGAAGGAATCAATTGAGCAGCCGAGGCTTTACATATCACGCAGCCGACACTTAGTCGCTAACTGTCCCAGTTAGAGAGAGAGGTTGGTGTTAAGCTGTTTAACAGAGGTGCAAAGAAAATCACTTTGACAAATGAGGGAATTTTGTTGAGGCGTCGTGCAGAGGAAATACTGGCATTGGTAGACCGAACAGAACAGGAGTTAATCGAACAGGACGAACAGGTGGAAGGTCGTGTTGTCATCACTGCCAAAGATTTGGAGAATACATCGCTGATTATTCCAAGAAGAAAAAATGTGCAGAATGAACTTACCAATTGGCTGGGGTACTCATTTCGGGAAAGTCATAAGTAAAAATGGTGCTTTGATGGTTCAAAGTGGTTTGGCATATTCTCTTGTAATCGAAGGTTCAGTTCCATTTTTGGACAAAGAGAAAATTATCTTTCGTCCAGTATCTCCGCGGCTCACCTCAAACAGTGTGCTGGCGTGGAAAAAAACAACAGCCGTTTTGTCTTGCGGCAACAAAATTTATTGAACACATGAAATGCCTTCTAAGCATGAGATAGGTATAAAAATTAAGCAGAGTCTTTTACTTATGATCTATTTTTTCATATACATCTTGCAAATATAAACAAAAAAGGATATACTTACAATAATTAGAATAAACTAACTTGAAGTGAAAGAAGTCGTTAATGGCAGGTGGCGTTTTTCGCTACCTGCCGTTTTTGTGTGCTTCACAAAAAGTTCATGAATTTCTTTCAGAAATCCCTTGACCGATAGTAACTATCGGATTATATAATCAGCCTCAAGCAATAGAAACAATCGGATGATATGCTGTCGCAAAAATAAGAATTCAGGGAGGAATCAATCAATGATATTTTACTTTACCGGCACAGGAAATAGTTTGTATATTGCAAAGCAGATAGAGGCAAACCCAATCAGTATTCCCCAGATGATTCATAAGGAAAATCAGGAGTATTTTGCAGACAGCATCGGAATTGTCGCTCCGATTTATGGACACGAGGTTCCCCAGATGGTGAAAGAGTTTTTAAAGAAGGCTGTTTTCCATACGGATTACCTTTACATGATCTTGGCTTACGGAAATCGACAAGCACATTCCACAGCAGCTTACATCAATTCTTTCAGATATTCGGGAAAAGAAAAATTTTATAACAGCTTGACGAGAATGTAAGATATATAACATTTCTTCATAATGGTCGTTAAAAATAGTTTGCAGTATATTCATAAGACTATTATACAGGAAAAGTAACAAAAAGACCCCCCCTCAAGATTGAGGGGCAGGGGAGTTGAATAGGCGAAGCCTATTTTTGTATCTTACCTATTGAAATACGTAAGTTAGCTTTTTGATGGTGCTTGACAAATATACAGATTTTATTGTACAATCCCCTTTAATAAAGGGGAGTAACCTGCGTTTTAACAAATACGTTTGCGGTGTCGTCAGTACGGTGGAGACATCCGGCACTGCAAGGAACTGGTGAGACTTTTATTGCATGTTTTGTCATGCAATAAAGGTTTCTTTTTTTATCAGAAGGAGGAAAAATAATGGATCTAAGTAAAATGTCTATTAAAAAAATCCGGGAGCTTATTGTGTTTACAGCACTTCTTGTGGTCGCCTTGTGGAAGTTTGATGTAGTGCTTGGTGTGCTAAAAACAATATGGGATATTATATTTCCGTTTGTGCTTGGTGGAGCAATCGCATTTCTTACCAATGTGCCGATGAGCTTTTTGGAAAAGAAAATTTTTGAAAAGGTAAAAAAGAAAAATAAGATAGTTAGAAAATTGGAAAGACCGATAAGTTTGATTCTTACTATTGTATTAGTAGTTGGTGTGATCGCATTGGTGATGTTCGGTGTGATTCCTCAGCTTACACGGACAATGGGAACTTTGGTGACGAGCATCAATGATTTTATTCCGCAGATGCAAAGTTGGATTGGAGAATTTTTCCATAATAATCAGGAAATTATGAATCTGGTAGATCAAATAGAGTTTGATCCAGATCAGGCGATTAAGTGGGGAATAAGCCTTCTTGGAAATGGTGCAGGAAATATGATGAATACGACAATGTCAGCAGTTGGTTCTATAGTCAGTGGAGTAGCAACCTTTTTCATTGCATTCTCGTTTGCCTGCTATATTCTTTTTCAGAAAGAAAAGCTGCATGTACAGATCAGAAAAGTATTTTTCGCTTTTCTTCCAAGACAAAAAGCAGACGATTTCCTTAAAGTGTGTTCTCTAACTTATCGGACATTTGCAAACTTTCTTGCAGGCCAGTGTCTGGAAGCTGTGATTCTAGGAAGTATGTTTGTTGTTACATTAAGTATTTTGAAGATGCCATATGCACTTTTGATTGGAATTTTAATTGCGTTTACGGCATTAATTCCTATTTTTGGAGCTTTCATCGGATGTGCAGTAGGAAGCTTTTTAATTTTCATGGTAAACCCACAACAAGCAATTTTATTCGTAATAGTATTTCTTGTGCTGCAGCAGATTGAGGGAAATCTGATATATCCTCATGTTGTTGGTGAATCTGTAGGTCTTCCTTCAATATGGGTTTTGGCGGCAGTTACGATTGGTGGAAATCTTATGGGAATAGTTGGAATGCTTGTTTTTATTCCGCTGTTGTCAGTGCTCTACACTATTTTTCGGGAATTTGTATATCTGCGTCTGAAAAAACAAAATATCAAGCAGGTGACAAAGACAGAAATAGAGGAATATACAAAAGAGGAAGATGAAGATATAGAAGAAACAGAAAAAAGCAAACTGTAATATACCTTTTCTTTACACAGGCAGACATCCTAAACAAACAAGACTGTGCACTAATGACTAGTTTATTATAGTTTGAAACTATGATTAGCAGTGAATTAAGGTATTATACAAATGATAAAAAATCCTGTATGATAGCAGCGTTAAGAACAATAATAGAGTTTTATTATAAAATACAGGAGGATTGCCATGAATACACCATTTCGCTATGATTTTGTAGGAAGCTTTTTGCGTCCGCTTTCTTTAAAAGAAGCAAGAAAACAGTTTGAGGCTGGAACCATCTCAAAGCAAGAGCTGGTAAAAGTTGAGGATGCCTGCATTGAAGATTTGATTGCAAAACAAAAAACAGCAGGTTACCATGTAATCACAGATGGGGAATTTCGCCGCGCAACATGGCATTTAGATTTCTTTTGGGAGTTCAACGGAGTTGGTCACACCAAGACAAAAACAGGATTGCCATTTCACGGTGAGGCAGCTATGATCGATGATACATACCTGACAGGAAAGATTTCCTACAATAACAATCATTCGTTTCTGCGTCATTTTGAATTTGTGAAGCAATTTGAGGATGAAAATACAGTTGCAAAGTTGACTATTCCGGCACCAGCACAGTTTTTGGAGCAGATGATCATGCCATTTGCATGGGAAAATACTTCAAAGTATTATGACACACAAAAACAGGTAGCAGAAGATATTGTAAAAGGATATCGTGCATTTATCAAAGACATTTACGCAGCGGGATGTAGAAATCTTCAGCTTGACGACTGTTCTTGGGGAATGGTTGTTGATTCAAGTGCACCAGTATTTTTTGGAACAACAAAGGCAGGTCTTGAGAAAATTAAAGAACAGCTGCTTGATGTTAACAATAAGGCAATTGAGGGCGCTCCAAAGGATCTTGTGATTAATACACATGTATGTAGAGGAAATTTCCATTCTACATATGCAAGCAGCGGTGCATATGATAGTGTAGCAGAGACACTTTTCGCAAAGGAAAATGTAAATGCCTATTATCTAGAATTTGATGATGAACGTTCTGGTGGTTTTGAATGTTTACAGAAGGTATCAGGTGATAAAAAAGTAGTTTTGGGCTTGATTACAACAAAGTCACCAAAGCTTGAAGATAAACAGGAAGTAATTAACCGTATTCACGAGGCAGCAAAATATGTGCCGCTTGAGCGCCTGTATTTAAGTCCACAGTGTGGTTTTGCTTCTTGTGAAATTGGAAATAAGCTTACTGAAAAGCAGCAGTGGGCAAAGCTTGCACTTGTAAAAGAAATTGCTCAAGAAGTCTGGGGCGAATAAAGAATCAAAGCCATCGGAGATTGATATGATCTGATATGCCCCCTGTCAAGTAGACAAGTTAAATATCTAAAATGAGATGCTGATGAACGACCGTACAAAATGTGCGGTCGTTTTTCTATGCACACCATCTTT
>ERZ824978.581-NODE-581-length-50424-cov-5.693284_pt1 | contig 50424 bp, 62 predicted proteins | sample MGYA00519860_ERZ824978 | MGnify/ENA primary metagenome ERZ824978 (study PRJEB31778, sample SAMEA3449184) | human gut metagenome | biome: human gut; feature: human-associated habitat; material: faeces | place: United Kingdom | collected 2010/2012 ... | reverse complement strand
TCATAAGAAGAATTTACGAATACAAAGGGGAAACCATAATCGAACACATTGAAGACCGTTACACTCCGTATGACCCACCGGCGGTTTCCATTGAAGGAATACTTACCGTTTTCCCATTCAAAATTTACACGGATTTAAGCGTTGAATGTAAATGCCCTGAACCCGATGGTACAGGGATTGCAAATTGGGTAAGAGGGGATTTAAAAAGGCTTAGTTACGAGTACCATGCTGCGCATATTCCGGATATTCATTATGCCTTGTGCCGGGTTTTGATGAAGCAGCATTTTTATAAAATCCAAAAGGCATTCATTTACAAGATCAATAGGGTTTCGGGGAGAATTTACTAACCAACCCAATTTGGATTCCGTTTCCTTTAACGCCCATCGCGGAACGGAATCCATTTTGAACTTTGCGCACTTCCCCCCTTGCATAAAGTCGCCTTTCCGCGAAGATTTTATATTTTCTCTTAAAATATCCAACCGTTTCATAAGTTCGCATAGTCCCGTGGTGTAACGGCAGCACATTTGATTTTGGTTCAAATAGTTCAGGTTCGAATCCTGGCGGGACTGCCAATTCTTACCACTTAATCCGAAATTTCTCGTATTTTTTTCAAAAACCGCTTCATATAACCACAAGGAAGCGCAAAAGGGACGCTTCAAAAATCAAAAAGGATTTTGAAAAACGGATTAAAGGGGATTTTCACAATGAAAATTGAAACCGCTGCTGTTGCCGAAAATATCCTTATGGGCGACCTTGTCGAGAAAAAGTTCGGAATCATTGAAAACGAAAAGATGTACCGAATTCTTTCTTCGAAGATTTACACCAACAAAATCGCCGCCCCGATCCGGGAGCTTTGCTGCAACGCTTATGATGCCCATGTCGAAGCCGGAAAGAAAGGCGTACCGTTTCGGGTACATGTCCCGACTTTTGAGGAATCTTACTTCGAAGTTCAGGACTTTGGCCCCGGTTTGAACGCAAACGAAATCGAAAATCTTTACACGTCTTACGGGTATTCCAGTAAGGAAAATTCCAACAACATGATCGGATGTCTTGGGCTTGGGAGTAAGAGTCCTTTCGCTTACACCGAAAGTTTCTCGATTCTTTCCCGGAAAGGAGGAATTCAGTATTATTACAACTGCATTATGGACAATGGAGTCCCCAAGCTGGTTAAGTTTGATGAATTCCCTTCCAATGAACCTTCCGGCTTGACGATTCGGTTTGAAGTTAAAAATGGTGACGTTCGGAATTTCGTTGATGAATGTAAGAGCATTCTTCGGTTCTTTCAACCGGTTCCGGTTTTCAATATCGAAAATTTCGATTTGCCGTCGTACCCGGAATTTGAACACGGAATTTGTATTAAAAGAGGATTTTACTTTTCCAATAACCGCATGTTTGATTCCGGGGTGCTGATGGGGAATGTGCTTTACCATTTCAACCCTGAGAGCGTGCTTAACCATCCAGCATGCAACGAATCGGAAAAAATCAAAAAGCTGTTTTCTTACGCTTACGGTTTGATTATTCAGGCAGAAATCGGCGACGTTGAAATTTCCGTTTCCCGGGAAGCCGTTGAACTGAAAGAAAAAACCATAAAATTCATTCAAAACCGCATTTTGAACTATTTTGAAAACGTCAAGAAATCGCTTTTCGAAAAAGAATACCCCAATCAGCTCGAATTCCTTATCGAATACAAAAAGTTCATTGAAAGGAACAAATTCCTTCCTGAAACCGATTTCAATTCGCAAGTTGAAAAGTTTAAGATTCCTTTTGAAGGCAAAATGGAATACCTTATGGTGTTTAAGAATTGGAGAAACGATTACGAACGCCGTTTGTGCTCTTGCGAAAACGAGTTTACTTTCAAACCTGATAACATTCGGGAATATATTACCTTTGTTTATAACGAAAAGAAACTGCTTTCAACTTCAAAAATCAATAACCAAGTCATGGATCCCCGATACTTGTTCATCATTTTTCAATCGAAAGAGTTTTTTGAGGCATTGAGAAAGCAGAACATTCAAGTTCACGACATTAGCGAATTCCGTACTGTTCCTCAAATTACCGAACGTAAAAAGTTTTTCAGCGGACTGTATTTCAAAAATTTAAGAACCGGAAATTATAGTAAAGTGCCGGTTGAAACGCTCGAAAATAAATCACAAATCTTTTACGTCCTTTTCGACAAAAAGAATAATAAGATACTGGATTCGGAATTCGAGCGTAATCAAACCCGCCTGAAACTGGAGTCTTCTTTTTGTTATAAACCAGTGTTTTACCTTACGGAGTCAAAGCTAAAGGAAATTAAGGACGATTCTCGATTTGTGAATTTTGTTGATTACATAAACGCGAATTACGGTGTCGAAAGCGAAATTTTCAAGAAACTCCGGAATAATTTCCTTTTAGAAAAAATCAGCGTCATGAATAAAGAAAACTTGGAACTCAAGTTCGACGTGAGTAAATTTCCGGTGGAATTCCGGGAACTCCTTACAATTGAACGAGTCTATATTTCGGATGATTTTGCCCGTTATTGTTCATGGGACTTCAAAGTGGAAGAAGAACTTGTCAAGCGATTTTATACTTACATGATAAACAAGTTTCCGATTTTGAAACTTTATTTTTACGATAATTCTTCAATTAGTTCATATCGTGATATGAGAAATTTACTAAACAAAGAACTTAACCAGTACATCAAAGAAATCGAAAGCAAGGAGTAACCAAACCATGTGTAAGAAGTACATCATCCGCGAAGACGAGCTGATTTACTACTCCCGGCAGAAAGGGTTTGTCAGCGTCAAGAAGGAAAACCCGAACTACAAGAAAATCCTCGAATTCCTGGTTTCTCCAGATTTCAGCGAAACGAAATTCCTTGACATGGCTCGGGAAGAGTTTGATGTAAAAAAGGAACTCGGTTCGGAAGTCGAAAAAATTGAAATTCCCACCGAAGTCAATAAGAAAATCGGCGAACTCGTTTCCGAAGGCTACGAAAAGAAACATTACGAAAAGTTCTTTCATCGCTGTTCGAAAAACCCGAATCCCGAATCGGTCAAAATGCTTTTCGAGTTTCTTACGAAGCACCACCTTACAATCGATCAGGACGGTTTCTTTTACGCGTACAAAAAGGTAAAAAGCGATTTGCTTGACGTATATACCGGAAAAATCAAGAACGCCGTTGGGACTTACGTTGAAATTCCGCGTGAGAAATGCACCTTTGATCCGAGAAGTGCCTGTGGCCCCGGTTTGCATTGTGGTTCGTTGGAATATGCTCAAAATTACGATTCCGACAGAGGCAAGGTTCTCCTTATCAAGGTCGACCCCAAAGATGTAGTATCCGTTCCGCATGACCACAATGCCGCAAAGATTCGGGTTTGCCGGTATTATGTGGATTCGATTTATGAAGCAGGAACGGCACTCCCCAACACCGTAATCAATGGAAACAAAAAGAAGGTTGCAGTCAAAAACTGCCGCACTTCTCAATGGACTCCGGAGGAAGAGGAAATTCTCCGCAAAACCGTTTTGAACTCCCAGAACGTCAATTGGAAGCAAGTGGCAGCGGTTTTGAAACGTACCGCCGAGTCTTGTCGGAAAAAGTGGTATTCGCTTAAAAAAACCGTTCCCAACAATCTGAAAGTTTCCCCGAAAGCCAAGTCGAAACTTCCGAAAGCGAAAACAAGCCCGATTTCCTGGACTCCTATGCAGGAAACCAAGCTCGAAGTCGCAGTAAAGAAGCATGGTACCAAATGGAAAGTCATTGCCAACATTGTCGGCATGTCCGAATCGGCTTGTCGTTCCAAGTGGAGAAGACTTAAAAAGTAACTCCGATAAAAGAGCGCCTTTTCAGGCGCTCTTTTCATTTAAAGATTCAAAAAAGAGGAAGAAACAAAAATGCCATCCGAAATAAAGAAATGGGAAAATGTGCCGGGGCAGCGGTTTTATCTTGTTGAAAAATCGGGAAGACTCCTCGGCATATTTTCGAATCGTAAAAAGCTCTTTGAAGCGTTGCAGTTTTCCGGAATTGAAAATTGCTGTATTCACGGAAAACGGAAAAACAAGGAAGTCAACGACTCCACCATCGGGGACGAATTAATTACCAACAATAAGTTCTGCAAAATATGGCGTGGAGAGGAAATCGCCTTCCGAATTTGGGAAATCGGTTTGAACCATATCAACCCGGAAATAATCTCCGAGAGAACGAAAGAGTCCTTATAATTTCCTTATTTCAAAAAGGAAAATTGAATGCGAACAGGAAACGGAAACTACATAAGATTTGGACGGTTCGAAATTCGAACGACTTCATTCTGGCTTTCGGTACTGGTTTCGATTTTGATTTTCCTGACTTGCATTTACGCGATTGACGCATATTTCCGATACGTACAAAGTATGAAACCGGCGCTTTTGGAACAACCAAAAAATCCGTAAATTATTTTATTCGCTTCATAACAATTTGAACACTTCCATTTTTAAAAGAAATAAGGACAAACGATGATTTTCTTTACTGCGGATCAGCATTTCAACCACGCCAACATCATAAAGTATTGCAACCGGAAGTTCAACGATGTCGAGGAAATGAACGCACTCCTCATTAAAAACTGGAATAGCGTGGTTGCCCCTGAAGACGTGGTTTATATCATTGGCGACTTCGCATTCAGCGACCATAAACGTTTTCTTGACGCTCTCAATGGTACCAAACATTTAATTGCCGGTTCCCATGACATGGTACCCAGGGAAATCATCGGTAACGAATTACAGTCCGTTCAGAAATACAAAGAACTCACCATAAAGAATCAGCGGATCATCCTTTCGCATTGTCCGCTTCGGTGTTGGGAGTATGCTCAAGAAGGTTCCATTCATCTTTTTGGACACGTCCACGGGCGAGTAACCACTTACAATCTTTCCATGGACGTTGGGGTTGATACGCACAATTACACGCCTTACAGCCTTGAAGAAATTCTTCAATACATGAGCAACAAGAAAATCGATATGCGCCGGGACGGTCGAATTCTTATACGAAACGGAGTCGAACAATTTTATCAAGACGACATTCGCTGGTTCGAACATGTAGTAAACACATTCAAAGATAACGTAAGGTCGGTACGATGAAAAAGCGATTTGTTTACGACGGCGATTTGTTTCTGCTTGGTTCGAAAGACGAAAGAGCTCCCAAATTCAGAAAGCAGAAAAAGCGGTACGGCTTTTCTGACGATGAAACATGGAGTCTGGATTATACCATTGCCTGCTTTGTTCTGCCCCGGCTGAAACGGTTCAAAAAGGTCAGCAAGTCCTTTCCTGCCGGTTCTTCCCCAAAGGAATGGAATAAAAAACTTTCCTTTATGATTTACGCAATGAAGCAAATCAAACAGGACAAGGTGAACAATGACAACTTCAAGAAAGTGCAAACCGGACTTCAACTTTTCGGGGAAAACTTTCTCGATTTATGGTGGTAAAAATCGTTATAGCAATATCAACACAGAAGAAAAAGTCAATTAACTAAAAGGAAGTAACAAAATGGAAACGTGTGAAGTAAAAATCGAAATGACCGTTACGCTTAAAGACGGGGAATCCATTGAAAAGTTCAAACCCTTTAAAGCTCACCCCGGCGATGCTGCATTCGACCTTATGAACGCCGAAGATTACGAAGCCATCGTAATTCCCCCGAATGGGAGAGTGTTGTTCAGCGCCGGATTTAAAATGGAACTCCCGGAAGGATGGGAAGCGCAGATTCGTCCCCGTTCCGGTAACGCAATTAAAAATGGCATTACCGTTTTGAACACTCCTGGGACGATTGATTCCGGGTATCGGGGAAACGTAGGAGTTATCCTTTACAACTCCAACAAGGAAAATCCCATTACAATCCACCGGGGCGATAAGATTGCCCAAATGGTCATTCAGCGAATTCCGGAAGTAAGCCTTAAATTCGTCGACTCCGTCGAAACCGAAACCGAACGTGGTGAAGCCGGTTTCGGTTCAACCGGACTGGCAGGCAAATAATCCTTAAAAACTGGTTTCGCTTCATAAGAGAGCAGGACGAAAAATTCTCCTGCTTTCTTATTCACCAAAGGAGTGCCACGGTTAAATGCCAATCGAATTGAAATACCAAAAGGGGGAATCCCACTTTTATTTGCAAGTGCCTTTCGATTTGAAAGATCAGGCAAAGAAAGTCGGGGGCGTATGGGATCCCGGAAAACGTTCCTGGAAATACGCGGTCGATTTGAAAATATGGGATGCAATTAAACAAACTTTCAAAGGGCAGCTTAGCGTCCCGGTAAGGTTTGTTAAGGAAATCGAACGCGTCGAGAAACAACAGAAAGAGTTCCTCGAACTTCGTAACAAAGCGATGGAAGACAATCCCGTCGACTTTTCCGTTGACGGAATTTCGCTTGAAGGAAAAAATCCCCTTTTCAACTATCAGAAATGGGGGATAAAGTGCGGACTTCTTGTTGGTGATGGTTTTCTTATTGGTGATGCTCCGGGACTTGGGAAAAGCGTACAAGCGTTAGGAATTGCGCTCCAGCGTAAAAACGCCGGGGAAATCAATAATTGTTTGATTGTCTGCCTTGCCGCGATTAAGTATAACTGGCTTGCAGAAATCAAGAAATTTACCCATGAACGTGCCATTGTCATTGACGGTACTCCCGAAGAACGGAAAAAGAAGTGGATGGCTTCGGGATACTTCTTCAAAATCGTCAATTACGAAATCGTAGTAAGAGATTTGTTTATAAACCCGAAATCCAACGAAGTTATCGACAAAGAAGAAATCGCCTTTCGAAAATATCTTGCCAAATCTTTTGATATGATTGTCGTGGACGAAATCCACGCCATAAAGAGTCATCAAGCTCAGCGTACCAAAGCGTTGAAACAATTAACTTCACATTATCGAATTGGCTTGTCTGGAACTCCGGTGGATGGACACCTTGAAGAACTTCATTCCATTTTCGAGTTTTTGAAACCGGGACTTTTCGAAAGTCGGGGAAGGTTCCTGGATAAACACGCAATCTTTGATCACTTTGGCACCATTCAGGCTTATGTCGAAGTCGATACAGTAAGGAAGAAAATCGAACCTTACTACATTCGTCGTCAGAAAGAAAAAGTGTTGCAAGACTTGCCGGAAAAACTTTTCAAGGACGTTTACGTTGAACTTGAACCTAAGGAACAGCGCCTTTATAAAGAACTGGTAAAGGGCGCTCACGAAATAACCGAAGAATCCCAGGCCGCCGAAAAAGTCCTTCGGGCAAGGCAGTTTCTGGATTTTCCGGAAATTCTCGGTATGCATAATAAATCGCAGAAATTCTTTGCGCTTGCGGATTTGTTGGAAGAACTTATCATAAACAACAAAGAAAAAGTGCTTATCTTTACGCAGTACAAGGAAGTGCTTGATTTGATTCTTTTCAACCTTAAGGGGAAATACCAATGTCTTCAAATTCATGGGGGAGTTGGCTCCAAAGAACGAATCGACATCGTTAACGAGTTCAACAATACTTCGCGTTACCCCATACTTATCGGTACCGATGCGATGTCCACTGGATTGAATATCGGTGGTGCCCATGCGGTGATTCATTACGAGGACAGTTACTCCCCGGCAATCATGCAACAGCGTAACGACCGCGCTCATCGAGCCACGACAAGGCATAATGTAACAGTTTACCGGTTTATATGTAAAGACACTATTGAAGAGCGTGTCCGTAGCATTCTCGGAGATAAGATGAACTTGAACAACCAGCTTTTCGATGAGTCTTGCAGCGAATTCGGAGTTGGGGGCTTTACGAACCTTGACCTTCTTAAATGTTTGTGATAATTCAAAATGATTTACCGTAAAAAGCGTATACCTACCGTCAACCTTGAACGACACATTTTACATTACCTTGTTTCCAATAAAACGATTTTACAAGGGCGAATAAGCAGCTGCCGGGATGAGTGGTTTACTTCTGAAAGTCGGTTTTCGATTTATTTGATGATTTCGAAACACTTTGAAGAAAACCACACCTTGCTTACCGAAACCCAGTTTGATTGCGAACTGGAACTTTTATGTCCCGGCGAGGACAATGAAGCCCGGCGCAAGGACATCGAAGCCGAATACAAAATCGTTAAGGAAATCAAACCGGAAGATGAAGCTTCCGTAATCATAAGCCGGTTGAACGATGCGCTTCTTACTTGCGAAACAGAAGATTTGCTCATGTCGGCTTATGACAGTCTGGAAAAGGGCGATACCGAAGAAGCTCTTTCCAAACTGAAACAAGGCAGTCTTAATCTCCGAAAGCCTGACGACAAATCACGAGTCGTTTCCCTTTGGCAGGAAACACAAGACTGGATTGCAGAAGTCATAAACCGTCGGGATTATCCCGAAAAATATGCGGGAATCCCTACGGGTTTCAGAAAGTTTGACGAATGTACCGGTGGTTTGTTTCCTGCGGAGCTTACGGTGATTTTTGGTTTGTCAGGGAAAGGCAAGTCCACCCTTATGAAGCAAGTTGGAGTAAACGTGCGTCGAAAAGGATTCAACGTGCTTCACTGCGGTAACGAAGAAAACGAGTTCCAAATGCGCACCAAGTACATTTCCGTGGAAACCGGAGTAAAATACTCACATTGGAAGCGCGGTACTTTTACCGAAGTCGAAATGCGGAAATTTGAAGAATACCGCGATCAACAACAAGACGAGAACATCGGGCAGCTTTATATTTACAATTTCCCACAGCAAACCGATGCCACCATGATTGAACGCCAACTTGTCGAATTGAAAGCAAAGGGAGTTCGAATCGACCTGGTTATTGTGGACTACCTTGATTTGATGTCTTCAATCAAACGGGCCTATAACGAAAACGACGAAGGCGGTCGAGTAACCGGGGATTTAAAGCAAATTGCAATCAACTTCAATATACCGGTACTGGTATGTACTCAGGCCGGGGAACAAGCCGAAAAGCAGGAAACAAGGGAACGTCCTTTCCTTACGGCTTCGGACGTTTTTGGTACCAAGCGTAAGGTACATTCCGCAAACACACTGGTGGGCATAGTAAACCAGACTGCTACGGTTGGAGCCGGTGAACGCGATGAAAGCGAACTCAAACGACATCGGCTGGTTATTTGCGTACCGAAAAATCGTGACGGCCCGGTATTTACGTTTCGACTTATTATTGAGGTTGAAACCGGTCGAGTTATCGAAGACGACGAAAACGACCCCATTGGAGTCGATCAGGAAGCTCAGGCCGAAGCCATACTTCAAGAAGGATTATCGCTTGAGGATAATTCCCAACAAACCCAGAAAACCATCAAGAAAGTCCTTGAAAACAAGGCAATGCGGATTCTGGAAGAAATTGACGGGGAAGAAAGTTTCCTTACTTCTACGCAAATGGAAGAAGTAAACCACCCTGCCCCGGAACCGGTTTTTGACGATACCGAGGAAATCAAAGCTCTTAAAGAGCAGGAAAAAATCGCCGGTTCCATAAGCAGTCTGCTTCGTTCAAGGAAAAAGAAGAAATGAGCTTTAAAGAACGTTATTTGCAATATCAGAAAAGGCACGCTCCCAAAGACCGTCCGGTATCAAGGCGCATGTTGGAAACTCTTATGCAAAACATCGACTTTGAAAGCACTTTGCTTCGGCTTGGGATTTCCGCAAAACCTTGTAACAACAAGGGAGAGTACTGCGGATTTTGCCCCGATCACGAAATGTACAAGGGAGTTCCTCCGAGCGACCCTAAATGGTACATAAACGCCAACACCGGACTTTCCTATTGCCAAACGGAATCCAGAGGTTCAAACCTTATCGAAATCGCAAAACACATACTTGGGCTTTCAACAAACCAGGAAGCCTTTGAAAAGCTCCTTGATGGCAAGCCGGTGGAAATTCGGTTTACTCCCCGAACGCAAACCGTTCCGGAAGAAAAAGAACTCCCCGATCAAGAAAAGCTCAAACAAGTCTTAAGTGAAGTTGAACCGATTTTTGATAAGGGAAAAATTTCAGACGAGTGCATTGCCTACTTTGAAAGGGATAAAATCAATTACGATACGCTTTTGAAGTTTGGGATTGTTTCCTGCGACTACGGGAGGTACAAAGACCGCGCTCTGGTGCCGTTTCTTGACAAGGGATTAAACCTTGTAGGGTTTATTGCGATTGACTTTCTCGGAAAAGAGGAATGGGCAAAACGCCACGCTCAATACCATATTGGGATTGATTCGTCCCGGACGTTTGAGGAAATTTATCCTTTCTTCCTCAAGAAGTACAAGAAAACGCTTTACGCGCCGGGTTTCCTTAGCCGTTTGCACCTTTACGGGTTTTACGAAAATCTTTCGTTCCTTAAAACTCCACCGGATTATCTGGTATTGGTAGAAGGGGAACGCGATGCCTTGAAACTTATTCAAGAAGGAATCCCTTGCGTAAGCGTGCACGGCACTTACATCAAAGATGAACAAAGACTGTTGTTGAAGTCATCGGGGATTCTCCCGAACCTTAAAGAACTTTTTCTTGGTTTTGACATGGACAAGGCAGGAAACACTGCCGTAAGTTCAGCATTTGAAATTTTCAGTAAAGAAATTGATTCCGACAAAATTTTCGTACTGAACTTCCCGGACGGTAAAGACCCGAAGAAATTCTGCCGGGAAGAACTTCTGCAAATCATTGAGAATAGTCGAACATTGAAAATAAGGACACGGGAAGCGGTATCATGAAGAAAACTAACATCATTTCAGGAGCGTGTTTTGGGTATTTCGACGATTCATTTGCCGATTGCCTTAAATGTAAAATTGCTGAAAGCTGCTACCAGGCTACCCATTCGGATAAAGTAATGGAAGTCCGGGCAATTCCAAAAACCATTCACACCCAGGTGGACTCGCTCGTAAAAGAATGGAAACCCAAAGGGCCGGTTCCCGTCGAAGTCCCGAATTTTCAGGAACAGGAGCTTTTCCCTCCCGAGGAAGAAGACCATGTCCCAAACGATTGATTATCCTTATTGCGTTTTCAATTTTGCGGAATGGAACCCAGTACAGGAACAGTGCTTGCCTTACTTCTGCCAAGACAAGAACCTTGTCGTTTCCGCAAGCGTTGCCGCAGGGAAAACCGCCATTGCCGAAGCAATCATGGGTTACGAACTCAGCTTTCCCAGTGCAAAGGCGGTTTACGTCTGCCCATTGAAGGCATTGAGTGCAGAAAAGTACAACGAGTGGAAAAAACACGAAACATTTGGGGAATTTCAAATCCTCATACTCGACAGTGACCATGAAGTTTCTCCGGAAGAACTCGAAAAGGCCCGTCTGATTATCGCGACAGTTGAATCGATGAATATACGCTGCCGCAGAAACGAATCATGGATTCGCAAAGTAAGGGTACTGGTATTTGATGAAGCCCACCTTTTCGACCACGAAAAAAGAGGCTCTTGTTCCGAATCTTTGATGATGGATTTGACAGAAAACAATCGGGAATGCCGTTTGATCTGCTTGTCCGGAACGCTTTCCAATACTCGGGAAATTGCGCTCTGGTGTAACCGGATTAACGGGAAACCGACTCCGTTCATTGCTTCAAACTGGCGACCGACCAGACTCATAAAACTGGTCGAACCCATAAACGAGCTTGCTCAGCAGTTTCAATTCGTCGAAAAGAAGATCAAGGCTTCCCGTTACGAGAAAGTTTTGATTTTTGTTCATTCGAAACGTATCGGGGAAATGCTTAAAAAACACCTTCGGGATTCCGGAATTCGGTGTGCGTTTTATTCTTCCGATCTTGACGTGGGTCAACGCGAGGAATTGTTGAAGAAATTCCGTTCCGGTAACACACCACTTGACGTGCTTATTGCGACAAGCTCTTTAAGTCAGGGAGTGTCGTTATGATTGAAAAGGTTTTGATCCTCGGAATACGCAGAGGTGGTTCTCTTATCCCTTCCAGCGAAATTCAGCAAATGATAGGACGCTGCGGCAGGAGTTATACCGAATCCGGAGAAGCCACTCTTATCGTTCCCGAAAAGGAACTTTCTCTTGCAGAAGAATATCTTCACTCTCCACCGGAACCGATTTCTTCCACTATGAACGAAGTGGAAAATGCGGCGTTTCATTGCATTCCCGCAATTTACCAGAACAAAATAACTAATCAAGAAACTTTTGATCGCTGGTACAAACGAACGCTTGCTGCCGTTCAAGGGAAGTTCATTTATTGGGAAACCGTGAAAGATTACCTTGTCGAAAAGGAATGTCTGTATTCGAATTCCACCGGAATAAGCTTAACCGAACTGGGAAAGGTTTCCTATTGGTTTTATTATTCCCCGGAACGACTCTGGGTTTTAAAGAACAAGCTGCTTGTACTCATGAACGAGCAGCTCCAAAAGGACGAGTTCGCTTTTTCGTGGTTGCTGGCTTACCAACACCGAGCGGTTGGGGAAGTCAACGTACAGGAAGTTGCCGAATATAAATCTTCCGTAGCGGAACGGGGACTTCGCTTTGACGCTGGGGAAACTTTGGAAGGATACGCATATCATTGTTTGCTTACTCGGAAAAGGCCCGGTTTCCTTAAGTTTGAAATTGCCGACATGAAACAAGATTTAGGACGACTTTTCGGGGCGTTGAAACGCATTGCGGAAAATTACTGTCCTGCGGCACTCAAATTCATTTCGGTTTGGGAAATAAGTTTCGAACGCAGATTACCTTACTCGCTGGGGAAAATCGCCCTGGAGTTTGCCGGAGCGCCGAACACGGTAATTTTCGAGCTAAATTCTTTTTCGGTTCATACAGTAAAAGAACTACTTGAAAAACAACATCGAATTGAAAAATACGGGACTTCCTCATTAAAGAACTTTATCCATGGACACGAACTATACCAGAAAGCAGCTCGAAAGGCTTAAGGAAAGCTGCAAAACCGCTTTCCCAAACGAACGGCGGCTTTCAATCTTACTGCGATTCCCGGAAAATAGTTATGCCCCGGAGGATTTGCAGTTCCTTGAAAGGTTCCTTGCGCCGGAATTCCCTGAAAACGTCCGTATTCAGGTTTTGCGGCTTTTGTGCAAGTTTGGTAATTCCGTTTCAAAATACCTTGACACGGTGGGAAACAATTCATCGGTATTGAATCATGAAATCATAACAATCGCGGAATCCCAAAATGATCCCGATACTATAATTGCCCTTGCTTCCGAAGACCGGGCAAACATAAACTTGATTGTAACAGCACTCGAAAGAATGGGAAAAAAGGAATTTCTGGTTTCGTTTCTTTTCTCTGAAAACGAGGAGCTGGTCGACCTTATACAACATTTGGAGTGATTAAATGGCTTACGAAAAGCGTCCCTACCCGTTACTTGATGAAATTAAGATGCATGTTTTCCTATGGGCTTCCGACAATGAATGGAAAAAGCTCCCTCCCGCAATCAAGGAAGCTGTTACCATCACCATGAATGAAATCAAGGTAAGTGAAGCTTTGAAGTCCTACGGCATCGAAGACGAACGAGTTACCCCGGAAAACCTGCCTTCGTCCGAAAAGAGGAAGTTCATTGCAATCTTTAAGCAAAAGTACCTTGAATACAGCGACCTTGTTTATAACGGGACAATCGACTCGGCAACGCTGTTTATCGTAGGTAACCTTGTACAGCGGCTTGTTGCGGAAGGAGCAAGTTCCATTGAATATTTGAACTGGTTCTTTGACGAGTTCATGCGGGAAGAGTACAACAAGAAAAAATACGCTCCCCCAAGCATAAAGATTGCGACTTCCAGTTTCGTGGTGGATAAATACTTGTTCCTGAATAAAGACAATCTTCGGGTAAGGAAGCAGTCGCTCCTTAATGCGAAGGTCAAAAATGCCGTAACGGAACTGGCGACCCGTTTCCTTGAAAAAATCAAAAACCGGGAATTCGCCTTGAAAATACTCGATTTTTCAAAGGGAGAAATCAGTTTAAAGAAATTTTCTACGATTTTTCTGACTTTACTTCATAAGAATAACGAAAACGAAATGATTGAAGAATTGAAGAAAATCATTGGAGAATAAAAATGGATTCATTCGAGGAAGCCTTTAATCAGGCTCATGATTTTACTTTTGACCGTTTTCGGTTTGATGAACCCGATTACGAAATGCTCATCATAAACGATGAAAACGATTACCTTGAGCATTTGCGGGTGCAATCCGCAGGGCTTGCGTATTACGGAGCACTTGCAAAACAAGCAGAACGTAATTACGACGAGTTCGAACGTCGGTTGAAATTCCGGTATAACGAAATGTATTCCGAATGCTCAAGCATTCTTTCCCGGGAAGGCAAGAAAAACAACGTAAGGGACATTGAGTCCTTTGTTCAAACCAAGTACGAAAGCGAACTGCAAAGACTTTACGACCGCCTTGCGGAACTCCGTTCGCAGCGCGATTACATTGCTGCGTTTCTCGAAGGATGGCGGCAGAAATCGTTTCTTCTGTCATCGATGACCAATATGATTACAGCAGGACTTTTAACCCCGAAAGCAACCATAACCGAGGAGGACTACAAAACCAACCTTCAACGCTCAAGAGAAATTTTGAATCGCAGAAAACAAGGGCAACGCCAGCCGGAAGGCAACAACTAAGGAGAAAATCAAAATGAAGATGATTGACCGAATCAAAAAGTTTCAGGAAAGAAACAAGGAACAGAACTCCAACAATTTCAACGAAAGCGAAGACATCTTTTTCGACCTGAGCGAAGGCACCCACCGGGTACGGCTCGTCGGCGACTGGACTTGCGTGCATTCGCATTGGATCGGGCCTTCGCAGTTTTCCCGAGTGCAGTTTTATCCGGAAAGCGCCTTTAAGGGTGAAAACCGCCTTCGGAAAAACATCAACTGCCCGGATTTTGATATCGATTCCGAAACCATCAACGATGAAAAAGTCTGCACCATTTGCAAACTTCACGATATCGCAAACGACATTCTGTTTGAGGGAATCGATCTCGACTCCAACCAGAAGAAGTTCCTCAACAACATTGCCCACGACGCACGTCCGGCAGAAAGAATCTTCTTCCTCTGCATCGACCGGGACAATCCCGAAATTGCCCCCGGCAAAAAAGGGTTCAAGATTATCGAGTTCCCCCGTGCGCTTATGGAGCAGTGGATGCAGTTGGTAAACAGTAACCCGGAACTTGATCCCAACTCCGTTGAGGAAGGTGTCGATTACGTCATCATCAAGAGTAAGGATGGAAAGAAAAACAAATATTCCATCCAGTACGCGATGAAGGGTACAAAACTCTGCCAGACTCCTCTTACTGAGGAAGAAAAAGCCTTTGAACGTCTTGATATCAAGAAAATCATGGGTAAAATGCCCGAACAGGACGCTCTTTACGACAGGCTTCTTCCGGAGTTCAAGGAACTTATCGAAGACCAGAATGCCGCGAATTCCGGTAACGAAAACCCGGAAAACAATTCGAGCTTCGAAGACGATGACGATGAAGAAGGCAACATCCCCTTCTAATCTTTGAAGCCGGGGAGTTCAGGGGAATTTTCCCTTGAACTCCTTTTTACGTAAAGAAACCAAAAACGGAAACCAGTTTATCATGGATAAAAAGAAAGAACAAATCCTTCAAAAGGTCGTCGGAGAGCTTCAAAAACGGTTTGGCAAGGAGAGCGTAAACTTCCTCGGGAATTCAAAAATCGAACCAATTCCGCGTATTGGAAGCCAGTGTATCGCCATTGACAAGGTTACCGGCGGCGGTTATCCCTTAGGGAGAATCATCGAAATTTTCGGTGGAGAATCTTCCGGAAAAACGACTACTTGTTACCACGCGATTGCCGAAGCGCAGAAAAAGTTCCCCGAAAAGTTCTGCGCCCTTGTGGACAGCGAATTCAGCTTTGATCCCCAATACGCAAGTCAATGCGGAGTCGATGTACAGGAACTCGTGGTTGCCCAGCCTGATTCCGGAACGGATGGCTTCTCCATTCTGCAAGGTCTTATCGAAGCCGGAGCTTCCCTTGTCGTAGTGGACTCGGTTGCGGCAATGGTACCACGCGAAGAAGTAGAGGAAGAAGATTATTCCAAAAATACCATAGGACTCCAGGCCCGAATGATGTCGAGAGCATTACGAAAAATAACTTCCGTAATCGGGCGTTACAAGGCGGTGGTAATCTTTACGAACCAGACTCGGGAAAAGATCGGAGTAATGTATGGGAACCCAGAGTGCGTGACACCGGATACTATGGTTGAAGTGGAAATTAGATGATTATATAAAAGATTAAAGCATTACCGCCTTATACTCCTGCGAATTAAAAACAGGAGTTGCGGCAATGCTTTTTTACTTTTACAAGATTACGAATCTTATCAACGGGAAATATTATTTTGGTGTTCACAAAACAAATAATATTAATGACGGCTATATGGGCAGCGGCGTTGCAATTAACAGAGCCTTACGTAAATATGGCATTTCAAACTTTCGTAAAGAAATATTAAAATATTTCGATACGGAAAATGAAATGTACAATTACGAGGAAATGATTGTTGATGAAAGAGAAGTAAACAATGAACAATGCTACAACATGATCCTCGGTGGACGCGGAACAAAATCTTATTTGAACATGGAAAAGTGTATAGACAAAGAAAAGATGAAAAGGATTCGTCGAAGATATTGGGAAACCGGAGACGTAGAAGCAAAAAGAAAAGCTGCAAGTGAGAAACAAAAAGCTTATCTGAAAAATGCTGATCCTTTAGAATTAAAATCGGCGCATAAAAATATCAGCAAAGAACTTCAAAAATTATGGAGTTCTCCAAATTCGGAAATTTTGAGGGAGGAGAGAAGAAAATCTTCTCAGAAATACTGGAATTATCATGATTCTTTAGAGGAGAGAAAAATTCATGGAGAAAAAGTTATTGGTAGCGTTAAATATCAAGAAGGAATGAAACGCTATCGGGAAAGCGGTATTCATAAGGGTTATAATAATCCGGATTTCAAAGCGCGTTGGCAAAAAATTTACGAAGAAGATTCTGACGTAATTGTTGAATTATTGAAATACAGTAATTTGCCAGAATCCTTTATCTTTGAAAAATTGTTTCCTGAGAAGAATGTGAAGTATTTTAGGGTTTTGGAATACTATGAATATTTGAATTTGTTACAAAAGCCTATTAAAAAGGAGAAACAACACCGTTTTTTGAAATTTGATAACTGTGACGACAGAGGGCATAAAGATGGTGGCAGTGTGAAAACTGTTTACTGTGAGGAATGTAAATATCATTTTGTTTTTCTTTATGAAGATTTCTTTCAACAGTTCGAAAACATATTAAAGATTGTACAGGATGACAGTATTTCCGATTCAATGATCGTGAACAGTGGAAAAAGCAAGTATGGGATCACAAATTACTTTCAGGTAATTTCCTACTTTTTTGAAATTGGCTTCATAAGTAATGTGAGGAAGAAGACAATTCGGACGAGGAAGACTGTGAAGGGTTCGTCTTTTACTGTTCCTTCTCAGAAAACTGTTTTCGACATTGAGGGTAAAACTAAAGTAACATTAGTAGACAAGGAGTTTAACAAGTATGAAATTGATGAAAATGGAAGACCTTTTCAAAACGGCAGGTTTGTGTTATCAGTCAATGGAAAAGAACGTATTTTACGATGTATCTGATAAGAATATCAGTATCAAAAGTTTCAACCACAAAACGGGCAAGAACGAAATGAAAAAAATTCTTTCGTTTGTGCGAAAGGATGATGCTATTGTTTATCATTTAGTTACGAAGGAGGGGAATATCCTTTTAAAATGTTCCGGAGCGCATCGCATTTGGGATGAAAGAACAAATTCGTATCAGCAAGTTGAAAATATTGAATCCGGATATGTTTTAACGACATCTGGCAAAAAAATCGAATTTTTTTCGAAAAAGACAGAAGAAACGTCTCCGATCGTCGATCTTGAAGTTGAGGGAAATGAAAATTATTTCACAAACGGTATTTTATCGCACAATACTACTTCCGGAGGAAACGCCCTCAAGTTTTATGCGTCCATTCGATTGAAGGTTTCAAAAATTGGAACCATTGAATCCGGAAGCGGTGATGATAAAGAAAAAACCTCCATTCGTACTCGCGTGGAAGCCGTAAAAAACAAAACCGCACCGCCGTTCCAACGTGGTGAGTTCATTGTTACCTTTGGGAAAGGGATCGACAACGAAGCAGCTTACTTTGACGCAATCATCGAAAAAGGACTGGTTCAAACCAAAGGCGCTGGCTGGTATGCCATCGATGGAAAAAATGTTGCTCAAGGAACAACAAAGCTGAAAGCGTACTTTGAGCAAAATCCCGACGTTTACGCGAAGCTCAAACAACAGCTTGTGAATTCGACTTCGGCAGAAAAGGAAACCGCCCCCAAAGCCGATTCCACTCCCGATGCGTCAACCATGACCGATGAGCAAATCGCCGATCAAGTTACCGAAGAAATGGGAGAAATCACTTCCAATGAAAACTGAAAAGCCGAAAATTGGAATTATCGGCTGTTCCGGACTCGGAAAGAGTTCCATCGCAGGGACTGTTTCCGAGCGTCTTGGGATACCGTTTCTTAATTCCAAAGATATTACTCGCCCAATATTGAAACAGTTCGAATACAAGTACTCCGAGGATTGCTTTGTGGAATCCTTCTTAAGCGAAAGGGACCTCGAATTCGAACTGGTAGACCGCCGTATCGAAGCCGAAGCAAAACTCCGTGACGGTTTCGTTACCGACCGGACGACTCTCGAATGTTTTTGTTACGCCTTTTTGAGTTTGCACACTTATTCCGAAGACGAGTTCTCTCTCCTCGAAATGATTTGCAAAAGTAACATGGAACAATACACGCACCTTTTCCGGATTCCCATTAACGCTGGGTGGCTTGAAGAAAATGGTATTCGTACCATGAATGTGCATCTCCAACGGCAAATCGATATCTTGATAAAGGGTATCATCGAAGAATGGGAAATCCCCGTTTTCAACGTGCCTTTTGAAGTCGCCAAAGCAGGAAATTCCGCAGATTATATTGTGCAAAAAATTCAATAATTTATTTTCGGTCGTTCATTAAGGAAAAGGAATTTTCTGTCATTTGGAGGAACAAAATGAAACAACTTATCGGTAAAAACACGATTCCCGGCTCCGGTGAACTGGATCCCGTTGAAAACGGACACGACAGCTGGATTATGAAACAAATCGAAACTGGAGAACCGATTCCCAGTATTCAAGTCGAACAGGGAATGAACGACACGATTCGGTTTGCGCATAAAATCAATCGAATTGCACTGGCCATTGGTGATTACAATTTGCGGCGCTTTTTCCATCAAAAGTCGGACGGTTCAATCGCCTTCTTTTATTCCATCAAAGGATCGTTTGAACACGCCACCATAAACCAGATCAAACTTATCAAAGAACTGCTCTTTGCGAAGTTTGCCGACGATTACCAGACTATTTTCTTTGAAAGCGCTCCGACCATGCAAAGAGTGATCGAAGCCAAAATAAGTTTGCAACACTCCACGATTTACCTTTATTCGGAAATTCGGTTTGATAAGCCGTGGGTGCCTTCGGAAGAGTTTCAGGAGGTTTGAAAAATCATGGAAGAAATCGAAGTTTTCTACTCCTGTAACAAAGCAGGGACCTATATTCAGTTTCGCTGGCCGGTAAACTGCTGCGAACTTAACGAGCTTATCGTTTACGACAAAATTCTTCAAAAGCAGATTCAGGAAGACTTTGCTCCCCTTATCAAAGAATTTGACCTTGACTTTTCCACGGAAAGTTCCTATCTGGTTCATGACGGAGAAAAGAAATATCTGGTAATCTGCTTGCAAGGGAAAACCACTCCCGAACTTGAAAGTAGTCTTTCCAAAGCCGGAATAAAGAGGAGAGATTACTGAAAATGGAAGTCGTAACCTTACCCATAAGCGAAGTTCAAGAGTGGGAAAACAACGCTCGAATCCATACCCGAAAGAATCTTGAAGCGTTGAAAAACTCTTTGAAAAAGTACGGTCAGACCAAACCGATCCTTGTTCAAAAATCAACCATGCGCATTATTGCCGGAAACGGCACTTACCAGGCAATCTGCGCTCTGGGCTGGGAAACGGTCGAATGCCGGTTACTGGATTTAAGCGATAGTGATTCCGAAGCTCTTATGGTTGCGGATAATCGAATCGGCGAACTTTCTCAGCGCCTTGCAAAACATTAAGGCTCAAGGGAACCTTGAACTGGTAGGTTACGACGATTTACAGTTCGAAAAGATGATTGCTTTCAAAGATCGGGATGCTTTTGCCGACCTTGAGGTAAAGGACACCACCCCGAAGGAAAAACCCAAACCGGAGGACTTCCCTCCACCGGAAGAAAAGAACTCCCCTACCCCATCCGAAGAAGAAACCGAACACGCGCCCCCATCTTACGAAGATCAGGTAAACTTCACAATCCACGGTTTCATCTTCTCGCTTGCCGATGTAAAAGAAATCGAAGAGCTTCGATGTCTTATCGATATTTTGAAGGATTCCTCGGCTTCCGACCGAAGCGAAGTGAATCAGAAAGTATTCGAAAGCATCAAAGATATCCTAACTCAAAAGTTCATGAGGTGAAATCATGTGGCCGATGCTTGCAGTTTACTTTTTGGTTGGGTTGGCGACGGTAATAATTTTGCGAAAAGCGTACATTGCGTATATTCCCGGCTTTTACGTTACGAACTTTAAGCTGATTTATTTGCTTGGAATAACGGCCTGGCCACTGGTATGGTTGATACTTGCAGTGGACGTTTGTTTCGTAATCGCAATAAGGAAATATCAAAAGCAGTCTTCGAAATAATCCCTTATATTTCCCTTAACTTTGAAAGACACGCAACAGGAGATCATTCATATGCCTGAAATTCATAATCGAGTCTATTTGAACGCAATGGAAATTCCGGTACGCGGAGAAAACGAAACCGCTGTCGATTTTGAATCCAGAATGGAATATTTCCGTAAAAACGATTTGCGAGTTCCCGTCGCTGGAAGAGGAAAGCCGAACTTTGGATTTGATCACAATTACATTCCGAAACTTGGAGCCGTAAACAATGGGGATGACGCTCCGCGTAAAAGAATGGAGTTCGGCGAAGAAACCGGAGAAATCACTTACAATCCGCATGCGGGTGGGAGTTTCTCCGTTGTCATAAAATGAAGCTCCGGAGTATAAAATTCGACCGGAGTAAGCGCAGGTAAGCGCTTCGGACGCACGCTCAAGTGCGAATCCCGACAATAAAATCGGGAATTACCATTAAACTCCAAGGATTTTCCATGGAGTTTTCTTTTTCGGTTGACAAGGAACGGTTTTAAAGTTACCGCGCTATTCATATCCGAAATTTCTCTAATTTTTCCGAACCGCTTCATATAACGTAGAAGCCAACAAAAAACAGGAGTACTACGTTATATGAATCTTCAACATCTTGAATCGGAAATCAAACGTCATAACCGGCTTTACTGGGAAGAACACAATCCCGAAATTTCAGACACGGAATACGACCAGCTTGTGGAACAACTTCGGGAAGTTGATCCCGGCAATCCTCTGCTTAATCGAATTGAATCGCCAAAGGTTATCGGGGACAAAGTGATCCACCGGGAACCAATGCTTTCACTCGACAAAATTTATAAGGAAGACGAACTCTTCAAATGGATTCAAACCAAAGCCCGTACTCCGGAAGAAATTTTCCTTGTCCAGCCGAAGTATGATGGTATTTCTGCAAAGTTTGAATATGGCGTACTTGCTTCCCGTGGAAATGGCATCGAAGGCAGCAATCTTACTTCCCGGCTTCCGTTGATCGAGTTTGTAACCGAAAAGACGGAGTACGCTTCCATTCTTGGAGAATTGGTTATCCCTAACGAAAAGTTTGAAAAGACTTTTTCAAAGTATCAAACCAAGTCGGGAGTTCAATTCAAAAATCCCCGGAACGCAGTCGCCGGAATCATGGGATGCGATGACGTTGAATTTTACTCAAAGCAAGGTTTGAAGATTCAGCTTATCGATTACGACAAACACTCCTGGCAAGTCACGGCAAAGGAATTTGCTCGAAACTGGAAACGAATTTTCGATTCGATTCGGGAACTTGATTACCCCATGGACGGAATCGTCATAAAGATTGCAGACAAGGAATATTCCAAGCAGCTCGGTGCCACGGAACACCACCCCAGGAGTCAGGTTGCTTTCAAGTTTTCGAACCAAACCAGAGTTTCCGAAATCGTCGATATCGAAATCAGTCAGGGTAAGGAAGTCCTTTCCGCGATTGCCGTGGTGAAGCCGGTCGATTTTGGCGGTGTTACCGTGCAGAGAGTAAAGATTCCCGTTACCAAGCCGGTCGATCGGGATTTGCCCTGCCTTGTTGAAGGAGGTATTGCCATTGGCGATACGATTGAAATTGAACGTTCTGGCGACGTTATTCCGAACGTGGTAAGCATTACCCCAGGAAAAGTACGGAAAGTCTTCTGCTTGGGAAAATGCCCGTTCTGCGGAGCCGAACTTGAAGTAAACGAAACCAATGTACGCTGTAAAAATCCGGATTGCTTCGAAAAGAAATTGAACAAACTCATGTTTTCGCTGGAAAGCATTGGATTCCTCGGTATTGGGAAGGTTATGCTTCGTTCGATTATGGAGAGTACCGGAATCGAAGACATTGGCCACTTTATGGCACTTACCGAAGCGGAAATTGCGGCTTCCGGAATTGGAAGTGGAAATGCTTCCAATATTTTCAAAGAAAAGGAGCGTTGCAAAAAGAATAAGCGCAGTTCAGTTCTTGTCGCGCTGAATGTGCCGTCATTGGGAAACACGGCTTCAAAGCTGCTGTTGGAGCGTTTTTCGGTGGAGGAAATTCTTTCCGACCTTACTTACGAAAAGCTGATTGGCATTCGGGGAATCGGCGAAGTTTCCGCAAAGGAAATTCAGGAAGGTATTTCGGCAAACCGGACTCGCCTGAAAGAAATCGTTTCCATGTTTGAGTTTGAGGATTCGATGCCGAAAGCTTCTCGTGGTACTATTTGCTTTACTGGTAAGGTAAGTAAGCCTCGTTCCGAAATGGAAGCAATCGCCCGGCAGAAAGGCTTTGAACCGGTTGACTCGGTATCAAAAAGCCTTTCCGTCCTAGTAGTGGGCGAAAAGGCTGGTTCAAAGCTCGAAAAGGCACAGAAACTCGGAATCCGGATTCTTTCCGAAGCGGAGTTCCTTGCACTTTGATTTTTTACTCGGCAGCGGTTTCCGGTTGCTTAATGTTGGAAATGGCTTCCTTCGAAGTGTCGATAACGAATTTCGTGTCTTGCGCAATTTCTTTTGCGATTGCGAGAGCGTTATCGACATCTTTCGATTCCAGTGCTCCAATAAGCAAAGCGGACTTTTCGTTAATGTTGGAAAGGCTGGTATACAAATCCTGAGCGTCTTGTTTGGAAAGGACTCCGTAAGTAACACCAAAGGAAATCGCCGCCCCAACAATAGCGGAAACCACCGGCTTAACCCATTTTTTAATCAGTTCTTTGTTCATGGTAAAAATCCTTCTTTTGAATTTCGGGAAAGACATTTTTGACTTATTTTCGGAACAACTTCATATAAGATTGTTCATTTAAGATGGAAAGAAAATAAAATGGAAAAAGAATTAAACGTATCGGAAATGCGAGCTGCGCTGGAAGCGGTCTTGCCTTTGCTTGACGGGAGCGCGCTCAATAACCACCTTACAATCGATTACCCTGCCCTTGCGAACCAAGTAAAGAAAGCACTCGGAAAAAGTAACACTACTAACTCGGTTTTCGACGTTTTTTCCCTTGATCGGAACAAGGTACATTGGGAAGATTACCTTTATCATCTTACCCCGGTTGAGTTTGTTCGGAACGGTGATGGGAAAGCATGCTTTTTCAAGCGTGAAGATTACTTTGCGCCTCTCGGCTTTCACGGAATTAACGGTTCCAAACTCCGTCAGGCGATTTATTTGTTTACTACGGAAGCCGCAGGAAAATCCAAAGTCATTAACGGTACTTCCGTAAAGTCCCCGCAAATCCCAATGTCTGCGGCCTGTGCTCGGCATTTCGGTAAAGACATTACCTGCGTCCTTGGAGCAACCAAGCCGGAAACCGCCCCAAAACACGAAATGGTGGATATGGCGCTGTTTTTCGGCTGCAACTTCAAATACATAAACATTGGTTACAACCATAACCTTCAGTTGAAGTGTCAGGAAATTCTTGCTCAAGACCCCGAAAACACCTTTTACCTTGAATACGGAATTACATTGAACCATAACCAGCATTCGCCAAAGTCGGTTTACGATTTTCATAAAGTCGGAGCTGAGCAAGTAAAAAACATTCCCGATACCGTGGAAGATTTAATTATTCCCGCAGGAAGCTGCAACTCTGCTGCAAGCGTACTGCTTGGGTTTATGCTTTATGGTTGGAAGAATTTGAAGAGAATCCATCTTGTTGGGACAGGCCCTTCAAAAATCAAGTACCTTACTGAACGCCTTGAAATCATGGGAGAGTACTGCAAGAAAGACTTCGAAATATTCGGAGGATTACCTTATACCTTCCCGGTATTGCGGAAAGAAATACCTTTGCAGACGTTTTTTTACGATTTACACGGCACCAAGTACGTTACTTATCAGGACGAAATGCCCTTCACTTTCGGAGGAATTGACCTCCATCCCACTTACGAAGGCAAGGTAATGACCTACATTTACGAAAAAGTTCCGGAACTTATCAAAGATACAACGCTGTTCTGGATTGTCGGAAATAAACCATACAAGCAGGAGATGGTGGATTATGTCTTTTGACCTCAGACGGCAGTGTGAAATCGACGGGATCGAAGAAGTTTCGGAATTGAAACCTGGCATGGATTTCAGAAAACCGCAGTACCGGCGCGAAGTCTGGTTGCGTTTTTACGAGTTTCATCTTACGTATAAAATTCATCCGGGACTGGTTTATCTTTTCTTTCCGTACCTTGCCGAAAAGTATCATTGGGACACCGAGCAGAAATTATGGTTTGCCTTCATTAACGGTTGTACGCAGAATCCCTGTACTACGATGGCGGTGTTTGAAGAATTTCCCGAGCTTCATTCCCTGAAGCTCAGTGAAATGGAGAAATGGCATCGAGAACACTGGCGAAAGCTCGATTATGATATCGATCGACGTTATCAGAAGGGACATCTTGTTGAAATGACCGAAGATTATCTGAAACACCTCAACGGTCGTACTCAGGAAGAGTTCTTTAATGAGTTTCTCGGTGACTCTAATCCCGGAAAGCAGTTCAATAAAACTTGGGATTATGTCTATAACCAGTTTTTCATGTACGGAAGACTCTCCACGTTCTCTTATCTTGAATACTTGAAAATCATGGGAATTCCTTTGGAGTTTACAACGTTTTTCATGGACGACCTTTCCGGAAGCAAGTCCCATCGCAACGGAATCCTGAAAGTGTGCGGACGGGATGATCTTGACTGGCATAAAGGCGAGAACGGTATTACAACGCACACCCCGGATATTGTGGATTTTGCCAACCGGGAAGCGCTTATCCTTCTCGGAGAAGCCAAAGAGCGCTTTAAAGGCAAAGAGTTTTACCATTCGGTCGGGATTGAAACGATGGAGTCAACGCTTTGTTGTTATAAGTCTTGGTACCGAAAGAATCGACGATACCCAAACGTTTACACCGACATGTCTTTTGATCGCATCAAGAAAGCCGAACGTATGTGGGAAGGAAAGAAGAACTTTGATGTATTCTGGGAAGCTCGAGAACAATGCCTCCCGAAAGAACTGCTTTTGGAAAAAACTCCCGGTGATCCAGGACTTGTACCCTATAAGCAGAACTGGTACCGGGAAACCGGTGAAGTCATAATGATGGATCATTTTGATCCGGTGTTTGTAAACCATTGGAATCAGAAAAACAGAAACCCGTATATTACTCAAAGCCTGTTTTGAATCATTTCCTCGAAACCATATAAAATTATATCATTGTTTATAATTTTATATATAAAAAGGGGATGAAATGAAACTCTCTGACTTTTGTAAGAAACAAGATATTTGTTACATGACGGGTTATGACTGGTTCAAGAAAGGCATGACCCAGAACTCCCGTCAGCTTTCAACAGGTACCATTCTTGTCGATGAATCTTTGGTTCAACCGAAAAGAACCGTGGTTTATTGTCGAGTTAGTTCTTATCAACAAAAAGAGCACCTTGACCAGCAAATTGAACGTTGCAAGGAATATTGTTTAAAGAAAGGGTACGCCGTTTCTGAAATTTACAAAGAAATTGCTTCCGGAATGAACGATAACCGAAAAGAGTTTTGGAAAATGATTGAATCCAAACCAACTCTTATCATTGTCGAAAATAAAGACCGGTTAACTCGATTTGGCTTTAATTACATTGAAAAGCTGTTGATTCCGCTGAATTGCAAAATCGAAGTAATTTTCCCAAACGAAAATCAAGAACAAGAATTGATGTCTGATCTGGTTTCAATAATAACGTCGTTTTGTTGCCGACTTTATGGTTTAAGACGCGGTAACCACAAGGCGAATAAACTGAAAGAGGCGCTTCAAAACAATGATCTCGATCAAGCTGAAAATTGAATCTTGTTCGGGTGATTACTCCCCTTACGTAAAGGAGTACAATTCCGTTACCCGGTTTGCGTTTAATCGTTTCAAGGAAGGAAAAGCATTCAAAGAAATTGTCGATTTTGCAAAAACCTCTTTGAACAACATTGCTCATCTTGACGTTTCCATGATTTGTTACGCGGTTCATAAAGCTGAAGAGCTCTTTAAGACTTCTCCCGGAAAAGTTATTTTCGGAGGAAGAAGTAACTTCTTTCAAAGGATGAAAGGCTTGATTACTCGTGAAGAGTTCGAAGCTCAAAAACTCTTACCACTTCGAATTGTCGGGAGTAAAAGCGATTACGGTAATCGAAAATTCAAGCTCGAACTTTTCAACAATCGAATCATTTTTACCCCAAACAGAAAAAATCACATTGCAATTTCTTTTCATGAAACAAGCCGGGAAAACCGAAAGCTTTTAAACCGGCTTCAAGCACTTTACGATTTTGATAAATGTGCAATTCCTTTTACGATTGAGTTGAACTTAAATTACTTGTGTCTTGTTTTCGATGAAAGCAAATTACCCAAAGAAATGGAATACCGCCCGGTTTCAAACCGAATCGCTGGAATTGACTTAAACCCGAATTACATAGCGCTCGTCGTTAAACAAGGCAAAGAAATCCTTACCAAGAAGGTTTATTCTTTAAAATCATTGAACGACCTTGATAAAAGAAAGAATTATCAGAATAAAGCCGAAAAACAAAAATACCGGCAACATCTCCATTCAAAGCGCAAGTATGAAACAATCGAAATCAGTAAATCGATTTCAAGTCTTTGCAAGCATTTGAAAGTTGAAACAATCGTTATTGAAGACTTGAACATCAAAGGTCGGAATAACGGCTTAGGAAAATTTCACAATAAATCGTGCAATAACGACTGGCTTCGAAATACCTTTTCAAACAATCTTCAGAAAAGATGCAACTTAATTGGTATTAAGGTTGAAAAGGTTTTTGCCGGTTACAGTTCGATTAAAGGGCAGCTCGAAAATGAAAATGAAGTCGATTCCATTGCTGCCGCATTGGAAATCGCAAACAGACACGGTAAAGACTTAAAGAATTTCGGTACGCGTACCGTTGACTTAGGGAAATTAGCAAATCGTTGGAAGAAAGAGTTAATTTCCGAATACGGTGAAAACTGCATTCTCAACTGGAAACAAGTATCCGAATTCCTTAAAAAGAAGTTCTCATCAAGTTACAGGAATTTCTTCTCCAGAGAAAAATTCAAAGGAGTTTCTTTCAGCTTAAATTCCAAGAAAAGTTATATAGAAATATATGCTTTCTTATGATTTAAGTAACTTTTGAATATCATGAAAAGGAAGGAGTTGGTGTGAAAATGAAAGAACTTGATTTTGATTTTAAAGAAGTTTCCGGTTCGAATCACGCATTGAAAATTCTTGTTTAGAGGGAGAATTTACTCTTCCGATTTACGCATGTGGTACCGGTCAGAAAGAAACACCAGCTTCAACACGTCGATTTTTGAAAGGAAGCCACAATTCACCTTACAAGCAAAGAAATTGATGACCTGAACAATTTTTTTTATAATTCGGCTTCATGAACCGAAATCTCCAACATTGTAGTTATTATACACTGAAAAATAATTTATTTAAGAAAAATCCGTAAAAAATCTTTAGCGCTTCATATACCTTTGAAACAAAGCAAAACATTTTTGAAAACAAAACAAAATGGATATGAAATGAACAACGAAGCCCGTACAAACACCCTTATAAAGCTTTTCGATTTTCCGAAACACCAAGTCCTTATCGGCGATAAGGGAAACCGTAAAGTCGTTGCCAAAGACGGTTCGTTTCATCTTCTGTTTGACTACGCGACGGGACTCACCTTAAAGTATGGCCATACACCGGAAGAAGACCCAACACATTGTCCTTTCGGTCCGGAAATTGCAGATATCGAAATTACCACCAAGTGTCCCGGCATTCGCAGGGAAGACGGTTTGCGAACGCCGTGTCCGTGGTGTTACAAGTCCAATACCGCCAACGGTGAAAACATGTCTTTCGAAACGTTCAAACACGTTTTCGATTTGCTGAATGCGAAAAAGACTCTTACGCAAATTGCCTTTGGCGCGGATTCTTCCCTTGAGTCAAATCCGGATGTCTGGAAGATTTTTGAGTATTGCCGGGAGCATATGATTGTACCGAACGTTACGGTGGCAGACATTACCCCGGAAACGGCAGAGAAGATCGTTTCTCTTTGCGGAGCAGTTGCTGTTTCGTGGTATCCTACCATCAATCCGGATCGTTGTTACGATACGGTGAAACTGCTTCTCGACGAATCAAAGAAGCAGAACAAACATATGCAAGTGAATATTCACGCTTTGCTTTCCAAAGAAACGTTTCCGCTTTTCGATGAACTCATCAATCATTACGAAAAAGACGAACGTCTTTCTGGAATGAACGCCATTGTGATTCTTTCCCTTAAGCAAAAGGGGCGCGGTGAGCAGTTTCAAATCGTCAAGGAAGAAGATTTTGAACTCCTTATGGACGAGTTCTTTGAAAAGAAGGTTCGCTTTGGAATGGATTCCTGCAGTGCCACCAAGTTCCTGAAATATTTGAAGAAACATCCGGAACGCGGTGATTTGGCTTCGATGGTTGAACCTTGTGAGTCGTTTGGGCTATTTTCGAGTTATGTGAATTATCTCGGAGTGTATTATCCTTGCTCCTTTATGGAAGGAGTTGGAAACTGGAAAACCGGGATTGACCTTATGCAAGTTCAGGACTTTGAAAAAGAAGTATGGTACTCGGAACGTCTTTGCAAAGACCGGGAACGTTCATTGAACATGATAAAGAAACATGGTTGCACTCATTGCCCTTACTACGAGGTTTAAAAGGATGGAAAACATTTTTGACAATTTTTCGGCGGCAGAAACCTTTGCTAAAATCATGTTTCACAATGTCGATACCGATGTGTATATTTATGAAATTCGGAAACTGGGTGATATCAACCGCCCTAAGTACATCGTAAGCCAAAACGAATCGATCCTAATTACCGCCGATTCCGTTGCTGAAACCATTAAAACTTACAGGAAGTAACAATCATGAAAATTCGTAAAGGTTTTGTTTCAAATTCTTCTTCGAGTTCATTTCTTATCGGTTATAATTCGCTAAAAGATTTGGAACGCTTTTCCGCATTCGAAGGAACAGAAGCATTGTTACAAGATATGAACAAATGCTCCGATGAAATGCTTATTGATTTTTTCATTGGGTGCATTAAGCTTTCGGAAGTGTTCCTTGGATTTGATTGCAATAATCGAAAAAACGGTTTCCAGCCGGGCCATTTCAAAAACAGCCCGGTAATGGATCTTTATAAGGCAGAACTTATTTCAGAAGATGAATTCGATTCCATTTGCGACGTAAGCGCCGGGAAATTCACAAAGGACTTCAAGGCCATTGCGGAAATGCTTTTGAAGAACTTTAAGAAAAGATTTTCCGACCACGCTCTTGTTGAGTACGGGAATGAAATTGATTCCGATTTCGATTTCGGATATTACATGGAATTCAGCTTTATGAAATTCCTTGGAGCCGACCCCGAACATAAAATCTGCGTGATCAGAAAATCGAATCATTGAGGAGATTCAACATGAAAATTCGTTCGGGCTTTGTTTCTAATAGTTCTTCCAGTAGCTATCTCATTGAATGCGACTCGAAAGAAACAGCGGAAAGAGTAATGGAGTGTTATCGCGATTTCAAGGACTATTTTTTGAAGATTCAACCGAATGCTGTTGGATACGGAATGAGAGATTGTATTTATGAAATTGCAACTCCCGATGAGATTGAAGCGCATTTCAGAAACAACAATATGAAACAGAGCGAACTCAAATATAACATGGAGTCAATCAATAAAGATTTCAAAAAAGGGTATGTGTATCTCCTCGGAGATTCTGACAGCGAAGATTGTACTCCGGAGGATCATATTGCCCATACCTTTAATTATGAAATTTTACCGTGTATAGAACAAGAAAACGGTGAAGATATTGATGCGGTTTTAGTTTTTGAGGAGAGATGGAGTTGAAATGAAAGTAAGAACGGGTTTTGTAAGCAATTCTTCTTCTAGTTCATTTCTTGTTTGCTACAGATCTTATGAAGATTTGAAACGCTTCCTTCCGTTTAATGGAGCAAATGATTTTTTAAATGATATTAAAAAATTCTCTGACAAAGAAGCGTTGAATCTGTTAAAAAACTGTTTAGAATATTCCAGAATGTATTTTGAATGGGATAGGGAGGATGCCGAAGAAGGCTCCCATTCAAACTATTTTGAAGCAAGTCCTGCAATGAAATTATATTACAGTGATTTGATGTCAACAGCGGATTTTTACTTACTTTATAGTGATTCGTTGGAAGTGAAAGAAAGGGACTATACTCGTGTAGCAAAAAATATTTTGAAGACTCTCAAGAATAAATACTCTGAAATTGGTTTTGTTGAGTACGGTAATGATATTAGCAATCGTGAGATTGAAGGTTACATGGAATGTGAATTTATGAATTTTCTGGAAGCTGATCCAGAGAAAAAGATTTGTGTTATCAGAAAATCGAATCATTAACGGATGTCATGATGAAGTCTCGTATAGGTTTTGTAAGCAACAGTTCTTCATCGTCTTTTCTAATCTTAGGGCGTGTATATGATGTTTCTCAAAAAATAATACTGCCCCCAGAAGAAAAATGGATGGAGATTGAAAAACGAAGCGACATTCATGTAGAAGAAGGATATGGAGAAAACGGTATTCCGGAGGGGAAGATTGTCGCAGGAGTGTATCGAAAAGGTGATTCCGATACCGATCATTTTTCAGATGAAGAACTTGATGTAAACGTTGTTTCTGACAAACTGGACGCAGAAGGTTTTCCCGTCGGAAACATGAAAGTCTTTTTAGGGACGACTATTTGTTGAGGTTTTGAAATGAAACAGAGAAATGGCTTTGTAAGTAATTCTTCCAGCAGTTCGTTCATTGTTTTTGAGGACTTAACTCCAATGGGAGTTGCCTGTCTGAAATTGAACGAAGAACAATCCAGACGTGTTTTGGAATATTTGGAAATAAAAAACAAAAACTTTTCATTGTACTTGACAAAGTTCGTTTCCAATGGTGAAGAGTACGAAATTTTGAAACAATTTGGAAAGATCGTTTACTGCGATGGCAATGTCGATTATCCTTATGACGAAACCGGCTTTAATGAATACCACGTTGCAGGGCAGTCCGTATGGCTTCTCAAAGAGCACGACACCGATGAAGCCATGACCATAAGCAAGTTTGCAAGGCGTTTCAAAAAGGAATACGGGGACATTGAAGTCCTTGTAAAGCATACCCCAGAAGGAATCTTCCTTTCATTCGAAAAGTAAAAGGAAAAGTGTCAATGAAGATAAGAACCGGTTTCGTAAGCAATTCTTCCAGTAGTTCGTTTCTGGTACTTTGCCGGAAAGATTTTCTTTTCAATAAAGAAGAATTGGTATCCAAAGAAACACGCGAAGCCCTTCAAAAGAACGGCTTTCGTTACTATCGAGGGCCAGCCTTTCAAATTTTGAAAGGAAATCGCAAACCGTGGAAAAACGAACGGGTCTTTGCTTCAAACGACGAAGTATTCCTTGTAAAACAAATCATCATTAACGGCGAAGAAGAAATTCCCGGACTTTGCAAATTGAAAGTACCATGGATTGCCGAATTGCAAAACGGGGAAATCATTGCCACTTACGATGGGAAATCGGATCATTACGTGGAATACGTAAACTTCGGTTACAATCCGTTGATATACTGGGGTACCGGAAACCTTAATTTCATATTACCAGATGAAAACAGTACATTAAATCCCGGAATCAGCAAAGTTAAAATTGAACAGGAAGAAAATGGAAAAAATTGATTCCTTTAATTCGCCCAATGATGATTTGAACGAACAGGAAATTCAGAAACTGTTCGAAGGCAAACCGAACAACAAAAAGATTGTAATCGACAATCCTGCCATTCAGGAAATCATGAAATTGGCAATCAATTCGAACTTGTGTCTTAAAGACGTGGTGAACATTGTCCACGCTTATTTGTACCTTTCGACCAGAAATATCAAAAAGGCAAAAAAGTGTTTCCCGCTCAAGAAAAGGTACCTTTTACAACTTGACGATTTTTCGAACGCCAAAGTAGCACTCCTTATACTTGCCGAACTTATTCAGAGATATGAAGATTCTGATAATTGCTGAAAGGAAGTTCCATTGGACAAGAATAAATACATGGAGTCAATTCTCCGAAGGCTTTTGTGGATTTACAGCGAAAAGCATTCCATGTACATTGACTTCGGCTACCGATTCGAAGGTTACTCGGAAAGTCAATGGCTTGGACTGGTTCTTCAGCACGCAAAGAAAGCACTCGGACAACCGGGACTTATCGACCATACCGTATTACCTGCCGGGAAAGATTCCGTAAAGGTACGCTTTCTCGAACCAACAACAAAACAAACGGTCGAACTTCCTTTTGCTCATTACATGCAATGCGATGAATTCCCCTTAAACGGAATTCGAAGCCTTGAATTGAACGTGAAAAAGGACTTCTTGGAATCCTTTCAGAAAAAGGGTGAATTCATGCTTGAAAGTTTTTCCGGGAAGAAAGCCTTGGAGCTCATTCCGGAAGCAACAGGAGCCATTTCCCGAATGGAAATTGCCTACGCCAGCAAAAAGGAACTGGAAACGATGCACTACTTATTGGCAATGGCGCAAATGCGTCCGGATTCTTTAATTTCTCTGGGGGACAACAATGAATAAAGAAATCAATGCTGCTTTCTTTGATAAGAAATGCAAAATTTGCGGCAGCGACCTACAATACAATGTTGTCTTTTACGACTGGTATTGCGTAAATCCCGATTGCCCATCAAATCGAATTAGTTACAGTACAAACAGTGGAGCGTAAAAAAATGAAGATTCGTACCGGCTTTGTTTCGAATTCGAGTTCAAGCAGTTTCTGCATTATCGGAGTTGTGATTGATGAAAGTGACTTCTCCATTCCGGGAGTAGATGACATTTACGAATATTTCGAAAAAAAGTTTTATGCTTCTGAAACTCCCCTTCAATTAGTAAGAGGAATTGACGAATATTACGATGATAAACTCTTGGGAATTGGCATTGAGAGCCTCGACGAAAACAAAACCATCGCCGAGCATAAAAAAGAAATTTTTGAGGAATTGAAAAAGCTCGGTTACAACGGTAGTTTCAGCAAGGTCGAAATTCTTGTCGATGGAGGATACGAAGGATGATTTCTCCAAAGAACATGAAAACCATTCAAATCGAGCTTACGAACGCTTGTCCGCATAGTTGCTCGAACTGTACCCGATTTTGCGGCTGGCATGAAAAGCCGTTTTTCATGGATAAGACCACGTTTCGCAAGGCTTTGAAGTCCCTTGAAGGTTTTCCCGGAATGATTGGAATTATGGGTGGAGAACCAACTCTCCACCCCGATTTCAAGGAAATGGTTTCAATGCTTGTCGACGCGACTTCGGATTGCCCGACGAAAAGACTCATTATTCCCGAAGACGACATGAACTACTTCCGGGAAACTTACCTTAGCGATATCGGCGCAAAGCGTGGTTTGTGGTCGTCGCTTGGACCTGGATATAAGAAACATTTTTCCCTTATCAATAAAGCATTTCGCTACCAGTGCATCAATGATCATAAAAATCTCGGCGAGCATCAGGCACTATTGCTTCCCAGAAAGGAACTCGGTATTCCCGATGATGAATGGGCCAAACTCCGCGACAAGTGTTGGATTCAAAACCAGTGGTCGGCAAGCATTACCCCGAAAGGGGCGTTTTTCTGTGAAGTTGCAGCGGCTCTGGATTATCTTTTTGACGGTCCCGGCGGCTGGCCGATCGAACCGGGATGGTGGCTCCGTAGACCGCAGGAATTTGGCGATCAGCTAAACTGGTGCGAGTATTGCAGTGCTTGCCTTCCAGTCCCCGGAAAACCCGGTCAGGAGGAAGTTGATATCATTTCCCCGGAAATTGCGGAAAAGCTTGCCACCCGAAACGCTCCAAAAGCTAAACAACACCGGTACGAAATTTTTACCCGTGCCGATTACGAAAAGTTCAAAGGTCAGGTCAATACCAGTCCGCAGCCTTATCTTGGAAAGGAAGACAAGCGAGTCGCTCTCGATAACGACTCCCTTACGCCGAAGGAAATTCAGGTTTGTACCTTTGACGAAAACACGGAAATTCCGGCACTTCCCTGGGAACGAATCGACCTTAAGCAGCTTGCTTCCAAAAAGGAAATTCGGGAATGGGTGCTTTTCTTTTACGGCGTACCCCCGATTCCTCAAAAATTTGAAAAGCTCCTTACGACTCGTGTTTATCATCCGAATTGTTTTTATCTTGGCGATGGGTGGGCTTTCTTCCATAAAAACCTTTATAGTCAGTCAACCCTGAACGCCGTTACCGAACCGTTCCGTTACTTTTCGGAAAACATTATTTGCTACGTAGGAACATTCAAAGCGCCGGTTCAAACTCTGAATTATTCGTTTCTTGTACCGACTTACAACAACGAAAAAACGTTTGAAAAAGCCATTTCCGGAATCCTGAATCAGGATTATACAAACTTTCAAATTTACATTGTCGATGATTGTTCCACCGATGGTACATGGGAACTTATCCAGGAATTGCAGAAGCAATACCCCGACAAAGTAAAGGCTTCCCGGCACAAGCAGAACCAGTCTGCTGTTTACAGTCGAATGGACTTGGTTGAAATGGCCACAGGGGATTATTGCGTATGGGTTGATGCCGATGATGAAATCAGCCCCAATTTCTGCAACTTTGCTTCCTATATACTCAAAAAGCATTCGGTGGAAATTCTCGATTTGCCATTCCGAGTAAACAGCGTTGGGCCTATTAAGAATTATGGTTTCCGGGACGAGGAATTTCATAACTTACGCGGAAGGGCCGTTTACGATTTCTTCTGCTTGCAAAAGAAGAACCCCTTCAACCTCTGGTCGAAGGCGATAAGCACGGACTTGTTGAAACGTTCTAAAATTGAACGTACCCGAATCGATCTGGTTGACGATATGGCGATTGCGTTTCCGCTTTACTGGAATGCAAAGTCTTATTTGAGCCTTAACTCCGAAAGAATGTACATTTACAATTACGGAGCCGGTTTCTGGGGAAATACCAACCTTACGCTTGAACGCTTCAAAAAGAACTGCGACGGCGTAAAGAAAGCGTATGATTTGAATTACCAGTTCATGTTGGAGCATTCCCCGAAAAAAGAGTATTTCGACTCCTACCGGGGAAGAAGCTGCATTCCCCCGATGTACGCGGACATTACACGCTTGAAGATGGAAGACCGCTTTCAGGGACTGGCCTATTTCAAGGAACTTTTCTCGGAAGATAAATTATAATTTTCCCCAATAATGAGCGTTAATGTATAACGTTTAACTTTTTCTGAGTAAAGATGAAACTGGTAAAGAAACTGATTTGCGACTTAAAGCAAGACCCGGAAAACCTCCGTCATCACGGTACGGAAAATATCGAAATGATTAAGCGCTCATTGCTTGAGTTTGAGCAGTACAAACCGCTTATCGTCGATAAGAAAACAAGTATTGTGAAGATAGGCAATGGGCGACTTCAAGCCATGCGAGAACTTGGCTGGAAGGAGTGTTGGTGCGTTGAAGTCGATTTCAAAAAACATCCCGGTCTTGAAGTTATCGACAACAGGTTGAATGAACTTTCCCAATGGGAAGACCCCGAAATCGACGACTGGCTCTTAAACGACAAGGGCGTTGACTGGTGGGGAGTAGACCTTCAAAAATCGCTTGACCTTTTGAAAGCGGAAAAGAAGCGTGTTTCTTCTCAAAAGAAAAAGGCCGATTCATTGGAGCAAACCAGTGAATCTCCAAAACCCAAAGAAACTCCGCTCTGCCCTTGCTGCGGAAAGCCGTTAAAAAAGGTAAAGACTGTGTTGTTATGAACGTCAAAGAAGTACCCGTCGATTCCCTAAGAATCCCCGAATATTGCCGTCGGCAGCATTCTCAGGATCAAATCGAACGCTTTATAAAGAGCTTTCAAAGCCACGGACAATACCAGCCGATTGTTGTTTCCGGCGATGAAATTCTCTGTGGTACGCTGATTTTCCTTGCGTTGAAACAACTCAAAAAGGAAAAGTGCTTCATTAACGATCTTGGAGCGATGCCTTTGGAAAAGAAAAAGGAAATTCGTTACCTTGACAACCAGATTTTCGATATCGAAGACTGGGAGTCGGAAGCACTGAAAAAATTCCTTATGTCAACCAGCGTGGATGAACTTGAAAAATTCGGATTTTCTCCGGAAGAAACGGAGCTGTTCATAAACCAGGAAGCGGAAACCCCGTTACTGGCTTCCGCACCGATTTCTTGGAAGACTCAATGGACTTGTGAAGCATGCGGTTGGACTGGTGCATTGGAAACTGAAAAATGAATTTTCTTGAACTTGTAATTACCGGTAAGGAAAAGCCCGAAGCCTTTTCCCGTTACTTCATGCAATGGGAAATCGATCACGAAGGCAAAACCGCCGCAGAATTTTTTGGCGTAACCGAAAAAGAACTGCATTCCGTTCGAAACGGAGGGCATTCTTTTCGTTTTGTTGCGTTTCGGTATTTGAAACGGAAGCATTTGCTGAAACGAGTTTTTCCCGGCGCTTACGTACAATTTGCTGTGGAGTATGATTTGGGGCAACCTCATCTTGAATACGGGTGGGTTGATCGGTTTGACTTTCAAAATAACCAAGTCGCCATCCAGTGTGATGACAGTTACTTTGGGAACCGTTTAATCGAAATTGAAATCGAGGACATTTTAAGGCTTCTGCCAACGAAAGAACGCCCCAACATCTTCTTCAAGGCAATGCTTTGTCAGGATTGCAAAGACTGCCCGCATGATTCCGGGGAGTTTATACCGGAATGTGCGTTTTACAACTTATTTTCGGACATAAAATGTAATCGACAAGAAAGTAGAAAAGTAATAGGAAAACATCTGGGTTATGAAAACACTTCAAGACCGTCTTGCAGAACTCAAGGAGGAACTTGCCCCTCAAATGCAAAGCAGAATGATATTTCTGCTGAATCCCAAGGATGTAAAGCCGTTGGAAGCGATTGTTGCGTGGACGGCGATTCCCAAAACCGATGTCCGAAACATTCAAGTTGATGACAACGCAACAATGATCGACTTGTGGAAAGCTGCTCCCCCGGACATTCTTGCTTACTCCACGGCACTGGGTTGTAATCTCCGGCAGGCACAGAACCGCCTTTCCCAGTTACAACAGCTCAACATCATTTACCCCGATGGTTCGGTTGCTGAAAACGCCATTACGCTTGTAAAGATTTACATCAACAACCAGGTAAACAAAATCAATTTTGAAACAAAGAAGTTCAAACCAAAAGATGATTGAAGTTTTAAAACAGGAATTTCGGGAACTTGAAGACGCTTTTTTGCTTATTCGGGCAGAACGACAATCCCGTGAAAACGAACTCGAATCCTTAAAGCAGGAACGGGATTCTTTGATTCACGATTTGGAAGTATGCTCCAAAGCAATCGAGTTTATCGAGCAGGTCGCCACCGAAGAACGCCGAAATGTCAAAAAGAAGGTCGAAGACCTTATCACTTCCTGCTTACACGAAGTGTTTGATGATTCTTATTCGGTTGAGTTCGAATACGGAATGAAGCGTGCCAAAACTTCCGTGGAGGTCTTTTCCGTTCGTAAATGCGAAGACGGACTCGTAGTGAAACGGGAAATCGATGGTATCGGCGGCGGCCTTGCCGATGCAATTTCGCTGCCTTTGAAACTCATTGTATTATTGAATGATTCGGGACTCGAGCGGAACTTCATCATCGATGAACCGGGAAAGCACTTATCCATAAACCACGTACCGAAGTTTGCACACTTCCTTAAAACAATTTCCCAGAAGCTCGGAGTCCAAATAATCATGCTGAGCCACCATACCTGCATGGATTTGTTTGCGGATTCGATTAACGAAGTTTCCCTTGAAGGTTCAAAGAGCCACATCGAAAGGATCAAATGAAAAACCTTTGTTATTGTAGGAACTGCCTGAACTGGGATAATGGGAATTGCTTTCTTACCGGTAAGCAAGTAAAGGAAGAAGACCATTGTCCTTATTTCGAGGAAGAGGAAATTTCTTACATCAAAAAAGAGCGTAAACCCAAAACCAAAAAGAAGAATCGATTCCAATGATAAGAAAAGTTACGCTTAAAAATTTTGAATCTCACGAAAACACCGAAATCGACTTTACCGAAGGCTTGAACCTTATCATCGGGCAGTCGAATCAGGGCAAGTCTTCCATTGTAAGGGCGATTGCAATGGTGGTGGCCAACCGCTTCACAAAAGAATCGGTACGTACCGGGACGGAGTATTGTACGGTAAGGATCGATACCGATAAGGGATTTGTTCAGGCAGAACGCGGAGAAAGCCGAAACCACTGGATTGTCGGTACTCCCGATGGACAACAGAAGGAATACCGCAACATCGGTACGACAGTACCTCCTGAAGTCCCGGAAATTCTCGGCATGGCAGAACGAGTCCGTGGGGATATAAAAGAACTCCCCAATATCATGTTTCAGTTGGAAAAACATTACATCCTTTCCGAAATCGATGGCAAGAAAACCACTTCAAACATGATTGCCAGAATGATGGACGACGCCATTGGTATTGGCGGTTTGGAAGAACTCATAAAGGATATTGCTTCCGACTTCGCAACGAAAAAGAAAGAACTCGGCACAAAGAACATTCAAATTTCGGAAGTACGCGGAAAAATCCTGGATATTTCCATTTTTGAAAGTTATCAAAAATCAGTTGAGGAATCCCGCAACCTTCTCCGGGAAGTGGAATCGCTGAACGAACTGCTCGAATCGGCAAAGTCCCTTTCGGAACGACTTCAAAAGAATCGGGAACGGTTTTCGCAAATTAAGGATTATCTTGTCGTTTCGGAAGGTTTAGACTCCCTTGCAGAATCAACAAAGAAAAACCTTGAACACTTTAAGCGAATTTCCCGAGCCGCTCAAATTTGCCGGGAAACGCAAAAACTGAACTCCCGACTTGAAAGGTCGGAAACGCTTACCGAACTTGTCAAGAACGTGGATTCAGCGATTGGGAAATACAAGGCTCTCGTAAAAGCAAAAAACACTCAAACTCGAATTCAGGAAATAACAAGGCGGCTTTCTTCCTCTTTGCCGGAACTGGATAATCAAATGGAAGAATACGCCAAAAGCCTTCAAAACGTAACCAATGCGCAGAAAATGCTTTTTGACGCGAGAACCCTTTATAAAAAAATTCGCAAAATTTCCAATGACTTCATATCGAAAGAAAGCTCTTTGAAAGATGCTGAATCCCGATTGGAGTCTTTAAAGAAAACTCTTGGGAACTGCCCGTTGTGCGGAGGAAAATTGTGAAACAGTATCAAGGAAAGAAAATCAAAATCACGTCCATTAACGGAGAAACCGTTTCTGGGATTTGTTGCGGAGCTACCGATGATATCGTAAAAGTGCTCCCCGAAGGCGAAAAGGACGTAAAGGTAATCTTTCTCCGGAACGTTTATTATTACTCCGTGGAAGGGGAAAACATCGGCGACGGTTTTTCCGGTATCAAACTTTATGTCTGCAAGAATGACGAACTCGGCTGCCCCGGAAGGCGAAAACTTTCCTTGACCCCTCTTACGGTAAAAGACCTGGGGTGTGAACAAATTCCGGAAAAGCCGAAATGCGACTTTGGCTGTGTCGGAGGAATCGAAGTCATACCTTCAAGGGCGCTCCGGGTACTGCTTGACGGAATGTTGAAAATTGAAAAAATCGGAGTAAAGAAAAATGGCTGACGACCCCGTAAAAGAATACGAAAACATCAAAGACGAAATCGAAGAACTCAAATTGAAGCGCCTTTCGGACTTAAGGGAGAAAGAACGGCTCGAGCAGGAGTTTGAAGCCCTGAAAGCTGAAATCAAGAGTATTTATGGCGTGGAAATCGAGGACTTCGAAAAAGCTATCGAAGACTTGAAATCGGAATTGCAAAACAGCCTTGAACTGTTGAAAAAGAAAATTGCCGATTGCAAATCGCAAATGGGAGTCGAATAACCATGAAGTCATATGTTGGATTGGATTTGTCCTTTTCCGGAACTGGTTTTTTCCTGCTCCGGGAAGATGGAAGCAATAAAAGGCTCGAAATCAAAACCGATCCGAAGCACTTTACCTGCCTTGTAAAAAGAACCAAGCATATCGCGGAAAGAATTCTTGAAGCCTTGAAGGACGAGGAAATCGAACTCATTTTGTTGGAAGATTGTTATGCCGGAGGCGGCGTTTATGCCGGTACCGGCTTGATGCTTTCCGCACTTGGGACGATGGTAAGGGATCGGCTGCTTTCAAACGGGTATTCTTACATTACCGCAACCCCCGGTCAGATCAAGAAGTTCGAAACCGGCAACGGCAACGCCGGAAAAGAACTCATGTTGAAGTGCGCTTACAAGAATCACCATATCGACGTAACTTCCAACAACGTCGCAGACGCTTGTGCAATGGCGTTTTTCTGCAAAGGTTACTGCGAATGGAAGAAAGGTAAAACCGATTTTTTCAAGTATCAGCTTGAAGTATTAAAAGGGATGAAAACCCCAGTAGAACAACCCTATTAAACAATCGAGAAGGAGAAAACAATGATTGTAGAAAAAGGCAAACTCAAATCGGCACTCAACAAGATTTCCGTTTTCGTGGACAAGGAAGTGAATGGCGTTGGTTCGAAGATTCTCTTTTCCGCAAAGAACGGCGTTGCCAGCATTACCGGCTGCGACGGTTCCAACGTTGGAGTGTTTTCGTTTGAAGTCGCCGATCAGACCGAACTTGAGTTCGTTGTTGAATACAAGGCGCTGGCTTCGGCGGCGGCGCTCCGTGGCGACGTTCAAATCGAGTACAAGGACAACATCATTACCGTTTCGCAAGGTGAAACGTCCATGGTGTTCCCGGCAACGGGACGCGATACTTTTGCCTTTGAAGAAAAATCCGTTGAAGACGGAAAGAGCATTTCCATCAACTCCTCCGTGCTTAAGCGGCTTATCGGAAAGGTTTCCTATGCCCGGAAAGAAAAGGACTCCCGTCCCTTTGTTACCGGTGTGCACCTTAAGCTCAAGGATTCCCGTCTTATGACGGAATCCACGGATGCGCTCCGCATGTTGCGGGACTTCATTACCCTTGAAGAAAAGACCGAAGACACCTTTTCCGGAGTCCTCAGTCCGAAATGTATTCGTGCCATTGAAACCATGGACGAAGACAAGAATATTACCCTTACCATGAACGACAACGCAATCGGCTTCCAGTCCGAAGACATGAAGGTCTACATGCCCAAGCTGAATTGCAATTACCCCGATGCGTCCCGGTTCTTTAATGTTGACGCAAAGGCAACGTTTGTTCTCGACAAGGAAAAAGTGTTGGAATCGATGGAAATCCTCGCCTTGTCCGAAAACAAGGCCCTCAAATGCAAAAAGTCCGACACCCGAATCATCTTCGCGATGGAAGACGGCATTTCCGACGTGAAGGACAAAATCGAAATGGAATCCAGCACCGGTGAAGACTTCGAATTCTGCCTTGAATTTGAACATTTCCGGGACGTTTTCCGTAACCTCAAGGAAGGAAGCAACAAGGTTACGTTCTTCTGGCAGGATCCGCTCAGCATCATCATGTTCAAAGACGAAGAAAACTTTGAAGGTGTTATGATGCCGCTGAGAAAGTAACTTTCCGAGCGGTTTTCGTGGAAATCTCCCGTTGTTGGTTATTTTTTATCCATAATCAAAAGCCAACAATCGGGAGATTTTTTATGTTGAAAGACTTCCTTGAAATTTTCAAACATTCATTTCACAAGTGTTCCTTAATTGGAGTAAAAAACCTCGGTAAACGAATTTCCAAAGATGGAAGGGAATACTACCGTTTTATCGGCAAGTTCGAGTTTGAGCCACCGGCGTTTATTTTCGACCTTGAACTGGAAGAAAACAAGCCTTATATCCTTGCCCGGTTTCAAGAAATAGAACCCGAATCCAGCAACTGCTTCCGTCGGCAGTTTACAAAGAAACTTATTTCCGAAGACGATACCGTTGCCAAAAAGGTCGAATTCCAGTACGCCTTTGAAATCATTCCCCAAAACATTATCGATTTCTCCATTGATGAGGAGAAAAAGAAAATGTATTTGCAAGTTCTGGGGTACGGCACATTTTAAGGAGCGTTATCCAAAATATGTTATTCTCAGTGTACTACGTAAACGATCAGGATCGGGTAAAAGCCATTCAGACCTTTTCCATCAACCGGAAATTCAAATGGGCTGAACAGGGAATCGCAATGGCTTCCTGGACTTACCAGAAAATTGCCGACGTTGAAAAGCCCACAATCCGCGAAGTGAAGAAACTCTTTTCCGAACTTCAATTCGATCGTAAGCGTAAAACCTTTCAACGCACAATCAACATTGGCGATATTGTGGTTTGCGGAAATGACGTTTACGTCTACACGCCGGTTGGGTGGTTAAGGGTACCGCAGGTACTTTGGCAAAAAGCAAATAAAGTGCTTTAAATATACTTACTCACTCCTTCGAAAATTTGCTTTTCCCGTGGAAGATTGTTATATTGCATTCCGATTTTCCCGTTGGAAAAGTATTTTTTTGTGCTTAAAAATCGGAAATCCTCTGATTTTTTAGAAAGACTTCATATATAGTTGAAAGAAATGGAAAGTTGCCAACGCATAGTTGTAAAAGAACATTAAAGGGACTGGAAGTTCTATGCTCGAAGACGGAGTTGAAAAATATTAAAATTCCCGTAAAGGAGCAACGAAAATGACCGAACAGGAATTAACAATCATTGCATTGAAGCTCGCTACCGAAATCAAGTACAGTGGCATTACGGTTGACGAAGATGAAATTCGCTTTGACTTTCAGAACGATTCCGACAACGACATCATAAAACTCGCTTCATACAAGCTGAATTGTTCGAAATTTAAAAATAACGTTTACTGGTTTGGTTACCAATTTGAAAAGAGTGCGACTTCAAAGCAGAGAACGGACTTCATCAACTACATCAAGGGCATCGGTGGGAAGAAAATTCCCGACACAGTGTTGAGGAAGTTCATTGAACTCCCAATGACCGCCTTAAGCAGCAAAATCAACACTTACCACATCGACGCTTTCGTTTACCCGGTTTCCGGAAGAAGTCCGCTTGTGCAGAAAATGTTTAAAGTGGTAGCTGAGTGGCTCCAACGGAAAGTGAAATATTGTTCTTTCGAACTGGTAAAGAAAGCGCCTACCGATATTCAATTTGATTGGGAATTGTTTCATGAAGATAATTTTAACAACCCCAATTACCAGCAAATGGTAAAGCACGTTAAAGAAAGCATTTTACCGGCGATAAAGGAACTGGATTACTTTTCCCTTGCTCACAACGTAAAGCCGAAGTACCGTCCCTACATTACAAATTATCTTGGTTTCCCTGATTCTTCGAAACTTGAGGAGTTTTCAAAGTTGAAAGGGAAAAACATATTGTTGATTGACGATATCAACACTTCCGGGGCGACGCTTCATGAAATCTTAAGGATTTTGAACAACGTAAACGATAAATGCAATATTTACATTTACACGCTCCTCGGAAAAGATAATGGAATTTGAGGAATGGTTGAAATTCCTATATTCGAAGACGGTATCGAACGCGAATATTGACGGAACAAATATTTCCAGCATCGATTACTGCCGACTGAAATGCGGAAAATGTGAAAGAAAGCAAGAAAAAGCAACTTTCTGCCCTTTTTTTCTTTGAAAATCAGGTTATATTAAAAAAGGGGAAATTCCTTGGACGTTTCGGTTTTAAAATCAAGGAGTTGTGTTAATATTTGTTTAATGCATAGACCTCTCCGGAGGTTTAGTTCATAAGTAAATATTACCGCAACTTCTTTGCTTTAAAAACCCTGAAAATCGTCCGAATTTGGAATTTGCTCCATAAAGATGCTAAAAGGGGCATCTTATGCCATCGGGCAAGTTTTAACCAGATTGCAAAAAGGGTTGCAAAGAATGAAAGCGGTTATTTACGCACGTCAGTCTTCCGGGGACGAAGAACAGTCCGCAAGTGTCGAACAGCAGATCGAAAACTGCAAACACCTCGCTGAACAAAACAACATTTCCGTAGTCGGGATTTACCAGGACTTAAACATTTCCGGGAAAAGTTATCCCGACACTACCGAAGCCATTGCCTTAGCCACCGTGGACGCGGCTTACAAGTCCTGGGTAGAAAGTACGTACTTGAAGTCCCAGCGTTATCGAAAGGGGCTTGCAGCAGTCTTATCGGCATTGAAAGGCGTGGATTACGTATTGCTGGATGATTTTACCCGGCTTATGCGTCCACTGGCCAACAGCTACCTTGAAAGCCATATCATTCAGAAACTCCGAATGGCCAATGTCAAGGTCTGGTGCGTAAGGGGTGGAATAAGCGATTTGTCCAACTTTGCGGACAATCTGGTGGCAACACTCATTTCGCAAATAAACGCAAATCAGATCGAAATTCAGCGGCAGAAAACGCTGGACGCTTTAAAGAAACTTCGGGATTCAGGTTATCGCCCAACCGGAGGGAGCCTTACTGGTTACCGGTTTGTTGGGAAACATACTTTCGAAATCGTACCGGAAGAAGCCGAACTTGTACGTACCGCATTCGAAATGGGAATACGAGGCGTTTCTTATGCGCGAATCTGCCGTACTTTAAATAAGAAGGCTGGCTACATAAAATTCAACCATACTTTTTTGAAACAGCTTTTCTCCCGTCCGGAATATGCCGGTTACCAGTACAACACCAAAGGGGAGCTTATCCCGTCCAATTCGTTTAAAGACATACCGTTGATAACGCTTTATCAGTTTAACCAAGTACAAACCCGAATCACCAAATCGCGAGTTCAAAATCATGACCGCAAAAACATTTACGCCTTTACTGGCTTGTGTTACTGCGGTTACTGTAAGCAGAAAATGACGGTATTGTCCACCAGAACTTTTCTGCAAGCAAAACAAAGGGTGATTGCCCGGTTTTTCAGTTGCGACAATCGAAACAATTACGAGTACAATTCCGATTGCAGTTTGGCGCGTATTCGTTACAAGTACGAAACGAACACTTCAAATCCCGAAATGCCGAGAAAGCCCGTTACCGCTTCCGACCTTAATAATCTCCTTGTCCCGACAAAACTTAAGCCACAGGGATTGCATGAATCCCTTATGCCGCTTATTGCATTGCAGTTAATCAAGGAAAAGCGGGAGTTAATGGTATCCAGCGAAATTCAAAAGCAGATTCAGGAACTCGAGTTAAGAAAGAAATCCCGAATCGATTTTGAAAGGCGGCTGGGAGAAATGTTATTCAACGGGACGATCGATGAATCCCAGTTCGAAATCATGATAAACGAATCCCGCAAGGACAAAGAGGAAATTTCAAAGCAGATAATCGAACTCACCAGCCGAAACTGCGTGAACCACAAAGAAGCGGAAAAAGAACTTTCCCGCATACTTTACATTCTGCGGTTAAAACATATCGACCCGAACCTTTATAAAAAGTACGCACAGAAACTTATTTCCCGAATTACCGTTTTTGCCCGGTACATTACTGTCGATTTCGTAAACGGAAAAGGCTTTACTTTGGAAAGGCTCGCCATTAAAAATATACGCAGTCTTCCGGACTGGACTTTGGAAATTAAGGAAGAAAAAGCCCTTATCCGGTACTACTACAAAAGTTTTTACAACGGTGACCAGACCGTAAGGCTCCTTTACAAAGATGACTTCATGGAAATTTCTGCCGTAGGCGAAAATCCGAAAATTATCGATTCCCCAAGCAAACTTAAACGCAGAGCGCAGAAGGCAATGGCCATAAGAAAACGGAGGAATGAATAATTCAAAAAAATTTTTAAAAATTTTTATTCCGTTAAAGATAAGGTGGTTTCAACTTTTTTGGCATAAAAATTTCCTGTTATTACTTCGAAAAATCTCTTAAAAATTGAATTCGCTTCATATCGATTCAAGGGCGAACCAAAGGCGGTTCATTAAATTCGAAAAACTCAGGAAAAAAGGAGAACGGTTCATATAAGCAATCGAACCTACGAAACAGCCAAACGGAATTTTTCTTTTATTTTTGACGATAAAGTAAACCAGTATTTTTTAATTTTGGGATCATAACTCCCAAACAAATCAAGGTGCGAAAAATTATGCCAAGCAATTCCGACAGCCGTTTGGGATGGAATCATGAAATCGATTCTTTTGCGAAGACTTTCATGATGAAAATGAGCCGACACATTGACAAGTGGGCACGCCAAATTTCGGAGCGTAAAGGCCTCATTGTCGATAAAGTTGATAAACGCATCAAGGAAGCCGAAGAACGTATCCAGATTCTTGGGGCGATTTTTGAGAATCTTAAGAAAGAAGAATTTAAGCTCGACGAACTTTCCAGAAAGAAAGTTAAGGAAGCCAAAAGGTATATTGATGAAGCCGCCCGTTACAAAGTTCCGGCAAACAAGTACCGTGTCGAAAAAGACAACCTTGAAAAGCTCAAACCGGGCACCGCTGCTTACAAGGAGCAAGAAGAGCGTTTGAAGCAGTTCGAACCCAAATACAAGAAATGGCTTGAGCTCGTCGCGAAAGCCGAAGATGCACAAAAAGAAGCCCATAAGCTTTCTCAGCAAAAAATTAAAATCCACAAAAAACGTGAAAAAGTCCGTTATAATGGCAAAGAGTACACGCCTCAAACTCTGGCTTCGGAGAAACGGCATCAGCTCCAATACCTCAAACGCGACAAGGAACTGCTTGAAGGCGCTCTTTCCCGGAACATGGAAAAACATCGCGCCGAACTCGTAAATGCGTTTCGGAATCCTAAGTACATCAGCAAGGTTGCCGGGATGATTTCGAATACCATGAACCAGGAGCTGAATGGTGCTTTGCGTTATACTGATGAACTTTCCGAAAACGAAATCTTTCAGCTCATGGAAGAAGTTTTTAAAATCGTCTATAACGATGATCCGGAAAGATTCAATCCGTTCAAGGTTCTTGTAAAGAACAAGAAGCATTATACCGAACTTCCTGTTGGCGAAAAAGTCATAAAGATTTTCGACATGGATAAAATTCCCATCGACGATTTCATGACGGTGTTTTCGTCCTGGCTTCGGCTTTCCATTCGAAACGTTACGCTCAACACCATCAAGAAACTCAGCACTAAGCGCGATATTTTTATCCCTGAGCAGCAGGAAACCGATGATGATGAAACTGTTTCTCTTTATGATCGTGTCGTAAAAGATACCACAGTCCCCGAAGATCGCAGCAAGAGAAAGCGTAAGACCCGTGGGATTACCGACGAAAACATCGTCAAGAACAACACTGCGCAAAACTACTGGACGGGACTGGAATCTTTCCTGTACCGGAACATTGACAACATCACCAAGACCGTCAATAACGCTCTCCAGAAGCAGTTGCCGCCCAAGTCGTACTACCGTCGAATTGGCGAACAACAGGCTTTCAAAGAACTCAAGGTCGCCATGCAGAAAATCATTCGCGATTGCAGTTCGCAGCTTCGCCATGGCGATGTTGCGTTTAATCGCCTTCGCGACTTCACAAAGATGGCCATTGGCGGTGTTGAGGACATGGAAGTCTTCAACCTTATTTACACGGTGGTTCGTGCGGCTTTGGAGTATTACGTGGTTTCCAAAATGGGAAGCAACATTCTCGAGGACGTGAAAGGCCTTACCAAAGAAGAATCCTCCCATGAAATGAAGCTTTTGCAGCTCCTTAATCAGAAACGTAGCATTTCCGAAAAGGCGCTCCGCGATTACCGTACCGTAAAGTACGCAAACCGTTCCTATAAGGTGGCGAACAACATCGTTGATCAGGAAAACTTCGAAGACCCCGAAGAAGCCGCTCGGAAACTTATCAAGGCCACTCAGCAAATGGAAGACAAGGTCGATTTCCTCCTTGAAGACATTCCGGTTACGGATGGTTCCGGCAAGCACAACGAATTCGTAAATACTCGCCCAATAAGAAACACAGGAGATTATGGAGCGTAAGTAAAAGTATGTTAGATTCAACCAAAGAAAGAATCCTCCGCAACCCCGAAGACCGGAAAAAGCTCAGGGAAGAAATCGATGCTCGGCAAGCCGAAATTGGAGTCCAGAAAATGGTTGGACTCCGGGGGCAGAACGAATTTCAAATCCTTGAAGACTTGAAAAATAACGCCGGGAAAATCGAAGACCAGCTTGCGGCCAGTGCCGAAGCTCGTCGAATTCGGGAAAAGCCACAAAAGGAAGAAGCCCGTCGTAAGCGTATGGAAATGGCACCGGAGGTATACTTCCGCTTAAAGGAAAAAGCGGAGCGAGAAGCCTACGAAAAGCGGAAAATCACGCTGTAACAAATTCGATTCTTCAAAGAAACTCGGAGTAAGCCGCAAACTTCTCCGAGTTTTTAATTCCAACAAGATCAAAGGCATCATGGACAATCTTCAAATTGCATCGGAACTGGTACGGATTGCCCGTACACTTGTTGCTTTTGAAATGACCGAAAGCGAATGGAAACAATACAAAGAGCAACATCCCGGCGCAGACCGAAGAAACCACCATATCATTCCCGATAAGAAAAGACAACAAGCGCCCTTTGGCTTCTTTAAGAAAAGAACTCCTTCTTTCCAAAGGAAGTTCACTGGTAAGCTTACGGAACAGGGAAAGCGGTTCGACCATCAGTTAAGGCAATCTCGAGTATCCCCGGAAATAATCGATGAGTTACATTGGAACCATACGGAAAACATGCAGAAACTTTGCGGAAGCGCTCCAAAAGTGGAAACAACCAAACATATTTCCGGAGTTGGTACAAGGAGTGGTGAAAGAAATATTTTCTTGCATTTCGACCCGAATAACTGGTTTGGCTGCCGTCCAACCTGCACTCATGAGTATGGACATTACGTTGCCAACAGCATCTTCGATATCGAAGGAAGCTATGATTGGAATGAATTCGAAGGAGCTGTCGTTTCGGAAATCGAAAGGCTTTATAAGCAAGGAATCGATCCGAAGTACAAAGGACTTTGCGAAAACGTTAAACAAAGAATTTTGTTAAAAAACCAAATGTCCCAAGAACTCTTCGGAATTGAAAAATTTCAAGACTTATCTTTCGAACAACAATGGAAAATTATCGCAAAAAATGATATACTAGGGAGTATCACCGGGGGCGAGTATGGATTCGGTCATGAAGGCTGGTATTACCTTGAGGATTTTTACCGAGAAGCCTTTGCCAATATTTACTTGGCGTATAAGTACGGCTGGAAGGAGTTTCGTGAGGAATTTCCATACTTATGGAATTACATGGAGAAACTTTTGAAAGGGAACAATAATTATGTATGAAGAACAAGACCCGAAGGAATTCATAAGGGAGTATGAAGAAACTTTAAAAAAGAACAACATTGAACCTTGCTCGAAAAAAGAGTTTGAAAGGTATGAACGCCTTCTTAAACAAGATGACGAGGAGTTGCTTGATACAATTCAAAAATACAATCATATCGGAGCAGTCAACATTGCTTTTAGTCATCCCGCTTATTCGATGCGTTATTATGTTTACCCGATCATAATGAGCGACAAAAGCGAAGAAGAAATTGTGCGTTTGTTGAAACTTTTGATTCCCAAAGATTTTGCTTGTCTTTGAACTGGAAACTTTTGAAAAATGGAAAATGATGACCTTAAACTAAAGCGCTTATTATTAATATAAGTCTGTTTTCACCAAAAAGCAACACCAAACTCAATAAAAATGCCGATTTCTGCCAAGCACTTCATATACTTGCAAAGCAACTCAAACAAGGATTGAAGTTATGACGCAGGATTTTTACAAAGGCTGTTACGGAGCAAAAGCAACCGCCTCGGAAGTCAAGGAATGGTTGAAGACTTCCTTGATTCGAAACATTGAAAGAAGAAACGCCGGTTTGCCCCCTTGCTCGATAAACATATGGGGGCCACC
>ERZ824978.576-NODE-576-length-50593-cov-4.293997_pt1 | contig 50593 bp, 39 predicted proteins | sample MGYA00519860_ERZ824978 | MGnify/ENA primary metagenome ERZ824978 (study PRJEB31778, sample SAMEA3449184) | human gut metagenome | biome: human gut; feature: human-associated habitat; material: faeces | place: United Kingdom | collected 2010/2012 ... | reverse complement strand
CGGGATCGAAACCACCCGACAGGGTCTTGCCTGATGCCGGCACTACCAGGTTGTAGGCTCTCGCCAGTCTGGTGATACTGTCCAGCAGAACCACCACATCCTTGCCGTGCTCGGCCAGTCTCTGTGCTCTGGCCAGAACCATCTCCGCCACTTTAACGTGATGCTGCGGCATTTCGTCAAAGGTGGAATAGATCACTTCTCCACTCTTGAGGCTCCGCTTCATATCCGTAACTTCTTCCGGTCGCTCGTCTACCAGCAGCACGATCAGTTCCGTTTCCGGGTAATGTTTTTCGATGCTGTTTGCGATTTTTTTAAGAAGGACTGTTTTCCCGGCTTTCGGCGGTGCAACTATGAGTCCTCTCTGTCCTTTTCCGATCGGTGCCACCAGGTCGATGAGGCGCAGGGAAAGGTCCCTGCCGTCCTCCAGAACCAGCCGTTCATTCGGGAAGATCGGAGTCAGCGATTCGAAATCCGGTCTTTTGATAGCTGCTCCCGGCTCATCTCCATTGACGGATACTACGTACAGCAGTGCGCCGAAGCGGTTTCCGTCATTAGGATGTCTGCAAATTCCTTTGATTTTATCACCGGTCTTTAAATTGAAACGCCGGATCTGAGCCGGAGCCACATAAATATCTTTTTCACTGGTCAGAAAGTTGTTGAATCTAAGGAATCCGAATCCGTCTTCTGCCAGTTCAAGAATGCCTTCCACTTCGAAACGGTCGTCGCGACCTTCCCGGGTTTCACGAGGTTCATGGTGATCACGGTTTTCACGTGGTTCCCGCGGTTCGTGGTTGCTGCCCGGCTGCGGATCCCGGCTATGAACAGACTTATCGTGATCGTCTTTGTTACTGTTTTCTTCTTTTGGATCTTCACGCATCAGATTTGCGATCAGATCAGCTTTTTTCATTTTCTCGTACCCCTGCAGTCCGAAAGTTTTCGCGATTTCACGCAATTCGACCACTTTCTTGGACTTCAGAGTCTTCTCGTCCAATGTTTTCCACATATTATGTGAATCCTTTCTGTTCGTTGGTGTGAGTTGTATTTTTAGAGTGTAAAAAAATCTTAGATCGGCCTTTCGGGAATCCTGATACCCTAATCTTCTATATAATATACACCTGTTTTGAAAAGTATACAAGACAGCGGAGAAAAATCAGCGAGAAAAAAGATTTCAGCCCGGATCCCCGGCAGTATGCCTGGAATCGAGCTGAAATCACATTCCTCACTATTTGTATAGCCTCAGCTATTGTTTCTTTCTTCGAGAGCCTGCTAAGACTACTCCGATGCCGGCAAGTGCGGCTGCTGCGATGGCGATCCAGAGGACCGGTGCGAAATTATCGCCTGTGGCTGCTGCGTCGTCTGCGGTCTGCTGACTGCTGCTTTGTGCAGAGGACGTCGCGGCTGATGTTGTCTGCTGCGAAGAGTCCGTCGGCTGGCTCGGATCTGTCGGCTTGGATGGGTCTGTCGGTGTCACAGGATCGCTTGGTTTGCTCGGATCCGCCGGCGGTGCAGGCATAGGATTGCTTGGTTTGCTCGGATCCTCCTTCTCCACTTTGACAAGATAAATATCGACGGTATTATTATCCACTGTTACGTTATCGATCCCCTTCGTTGTATTCTGATCGTCAATACGATATTCCCCGTCATAGGCAGATCCCGTCTCATTATCCCCGCTGAGCACATTCTGGATGTTGGCAGAAAGCTGCTTCTTGCCGTCTTCATACTGATACAGATCTGCCACGATCTTGGCGCCCGGATTGACCATATGAGTTCTGGATTTGATCTTCTTTTTCACCGTTTCTCCATTCTCTTTATAAGAAACGTAGAAATTTACCATATACGGAATGGCGTCTCTTTCCTCTCTCTTCTTCCATACAGCACGCAAAGTCAGGATCTTCCGATCCTTGTCACGATCATAATACAGGCAGTCCTGCACCGCGGCGATAGAAGCACCGCTGCATTGCAGCGACTCACCTTCGGCATAGGTCAAAGGGTTGCCGTCTGCCAGTCTCTTGACAGTTTCGGTCGGATATCCCGTTCCGTCAGTCTGTGTTTCCGCAGTCAGAACTTCCCAGTGATCGAATATGAATCTGCCGGTTTTGTCCACCGGCTGCTGGTTGGAAATCAAAACTTTCTGGTGATTTTCACAGTTGTATCCGTTTTCCCCGCCATTCTGATAGGCCGGCATATCCTCGATATCTGTGAGGTTCGGCGAGATCTGCACGCCATCCTGCGTGCGCCCAGCTCCCGATACATAGTTGATGCCGTATTTGATCGGGGACGCCTGGATATTGACCAGCACGACGCCCTGTGCAAGATCAGCTTTCATATAATTCTGCAAAGCCTCTGTCCCACGGAAATAGTAATAACCGTCGCTGCTAACCTGCCAGTTCTCATAGGAGACGATTTCGAAACCGGACTCGCTTTTGATCAGGTATTCTACAAAAGCATCATCTCCTGTTTTAAGATCATCATCTTCCTGAAGCTTCGTACCGTCTTTTTTCGTGTAGGATATATGAGGCATCTGATAGCCGTCCGCTTTCTTAAAGCGTATGGGATCAGTGTAGTTATTGCCTGATGCCCTTTCAACAAGCGAGCCTGGTTTTAAATCGATCCAGTCCCCCTTCCCATTTTTTATTTTGTAGTACTCCGGATCGTTTACACCATTCAGGTGCTTGAATACCAGCTCCTTGTGGTTATGACCGACCAGGTTGCCTGCGCTGACAGTCAGGTTTTCATAGCAGTTCTCCACATCCATGCGATAATATCGGATAGCTTTGCTTCCAACCTCTTTTTGATTGGAATACACGCTGATCGAGATTTTCGTCCCCGTAGAAAGGGTCGTGGTTTCTGTTACTGTTTTATCGCTTGTTACATCTACCATCGGTACCGTTACCGGCTCTCCATTGATCTGCAGCTGATCCAGTTCCCAGGTAGTTGTAGATCCACCATCTTTCGGACTGGCGGAATAGCCCATAAACTCCCACGTAAATTTATGATCCGAAAAATCTTTTTTACATTTATCAGGATATTCATTTGCAAATTTATCCTTATTGTTTACTTTAATGCATACTCTTTGTTCCGCATAAATTGTCTGTACCCATTCCGATGCATCAAAGGTAAACTGATCGATCTTCTCATACTGCAGTGTCACCACATCATCGCCTGTAATATTATCAAGTGAAATGAAATCTGAAAGTTTTATAGTATCCGGGCTTCCTTCTGCCAGGAAAATACTATTCTCGTTTCGCTGATAGGACATCATTTCACCCAGCTTAGAAGTATAGCGAACTGTTTCGTCGCTTTTTTCGTGACAGTCACGGTCGCCTTATATCCTCGCGGGATCGTCACCGTATCGCTGTAACTATGGCCGTCAGCCACTTCCAGCGGGCGGTCGGCTCCGAAGACCTGATCCAGGCTCCAGCCGTCCGGTCCTTCGCTCGTCACATTGCCATCAGAATCCTTAAACTGGTATTCCACAGTATGATCTTTGCCGTGGGTGTATTCCAGCGTGATTTTATCACCATTTTTTAAAACCGCATATGCCGTCTTGTTTGTAACGTTTTTATCGGTGGTATAGTAGATATACTCCTGCTCAGTGCCGTCATCTTCAAGGATCGTAAGGGTTCCCACGAAGTAAACGGCAGTATTTCCGATATGAGCACGGCTGAAGGTGTGTCTCACATCTGAGTTATTCTTCAAGGTCAGCGGCACATTGTTGCGCAGTCTGCCACCTTTGATCGAAGAAATGGAAGCTGTCTGCAGATCTGTACAGGCCGAACCGTCCGCATGATGATTAACGCAAACGAACTCAAAATACTTTGCAGGGATCGCTGCATCTTCCGTTTCTACATTGTGCGGTGCACTTCGCAGATCCTGCTGCGTTACATATCCTTTTTCTAAATGCTGCTCAAATGTTGATGAACCTGTCGCTTCTGCCGCCCATACGGCTGTACCGCTTCCCAGCGCGAGAAAAAGCATCAGGATCGCCAAACTCAAAGCCATACCTTTTCTTATTCCTTGAAGTTTCATTTTGCTCCGTTATCCTTCCATACATTTTATCTGTACCCCCCCTGAGCAAGAGGCGCAACCCTTTTTTACCACGATTAAACCCATCTGTCAATAGTTTCTAAACAATTTTAGACTATTTTTGTCTCGTATGGCTTGTTTCATCAATTCGCCTTCAAAAAAGACCGAGCCTCGGTTCCCTGAGGTTCGGTCTTTACCATTCTTCTTAATCAAGATTTTTAATACTCGAAAAATCCTTCTCCGGTCTTTCTCCCAAGCTTGCCGTCGCGGACCATCTTGCGCAGATATACGTGCGGACGGTACTTGTCTTCGCCGTATTCCCGGTGAAGGGTTTCCATGATGGCGAGGCACACATCCAGTCCGATCAGATCGCCCAGCGCCAAAGGCCCCATCGGGAAGTTTGCTCCCAGCTTCATAGCCTTATCGATATCTTCCGCCTCTGCCACGCCGTCTGCCAGGATGCCGACGGCCTCATTGATCATCGGGATGAGGATCCGGTTTACTACGAATCCCGGAGCTTCCTCCACTTTAACAGGGCTTTTACCCAGGGATCCTGCCAGTTCCATAATGGCCTCAGTCGTTTTCTCGGAAGTGGATAATCCGCAGATGACTTCCACCAGCTTCATAGCCGGCACCGGATTAAAGAAATGCATGCCGATGACTTTTTCCGGCCGGCCGGTCACAGCTGCGATCTCCGTGATGGAAAGCGCCGACGTGTTGGTCGCCAGGATAGCATCCGGATGGCAGACTTCATCCAGCTGACGGAACATGGCTTTCTTTGCCTCCACATTTTCCGTTGCTGCCTCTACAACGATCTCCGCATCGTGAAGATCCCCCATGTCGGTGCTGCCTTTGATGCGTCCCAGCGCTGCCGTCTTGTCCTCTTCGCTCATCCGTCCTTTCCTGACAGCCTTTTCCAGTACCCCTGAGATCTTTTCAAGGCCCCGGTCGACAAACTCCTGCTTCTGTTCAATAAACGTTACTTCATACCCGCTCTGTGCCATCACCTGGATGATCCCAGCACCCATTGTTCCTGCACCAAGCACACCTGTCTTTTTCATAGCCTGCGTTTCCTTTCTTTCCGGCATCCCGCAACCTTGCGGATACCATCACATGATCACCAGTTGGATAATATGGATCAGCAGCGGCACCGTCCCGATGGACGCCACCGTGCTTAAAAACAAAATCTTACTTGCAACACCTGCATCCAGCCCTTCCTGCTCCGCCAGCATAGGGACTGTCGCCGCTGTCGGGAAACTGATCCCCAGCACCAGGATCGACCGGATCAACGGATCGATAGGCAGGAAAGCCACCGCTGCCAGCGTCAAAAGAGGCAGGAGCAGCAGCTTGACGGCACTTCCCTCAATGGTCACGACACTACGGATGATATCTCTGAATTTATAGTTGGTCAGCGTCGATCCAATGAAAATCATGGCCATCGGCGTGGATACGTTGCCTATATATAAAAGATACTCGTCCAGTACTCCCGGCACACCATTTCCCAGCATACTGAATGCGAATCCGATAAACAGCGCCAGGATGTTAGGATTCAGCAGCAGCTTGACCACCGCCGTAATAAAACGTTTCGGCGTCATCGGCGGATGATCGTCCGTCTTCATATCCCGCAGCAGCTTGACCCCGTAAGTAAAAATAAAAAAGTTCATGGCCGCATTGTGAGCCAGCATCAACAGCAGCCCGCTGTCCCCAAAGAAGATCAGAGCCACCGGAAATCCCATAAAGCCATTGTTGGGCATGGACATGGCAAACTCTGCGATACCCGAAACATTCTTCGGATATTTCCGCAGGCGGGCGTAGCCTTTGCAGAAAAAACCGTAAAGGTAAAAAACCACCAGGCTCAGCACGAAAGTGAGACCGAAATCCGCCAGGACATCCGCCGTCAGATCCAGCTCGCCAATGTTGTGGACGATCAGGCACGGATACGCAAAATAGACCACAAGCTTGTTGATGCTGTGATCCATTTTGTCATCGATAAAATTGATTTTTCGCAGAAACCATCCCGTGAACAGGATCGCGAAAAGCACAAAATATCTACCGTACATCGATACACTCCTGCGATCTAACTGTAATACAGATTGTTGGTAATATATTCTGGATCGCTGGTCACATCGATGCCCAGCGCCTTTAACGTACTTTCATCCTTGTCGCTGAGGATAGCCGTGCAGTGTGCATGGCAGGACTTCAGCTGCGGAGCCTTGGCCAGCGCTCTTGCCGCAGACGGGTTGGTCACGGCAGAAATAGTCAGTGCTGTCAGGATCTCTTCACAGTTGAGACTCGTCTTTTCGGCACCCAGCACATCCACCTTAAGATCCTGGATACTCTTTAAGATGCCCGGCGAGATCAGATACAGGTCATCCGCCATTCCGCTCAGGTATTTGATGGCATTAAGGATGGCGGCTGCTGCAGCGACCATACGGCGAGAACTTCTTCCCGTGATGATCTTGCCGTCCGGCAGTTCCAGTGCCATAACGACCACGTTAGCGTATCTCTCATCACACGCCTTTTTCTGCTCCGCATATTCTCTTGCCGGGAGCACCACTCTGCGATCTTCCTCGCAAAGGGACATGTCGTCCATCAGCAGCTTAGCGCGTTCCACCGTCTCCCCGCTTATTTTTCCCTTTTTGTAATCGCACTGTGCGATCATATACCGGCGGATGATCTCCTGGTCAGCCGCTTCACGCACCACTTCATCATTGGTGATGCAAAAGCCTGCCCTGTTGACACCCATATCCGTCGGCGATTTGTATTCTGATTCTTCCCCTGTGATCTTCTCGATGATCCGCTTCACTACCGGGAACACCTCGAGATCACGGTTGTAGTTGACCGCTTTCTCCCCATAAGCTTCCAGATGGAAAGAGTCGATCATATTGACGTCCTTCAGATCTGCAGTCGCCGCTTCATACGCCACATTTACAGGGTGCTTGAGCGGGATATTCCAGATCGGGAACGTTTCGAATTTAGCGTAACGGACTTTGCGTCCCCGCTTGTTTTCATGATACAGCTGAGAAAGACAGGTCGCTAGCTTGCCGCTGCCGCCCCCCGGTCCCGTTACGACCACCAGCGGCCGCTCCACTTCGATATACGGATTGGCGCCGTAGCCTTCGTCGCTTACGATGGTGTCGACGTCAGTGGGATATCCTTTGGTGAACCGATGCTTATAGGTCCGGATCCCGCGGCGTTCCAGCTTGTTTATAAACTTGTCCACCGCCGGAGAGTTGTCCTCATAGCGCGTCACCACCACGCTGTTGACTACCAGATCGTGCTTGCGGAAAATATCCATCAGCCGCAGCACTTCCAGGTCATAGGTAATGCCGAAATCCTGTCTCGTCTTGTTGGTCATGATATCCCCGGAATAAATACAGATAATGATCTCCGCTTTGTCCTTCATCTTCTGCAAGAGCTTGATCTTGGCGTTTTCATCAAACCCCGGCAGCACGCGCATGGCATGTTTGTCCTGCACCAGTTTGCCTCCGAATTCCAGATACAGTCTCTCGCTGTTTCCACAATTGATCCGCTGCAGGATATACTTTGACTGCTCCTCGATATACTGTTCCGCACTAAACCCTATTTCCGTCATCTTTTCCTCCAAACTCTTCTCTATCTACTATAAATATGCGATTGCCATTGTCAATGTCGTTACGACCATCACCACAACGATGGCGATAGTGATCACTTTGATCGTTTTTTTACTCATCATAATTTTTCACCTTCTTTACTACATCAGTGTTATGCTCAGCTGGTTGTGACCCTCCATCAGTCCCTTCAGACTGATGCTGTAATCAATATCCAGGTTTCCGCCGCCCTCGGTCAGATTGTTTTCCAGCCTGTTTGTCAGCACCTCAAGCTCGATCGCTCCAAACGGCGTATCATAAAGGCCGGAATACCGTCTTCCCCGTTCGAAACGTATCTCGTTCCCAATGCCTGCGCCTTCCCCGTACCGTTTCATCTGCACCTCATCCGGCTTGCACTTGAGCCTCGTCCGGCATCCGGGGATCCCCGAAAGCTCCGTTTCCTCATAGATCAGATACACCACCTCGCCTCGCTTGTAAAGCTTGGCTTCCGTGACGAATTCCATGATATCCTCTTCACCCTGCTCGTTGACCTGATTCGTCGTGATCTTTACCATTACCTCTTTCATTTCATTCACCTCTATCCCATGCGATCCAGTATCTCTACCAGTTCATCCTTGTTGAAATGATATTTTTTACAGCAGAACTGACACTGCAGCTCCGCCTCTCCATCTTCCTCGATGATCTCCGTCAGATCTCTGCGGCCAATGGTCAAAAGCGCACTTTCGATCCTCTCCCGGCTGCAGTCGCATTCCCAGCGGATCTCTCTTTCTGCCAGGATCTCCGGCTGATATTCCTCCGGAACATCCTTGAAGATTTCCTGCAAAAGTGCTGCAAGGCGTTCACTTGCTTCCCGTTTTTTTGCATCTGCCTGCAAAGTCTCCCCGACAGGCTGTCCGCTATCGTCTGCCGAAGCCGCTTCAGCCGGCCGGTCGATTTCCGGATCGAAAGATCCGGAAAGACCGCTGATCAGCGTCGTCAGCGGCGGCATAGCACCTATCATTTTTTCCAGAGCATCGACAGCCCCTTCCTGTGCATCCGGCAGCATCTGGATGATCATTCCGCCGGCAGCACCGATGCTCAGATCACGTTCCACCTTCACGCCCAGCGCAACGGAGGAATTCTGCTGTTCCGAAATATAAAAATACGCGGTCAGATCGTCTGCGATCTCGCCGTCCACCAGCGCGATAGTCCCTGTGTACGGTTCTTTCAGCCCCAGATCCTTGATGACTGTCAGATCTCCGACTCCCAGCGAGCCGCCCACGTCCAGCTTGCCCTGATCGTTTAAGGGCAGATTCACGTATGGATTGGATATGTAGCCTTTCACTCTGCCATCGCCGTATGCAGTTGCCAGGATCTGTCTTGCCGGTCCGTCTCCCTTGAAATGAAGGGTCAGCTTGTTGTCATCATCCTTGAGCATGATGCCCATCAGCCCTGCGGCTGTCAGCACCCGTCCAAGACCTGCTGATGCCAGCGGCGTGGTGTCGTGGATCTTCGCAGCCTCCTGCACCAGATCAGTGGAAATGGTCAGATACACACGAAACGATTTACTTCTATCTATTGCTATTAATGCTTTATTCATGATCTTACTCTTCCTTTATGTTATATACGTATTAGATTTTATCATATTATGTGTAAAATGTTTAACCTTTTCTTCAGATATTCACATATTTTCAACACGAAAATATCATATTCAATTTGTATATTTAGGATGAAGATTTGGAAAATTTAACATTTCAGAGAAATCAATGTCAAAAAGAGGAAACTGATGGAACAGAAAGAAGGTATAGATATGGATGAAAAGAAAACAGATCCTTCCGGATACGAACCGAACTTCGTCATGAAAGATGCAGCGGAACCAGAGGCTGCTGAAAACCAGCCTAACATGGCTGAAAACCAGCCCGACATGCCGGAAGATCCTGCAAAGGCGGCTGCGCCGCCGGGCGACCAGGAAGATTTCGCACAGAAAGCGGCTTCTGGCGCATCAAATGATTTTGAGAAAAAAGGAGCATTCCGCGATCCGCGGGAGGCTTTTCGCAACACAGAACCCGGCACGAGCTCTTATCAGTATAATGAGCACAATCGTCCCGGTTCGGTAAAAGACAACTTTGGAGGTTCTCCTTACACTGGATATGTAGACGAAAATGGTAATATGCATTACAGCAACTACGGTCGTCAGCACCAAAATCCCGGACAGAACGATCACGCCGGGCAGTCCGGTCAGCGCTATTACGGACAGCAATCGGGCGGATACGGTTTTGCAGAGCAGCAGCCAGGTGGACGCGGTTTTGCAGGGCAGCAGCCAGGCGACGAAGCCTGCACCAGTTCCTGGAGCAGCAGCGACGGCGTGACCAGGACTCACCGTGCCAAAGGCGTGAAAAAACCTAAAAAACCTCGCCAGCCTGGCAGGCCGGTTTCCCTGACCCGCAAGTCTCTGGCACTGCTGATCGCATTATGTGTAGTGGTATCTGCATTGTTTGGATTTGGCGGATCTTATCTCGCCAATGCTCTTAACGGAGGACACAGCGGTTCCAGTAAAACCGCCAGCGTATCCAAGAACGGCTATAAACTGGAAGATGCTACCGGCAGCAAAATGACGGTGCAGGAAGTCACCAATAAAACCAAGGACAGCGTGGTGGAAATCAAGACCGAGAGCGTTTCCGCCGATGCCTGGATGCAGCAGTACGTTACAGAAGGTGCCGGAAGCGGTGTGGTCATGACGGCAGACGGCTACATCATGACAAACAACCACGTTATAGACGGAGCCAGTAAAATCACCGTTACGACTTCGGATGACAAGGAATACGAAGCCAAGCTGGTGGGCACAGACAGCATCACCGATATCGCAGTTTTAAAAATCAGCGCCAAGAATCTGACACCTGCAACTTATGGAAACAGTGATCAGCTGGCAGTCGGCGATATGGCGGTTGCCATCGGAAATCCGCTTGGAGAACTTGGCGGAACGGTAAGCGCCGGCATCATCAGTGCACTGGACAGAGAACTTGCCATCGACGGTAAGACCATGACGCTTCTGCAAACCGATGCCTCCATCAACCCAGGAAACTCGGGCGGCGGTCTGTTTAACGGCGACGGGCAGCTGATCGGCATCGTCGTTGCAAAATCCTCCGGATCCAACGTAGAAGGTCTGGGGTTTGCGATCCCGATCAACAAAGCAGCTGATGTGGCACAGCAGCTTATGGATAAAGGATATGTCAGTGATCAGCCATCCACCGGCATGAGCTATGCGGAATCCAGTCAGGGAAACGGGGCAGCTCAATTCTTCGGCAACAGTCAGGATTCTCAGTCCCAGAGCTCTTCTGCAGCGGTTTATATCCAGGAAGTAACTGGAAGCAATGCGAAAAAAGCCGGATTCCAGTCTGGCGACCTGGTATATGCCGTAGACGGAACCAGGATCACTTCCTTCAATACGCTGTCTTCCATCGTCACCTCCCACAAAGTAGGTGACAAGCTGACCTACACGATAGTACGCGGTAATCAGACCAAGGAAATCAAGCTGACGCTGGAGGAAAAGAAGGCGAGCAATTAAATCCCCAGATACAGCCGCAGCAGACCGAGGATCAGCAGGTGCGCCGGATAAAAGCAGTAGTTGATGATTTTATACTGCCTGCCCCGCTTGCCATTGTATGTAAGAGTCAGCGCGAATCCCAGCAGCGCCCACAGCTCCTTGTACATGGAAAGAAAGCTGAACGGGATCGACAGAATGTATCGCTGGTGAAAAATGTACATGAAATAGCCGATCAGGATGGCGTGATGCTCGTAATCCAGCCCCAGATTCATGGCTGCAAAGCACATCACCGCCACGATCACAACGGATGCCAGATACCACAGCAGCTTCGGAAGACGATCCATTTTTTCTCGTAATGTGTCGATGCTCCAGATGGTGATCAGCACCGCTGCCAGCGTGAACATGATGTTGTTCCAGTTGGGTTCAAAGACCTGACTTGTTGTAAACAGGTCAAAGGGCACTTCGGAAATCACACCGAACCCTAGTAAATACAACAGGTATTTCCATCTGCTGCGGGTCTTGAAGTACCCTTCCACCAGAAGGAACATGAATAACGGGAAAGCGATCCGCCCCAGGATGTCAAAGAGATCGCTGATGATTTGTAATCCTGCACTTCCATCCAGGTTGGGATAGATCAGTGCTTTGTTCACATGATCGATCAGCATGGATATAAATGCGAGGTATTTCAATTGTGCGCCGGAAAAGATCCTGATCTTTTCCGGCCAGTTTTTTATCTGCACGCTTTTCTGCGGATTTTTCTCAAGCTTGTTCTGCATCATACCGGTTCTCCTTCGTCTATACTGGACTTATTTGTTCCATAATTATACTCGATTTCCCCCGTAGAAAAAAGTATGAAATCCTTAAAAACAGTTTAAGATTTTAAATCATTTCCGGTATTTAGGAATCAAGTCGGAGACGAAGCATAAGAAACGATCCAGAAAGCGTAAAGTGAAGGACAAATACCCGAATCTGGTACCTCTACTTTGAAGTGACTTTCTACTTCGATGTGTTTACCAAATAAATCCTGAGCTGGCGGGCAGCTGACCGAAGAGGACATCGATTTCAAACTTAATGAGTGTAAAAGCCGGGAAGAATTCATCGACATGATCGAGCGCTATGTGAAGTTTTACAACAGACAGCGGCCCAGCTATGCCCTTGGGTATGATACACCGGATAACTATTACCGCCGCTACCAACGGGGAGAACTGGAGAAAAAAGACATCTTTTCCAGGAGAACTCTGACAGAGGAGCCGAAGTTCATCCGAAGCCGAAGAATGAAGGACAAAGGAAACGAGTAATTGGAAGGGCTGCATCCATCGTGTCCACTTCCGTAAATGAAAAAACACAGAAAATGCTTCCTGTGTCTACAAACGAAAAAGCTATATCACAAAAAACATTTTTTGTGTCCACCAGACTTGACAAGTACAACTGGCTTTTGAAATGTCATAAATTTTCGCCCTGGATTGCATTGAAAAGTCGTGAAAAACACCGCATAATTATATTGAAATGTCATAAAATATAGCCTATAATCATATTGAAAAGTCATATGGAGGTGTCGAGTTATGTTGTTTCGGAAGATTGAATCTCTGATTGAAAATCATTTTAGATCGGGCAGCAAAAAAATATTACTAGTGGATGGGGCAAGACAAGTAGGAAAAACTTATATTATCCGCCATGTAGCACAGAACATGTTTGAAAACTTTATCGAAATCAATATGATTGAGGATTCCCTAGGCGATCGTCTGTTTGCAGAGATAAGAACTGTGGAGGATTTTTATCTGCAGGTCAGTATGCTTGCGGGAGAGCGGATGCAGAAGAAAGAAAACACATTGATTTTTATCGATGAAATTCAGGCATATCCGCATTTACTGACTTTGCTTAAATTTCTATCGCAGGATGATAAATTCACGTATGTTGCCAGCGGTTCCTTACTGGGAGTAACACTGGCGAAGACGACGTCGATTCCTATCGGGAGCATTCGTAAAGTGAGAATGTTTCCGCTGGACTTTGAGGAGTTCCTCTTTGCTAACGGAATGAATGAAACGGTTATTTCCGCTATGCGACAGAAATTCGACAAGCTGGAATCCTTAGAAGAATCCATGCATGATAAAATGATGGATCTGTTCCGGAAATATCTGCTGGTGGGCGGTATGCCGGATGCTGTGAATGCATATGTACAGGATAAAAACATCCGGTCAGTCAGAGAAATCCAGTCAGAAATTCATGAATATTATGCTGCGGATGCTTCAAAGTATGAAGCTGATCGGAGATTAACAATACGACGGATCTATGATATGATCCCCTCTAATATGGAAAACAAGAAAAAACGTATTGTGGTACAAAATATTGAAAATAAACGAGGAAAAACATTCCGTGACTATCAGGAAGAGTTTGAGTATCTGATAAATGCCGGAGTTGTGAGCAGTGTGCAGGCAATTTCCAATCCTGTTTTCCCGTTGATTGAATCAGCCGGGAAAAACCTGTTGAAACTGTATCTGAATGATGTGGGCATTTTGACAGGCATTTTATATGGGAATAATATAAGAGCGATTTTAGATGATCAGCCAAGCGTTAATCTAGGCTCGGTATATGAGACCGTTGTTGCGAATGAACTGAAAGCACATGGATATAAATTGTTTTATTATGATAACCGGAGCAAGGGAGAGGTGGACTACCTGATTGATGACTATAACAGCCTTTCTACTGTGCCGATTGAGGTGAAGTCGGGAAAAGATTATAGCATACACAGTGCACTGAATCATTTCGTGAACAATGAAGATTATCATATTAAAAAAGCATTTGTGCTGTCCAATGAAAGAACGGTGCAGCAAAAAGAAAAGATCCTGTATATTCCGATTTATTACATCATGTTTTTTCATTCGGATGCAGGATGAGAAATAAACTGTTATATAGGGACTGTCGTTTCTGCAATTTCACCGTTACAGATGTATGCAATATCGGATTTACGGTGAAATCGGCATACACGGTGCAGCTGATTATCCCGATGCCCGTCGCGGAGCTTCCAGCTGGATCTTCATCCATCCCTCCAGCTCCACGCCAAGCTCTACTCTAAGGATACTCCCTGACCCAACATTTTTCTACCGTTTCGTGTCCACTTTTACTTTAGCATCAAAACTTATGATATCTCAAAAGCCGGTCCATAGTATGAAAGCTATGAACCGGCCTTATATTCTGCTGTTTAATTCTTATCGCCTGCATCGTTTATGCCGCCCGGCCTCCATGCCCGGAATGGCTAGGGCGGCTCGAACCGTCCGCCTGACCGGAACCGCCTGCCCCTGCAGCACCGCCGGCACCACAGGCAGAAGCTGCCCGGTCGAATTCCGCCAGCTTCTGCTTTGCATCTTCGCTGAGGTTTTTCGGAACATCGATTTCCACTACTGCGTAATGACATCCGAATTTAGCTGGATCTTTCATTGAAACGATGCCTTTGTCTCGCAACCGCAGCTTAGTACCCGACTGCGTTCCCGGCTTGATATTACACTTTACTTTACCGCGCAGAGTCTGTACTTCCACTTTGCCTCCAAGTACTGCCGTCGTAAACGGAACCCGCACCGGCGCATAAACGTCCATGCCCTTCCGTTCGAATCCCGGTCTTGCTGCCACATGGACTTTCAACAACAGGTCTCCGGCTTTTCCACCGTTTGCGCCCGGCATACCTTTGCCCCGCAGACGGATGCTCTGCCCGTTGTCGATCCCTGCAGGGATATGGACTTTGATAGACTGTTTTTTACCGGCAGGATCTTTCAGATCGAAATACCGATCGCCACCGAACGCCGCCTCATCAAAGGTTACATCGATATCGGCATGAACATTTTCACCGTCCTGCGGGAAGCTGCCGTACCCTGCACCTCTGCCGAATCCGGAAAATCCTGAACCTCCGGAAAATCCTTTGCCAGAAGACCCGGAAAATCCGGAAGCCCCAGCTCCGCTGCCACTGAATCCATGACCGAAGATGTCCTTTAAAATATCATCCATGTTGCCATCGAAATGGTATTCCTGATAGCTGCCATCTGGTCCCTGTGAAAATCCGGAGAAACCAGAGCCTCCTGCACCGCCAAAACCGGCACCGTAGCTGCCGCCTGGCTGTCCCGTGCCGTCGAATGCCGCATGACCAAACTGATCATAAAGTTTCTTTTTTTCCGGATCATTCAAGACAGAATAAGCCTCGGAAACTTCTTTGAATTTTTCTGCCGCAGCTTCATCTCCGGCATTTGTATCCGGATGGTATTTCTTCGCCATTTTACGATATGCTTTTTTTATTTCGCTTTGAGAAGCGCCTTTTTTGATGCCCAGCACTTCATAAAAATCTCTCTTTGATGCCATGATCATCACCCCGTTCTATATAATAATACCCCGCAGGTCATCCCGCGGGGTTTGTCTTCGTCTATGCTGCATTGTCTCCCGCACTGGAGCGCGAACTTTAGGATTACAGAATCCCCAAGTTCTCCTGCTTTGTACTTATTATATCACGAGATTTTAGCACTCGCAAGATGAGAGTGCTAAAAAACTTATTTTTTTATGCCTAAAGCCGCTCCGGCTATGCGTTCAGACTTTTTTGATGACGCCGAGGAATAGCAAAAGTAACCATAACGAATCGTGCTGAATCATGAATTCCCAAATTCTCTTTCTATATGCCTAGATGGGAACTACACAATAGAAAAATCGCTTGAAACTCCATAACACACTTTTTATAATCCGAAAAAAGATCTAAAAGCGTTACATCTGGGAACTTATCCGCTGCATCTTTATGAAACTGCGAGAGGAAGTTCCCATGAGGCGCTATTCTTTTACAGTATGGGAATTCCAAGCTACACATCCTGTCCTCGGCCAACAAAAAATCCAAATCTGACGCAATTTTTTCTTTATCTGGGAATTCACGATCTGAAATTGCGGTCAAGAAGATCCCGCGACTGCCTTTCAATGCTTACGACTACCCTTCAATGCCTGCTCACGCAGCAGCCGCTTTTAATAATTCTCTTTTCTTACTTCGAAGTAGCTCTGCGGGTGATTGCAAACCGGGCAAACTTCCGGAGCTTTCGTGCCTACTACGATATGACCGCAATTTCTGCATTCCCAAACCTTGACCTCGCTCTTTTCGAATACCTGCGCTGTTTCAATGTTGTTGAGCAGTGCGCGGTATCTTTCTTCGTGGTGTTTTTCAATCTCGCCAACGGCTCTGAACTTAGCAGCCAGTTCCGGGAAGCCTTCCTCTTCTGCAGTTTTGGCAAAGCCTTCGTACATATCAGTCCATTCGTAGTTTTCACCTTCTGCTGCTGCAGCCAGGTTGGCCTTGGTGTCACCGATACCAGCCAGTTCTTTGAACCACATCTTAGCGTGTTCCTTTTCATTGTCAGCTGTCTTTAAGAAGAGAGCTGACATCTGCTCGTAGCCTTCCTTCTTCGCTACCGATGCGAAGTAAGTGTATTTATTTCTTGCCTGGGATTCCCCTGCAAAAGCTTCCTGTAAATTCTTCTCCGTCTGTGTTCCTGCATATTTGTTAGTCATTTTAGTTACCTCCATTTCCTTTTCTTTAACAACTTTTTTATATTATAGATTGCTTTTTATTACTGACGTTTCTCTTACTGCTTTCTGCAATCCGGGCAGACGCCCTTGAACAGGATATGATAATCATGTAATTCCATACCCTGCGGATCCCGAATCAGATCGTCCAGTTTCGGCAAAGGTTTTAGATCCACATCGAATAGCCTGCCGCAGCAAACGCATCTCATGTGGTGATGCTCCGTACAGTTGTGGTCAAAACAATCGGGTCCGTCCGGGATCTTCAGCTTGCGTATCTTGCCTTCCTCCGCAAGGATGTTGAGATTACGGTAAATCGTCCCCCTGCCGATCCTCGGATGCTCCTGACTGACATACGCGTAAATTTCGTCCGCAGTCGCATGGTTTCCAAGGCTTCTCACTGCCTGGAGAGTAATGTCTCTTTGGATCGTGTTTCGTCTTTCCATCCCTCGGGCCTCCTATTAGGATTAATTCTTAATTAGGATTATATACTATTAATGTCCAGTATGCAACCCTTTTTTCAATTTTTTTATAAATCCCGCTGAAGCAGCTTTAGTAGCTCATCGTTTTCCGGAAAAATTAATTTTTTTAGGGTTCTGTCAAAAATCCCTCCCATTCCCGGTTGACAAACATTTTTTCATGGGCTATAGTATGTACCATACATATAAATTAATACAGATGCTATGAACGGAATAAATTTGATGAAGATATTTCAGCGAGCAGTCGGTTGGTGCAAGACTGTATATGGATTCAAATGTCTCACCCGGGAGCAGAAACCTTTAAGTGGGCATGTGATTTTTCGAACCCGGACGGCGTCCGGCATTGATCGAAACGGCAAGAGTCGAAACAGCATGTCAATAAGAGTGGTACCGCGGAAGTTTAAGCCTTCGTCTCTTAGTTTGAGATGAAGGCTTTATTTTATGATCTGCCCAGATCTTTGGTTTGATGCACAGATCAGCTCATAGCAGCATACAGAAAGGAAGTATAAAAATGAAGAATTACGACAGGTACAGCGTGGGGTATTTCCCACCGGCGACCCCGCATAATGAATGGGTCAAAAAAGATCACGTAGAAAAGGCTCCGACCTGGTGCAGCGTAGACTTGAGAGACGGGAACCAGGCGCTGATCGTTCCTATGAGTCTGGAAGAAAAAGTAGAGTTCTTTCAGTACCTGGTAAAACTGGGATTCAAGGAAATCGAAGTAGGATTTCCGGCAGCTTCGGAAACGGAATATCATTTCCTGAGAAAACTGGTTGATGACAATCTGATCCCGGACGATGTGACCATCCAGGTGCTGACCCAGTCGAGAAAACATATAATAAAGAAGACTTTTGATTCCCTGGCAGGAGTCAAGAAAGCGGTCGTACATCTCTACAACTCCACATCTCTGGCACAGAGAGAGCAAGTATTCCGTAAAGAAAAACCGGAGATCATCAAGATCGCGACCGACGGTGCACAGCTGTTAAAAGAATACGCAGCAAAATATCCGGAGACAGATTTCTCCTTCGAATATTCTCCCGAAAGCTTCACGGGAACCGAAGTGGATTTTGCAGCAGAGATCTGCAATGCCGTGATAGATATCTGGGAACCGACTCCGGAAAACAAGGTGATCATCAATCTGCCATCCACAGTGGAAATGTCCATGCCACACGTATACGCATCGCAGATCGAATACATGTGCGAACAGCTCCACAACAGAGAAAACGTTATCGTGTCACTGCATCCACATAACGATAGAGGAACGGCTGTAGCTGCTGCAGAACTGGGACTTCTGGCCGGCGGAGACAGAATCGAAGGAACCCTCTTTGGAAACGGAGAAAGAACAGGAAATGTGGATATCGTAACGTTGGCAATGAACCTCTTTGCACACGGCGTAGATCCGGAGCTGAACTTCTCCAATATGCCGGAAGTCGTAGAAAAATACGAGCAGTACACCGATATGAAAGTGCCGCCTCGCCAGCCGTACAGCGGCAAACTGGTCTTTGCCGCATTTTCCGGATCCCATCAGGATGCTATTTCCAAGGGCATGCGGTGGCATAAAGAAAAAGGCCTGCGGACCTGGTCCGTGCCGTATCTGCTCATCGACCCGAAAGACGTGGGCAGAGAGTACGAAGCCGATGTTATCCGGATCAACAGCCAGTCCGGCAAGGGCGGCGTAGCATATATCCTGGAGCAGAACTTCGGATACTCGATTCCTTTGCAGATGCGGGAAGAGATCGGCTACATGGTCAAGGATCTGTCCGACAAAGAGCATAAAGAACTTTCACCGGCAGAAGTATACCAGGCCTTCGCAAGAGAATACGTCAATGTGTTCGATCCGATCGACATCACCGACGCCACATTCATGAAGGCTTCTGATTATAAATCAAACGATGGCATGATCGCTAAGATCAAGGTTCGGATCAATGACGAAGAATACGAATTCGAAGCAGTCGGCAACGGTCGTCTGGACGCGATCAGCAACGCACTGAAGATGACACCGTACACCTTCGACTATAAATTCGTGACTTACTCGGAGCACGCACTTTCTGCAGAATCCAGTTCCAAGGCAGCTGCGTATGTCTGCATCGAAGACAGCGACGGCAACCAGTTCTGGGGCGTAGGACAGCACGAGGATATCATCCTGGCGTCCGTCAATGCACTGGTGAGTGCCCTCAACCGCCAGAACAAAAAAGATCATTTTGTAGAATAGCGGAAACATGGTAAAATAGACAAGAATACAGGAGGTAACAGATCATGGCAATGACAATGACACAGAAGATCCTGGCGGCGCATGCCGGACTGGATCATGTGGTACCGGGACAGCTGATCCGGGCAGATCTTGATATGGTGCTGGGTAATGATATCACTACACCGGTAGCCGTTAACGAATTTGAAAAAGCCGGTTTTGACGGTGTGTTTGACAGAGAAAAGATTTCTCTGGTCATGGATCACTTCACACCGAACAAGGACATCAAGGCAGCGGAGCAGTGCCTGCAGTGCAGAACTTTCGCAAAACGTTTTGATGTAAAGAATTTCTTCGACGTAGGACGCATGGGGATCGAACATGCGCTTCTGCCTGAACAGGGTATCGTAAAGGCTGGAGACTGCATCATCGGTGCAGATTCACATACTTGCACCTATGGCGCACTGGGCGCATTTTCCACAGGCGTGGGAAGCACGGACATGGCAGCCGGTATGGCTACCGGTCAGGCCTGGTTCAAGGTGCCGGAAGCAATCAAATTCAATTTGACCGGCAAGCTCAACGAAAATGTAACAGGAAAAGACGTGATCCTTCACATCATCGGTATGATCGGCGTGGATGGAGCACTTTATAAATCCATGGAATTCATGGGAGAAGGCCTCAAGAGCCTCTCCATGGAAGATCGTCTGTGCATATCCAATATGGCTATCGAAGCCGGTGCTAAGAACGGCATTTTCATGGTGGACGAGATCACCGAAGATTATATGACAGGCAGAGCACAAGGAGAATGGAAAGTCTTTACACCTGACGAAGATGCAGAGTACGTTGCAACGTATGACATCGATCTGTCCCAGCTGAAGCCGACGGTTTCCTTCCCGCATCTGCCGGAAAACACGAAGACTATCGACGAGGTAGGCGACGTACCGATCCAGCAGGTCGTTATCGGCTCCTGCACCAACGGTCGTCTGGAAGACATGGCACTGGCTGCCAAGATCCTCAAAGGCAAAAAAGTACATGATGATGTAAGAGCTATCATCATTCCGGCAACTCAGCAGATCTTCAAAGACTGTATCAAGGAAGGCTACATGGACATCTTCATCGATGCCGGATGCGTTGTTTCCACACCGACCTGCGGGCCATGCCTGGGAGGTCATATGGGCATCCTTGCAGAGGGCGAACGCTGCGTGGCAACTACCAACCGGAACTTCGTAGGCCGTATGGGTCACGTAAAATCAGAAGTATATCTGGCCAGCCCGGCAGTCGCTGCAGCATCTGCCATCACCGGCAAAATCAGCGGACCGGACGAGATCATGTAAGGAGGGAACAGGATGAAAGCACACGGAAAAGTACATAAGTACGGGGATAACGTGGATACCGATGTTATCATCCCGGCAAGACATTTGAATACATCAGACCACAAAGAACTGGCAAGCCACTGCATGGAAGACATCGACACGGAGTTTGTCAAGAAAGTAAAGCGGGGCGATATCATGGTCGGCGGAGAAAACTTCGGCTGCGGTTCTTCCAGAGAACATGCGCCGATCGCTATCAAGGCCTCCGGCATCGATTGTATTATTGCAAAGACCTTTGCCCGGATCTTCTACAGAAATGCTATTAATATCGGACTGCCGATCCTCGAATGTCCGGAAGCCAGCGAGAAGATCCAGGACGGCGATGAGGTTTCCATTGATTTTGACAGCGGAGTGATCACAAACGAAACAAAAGGCGAAACATACCAGGCTCTGCCGTTCCCTGATTTTATCAAGGACATCATGGCCAAGGGCGGCCTGATTGCCCAGATCTCTGGAAAAAATTCATAAGACGAAGAGCCTGAAAGGAGAATAGAGATGAATTATAAACTGGCGGTCATTCCCGGCGACGGCATCGGTCCGGAAGTCGTGGAACAGACCTTAAAAGTTCTGGATAAAGTCGGAACGAAATTCGGACACACGTTCGAATACACAAAAGTACTGGCAGGCGGCTGCGCCATCGATGAGAAAGGCGAATGCCTCCCGCCGGAGACCATTGATATCTGCAAAGCCAGCGACGCAGTGCTTCTTGGCGCCGTAGGCGGCTGGAAGTGGGACACTCTCCCAGGTGATCAGCGTCCGGAAAGAGCTCTGCTGGGGCTGCGAAAGGCTCTGGGGCTTTTCGCAAATCTCCGTCCGGCACTGCTGTTCGATGAGCTGGCTGAGGCGTGTCCGCTTAAACCTGAAATCGTAGAAGGCGGGCTGGATATCGTCGTTGTCAGAGAACTGACAGGCGGCATCTACTTCGGTGAAAAAGGAACGAAAGAAACGGATCTGGGTCCGGCTGCCTATGATGTAGAGCAGTACGCAGAAGAAGAAGTTCGCCGCATCGCGGAAGTGGCATTTGATATGGCCATGAAGAGAAACAAAAAAGTTACAAGCGTTGATAAAGCCAACGTTCTCGAAAGCTCCCGCCTGTGGAGAAGAGTAGTCGCAGAAGTAGCTGAAAAGTATCCGGAAGTAGAGTTGAACAACCTTTATATCGACAATGCAGCGATGCAGATGGTCCGCAATCCGAAGCAGTTTGACGTGATCGTGACCAGCAATATCTTCGGCGACATCCTTTCCGATGAAGCCAGCATGATCACTGGATCTATCGGTATGCTCCCGTCAGCAAGTCTGGCGAAGGGCAACTTCGGCATGTACGAGCCGGTACACGGATCTGCTCCTGATATCGCAGGACAGGATCTGGCGAACCCGATGGCTACCATCTTGTCGGCCGCCATGATGCTGCGTTATACTTTCGGCCTTGGAAAAGAGGCGGACGCCATCGAAGCGGCTGTAAAGAAAGTTCTGGCAGACGGCTGGAGAACGCCGGATATCGCCAAAGAGGGCGAAGAAGCGATCGGCACGGCAAAGGCTGGAGATCTGATCGCGGCAGAAATTTAAAAAAGGCAGGATTTCCCGCAACTGATAAAAAGCCTCAAGGTATTTACTTACTTACTCCTCACTGTCCTATGGACAGATGCGGAATCGTTCACAAATACCCTGGGGCTTTTGTGATGCAAAATGAGGATCCCGTCTTTTCTGTCATTTTGATATGTTTGACAAATTAGGTACAGAATGATATACTAAGTTTGCATAACTACGAGGAAAGGAGCGATTTTATGTTGATCATCAAGGAAGTCGAATATGCGGTCATGATACTTGACGAACTCTATCACGAGAGCCCTCTGTCTGCTGCTGCGCTTTCGACTCGGAGAAACATACCATCCCCTTTTATCTATCGGGTACTCAAGAAGCTTGAAGCACGAGATATCCTGGAGATCCGGCGCGGCCCTAAGGGCGGATATTCTCTCAAGGCCGACTGCGAGAAACTGACCCTTTACGATGTGATCTGCGCATTCGAGAATACTTTTATCGTGACCGAATGTCTGAAATCCGATTACGAGTGTGTTCACAACAACGATTTTAACTGCAGGATGCATCGGCAGTTCGCCTGGATCCAGCATCTGCTGAAGGAAGAATTCCAGAAAGCCAATCTGTCATCCTTGCTGGAAGAAGATCCAGAATAGGAGCAGACCCGAATCAAAAACTATTTGAAAAAAATCATAAATATGTGCTAAAATAATCACGTTGAGTAGCGAAAGCGTAAGTCCAGACAAAAGGGCTTACGCTTTTTTTCATATATGTGCTTAAGGCACGTAAAAACTGGCTTTTTCAAGGAGGAATCATTATGAAATCAGAAGAAACTACTGCAAAACCGCTGGTCGTCAGCATCCTGTCTCTGTCACTTTTGACCGTGATGGCAGGAGCGGCGGTCGCGCCAGCTTTAGGCGTGATCCAGGAATACTTTGCAGACAGTTCCCCGGTACTGGTGCAGATGATCATCAGCATCCCGGCAATTTTTATTGTTATCACCAATAGTATTTTCCCGCGACTCTGTAAAAGATTCGGAGCGAAGGCCCTTACAATGATCGGTCTGCTGTTATATACCGTTGGCGGCTGCATCGCCGGAGCATTCAGCCAGATCGTTCTGGTGCTGATCATGAGAGCTTTTGTCGGGATCGGCGTTGGCATCATCATGCCTTTATCCACAGGGCTTTTGTCTTTCTATTTTCCACCTGAAAAACAGGCAAAGCTGATGGGATATTCTTCTGCAATGAATCAGATGGGTGGCGTGGTGGCGACCCTGCTTTCTGGTGTTCTGGCAACCATCAGCTGGCGGCTCAGTTTCCTTGTGTATCTCATGGGGTTTTTCAGCATAATACTCTGCGTGATCTTCGTGCCCAATGACAGGATCCACAGAAGCGAAGAATCTGCTGTCGATAGAGAATCCGACAAGTCTGCAGTTGCCAGAGCCGCCGAGGAGTCTGCGTCCCCCAACGACAAAGGCGTATTCCGGCAAAACTACGTTTATATCATAGCCATGTTTCTGCTGATGACTACATTTTTTCTATATCCCGCCAACTTTGCCATGGAGACGGTTCAGGACAGCGTGATCCCGGCCAGATACATTGCATCGATCATGGCAGGGGCGGATCTCATCGCCTTCTTCGGTGGTCTGCTGTTTGTTATATTGAAGAAAATCTGCGGCAGATTCGCAAGATTTCTGGCTCCGCTTTTGTTTCTTGCAGGCTACCTGCTGCTGATCCTTGCGGGAGGTTGGTTTGGCGTGCTGGCAGGATCCGCCTGCATTGGATTTGCCAATGGCGTCGGGGTGCCGTTTATCATATTCGAGGCTTCCGTTAAAGCTGGCAAAGCCGCAGCAACCACGGTTATGCCGTTGATTTCTGCGGCTTTGTATCTGGCACAGTTTCTCTGTCCTATCCTCATGTCGATCGTGCGTATGTTGTTTGGCAATGCCGTTTCACATCTGCCTTATTGCTTCGCTGTTGTTCTTGCGGTCTTTTTCTGCTTTTGGTCCGTGCTGATCCCATCCGAGAGGGCGACCCGGTAGGGGCGCCCGGTCTCCGGTTACGCAAACAGCAGCTCCCCGTAAGTCGGGAACGGCCAGAAGTCAGACGCTGTATTCTGTTCCAGTTCATCAATAGTCAGGCGGATGCTTTCCATCATCGGAACCACCTGATCGCAGTAGTGGCGTGCCAGCTGGGCAGCGGCTTCTGCAGGCTCTTTTGCAGTATCTTCGTTCTGCGCGGTCTATTTCCCGCTGTCCCCGTAGTTGGAAAGAACGCGCGCGCTTGGATCACTGACATCGCAGCCTTCCCATGATTTATTAGGCATCCAGAATCCGGCGATCATTTCCGCCTGCCCTGGATAATATTTTTCAAAAATCTCCCGATACATCAGGGATTCCTTTGTAAATGGAGTCGCATAATAGCTGTATTTCTGGCAGCCTGATTCCAGTTCTTCGTCGGAGTACCGCCCTTCGGCATACTCCTTCAGATGATCCACAAGAGAATGACCCACAGCATCGCTGAAAGCCGCCTTTTCACGCCATAAAATCGTTTCCGGCAGGTAATCTCCCTCGAATGCTTTGCGGAGCAGGTACTTGCCCTTACCGTAGGTGTTCATCTTCTTCGCCGGATCAATGGCCATGACGGTACGGGCAAAGTCCAGATCGCCGAACGGAACCCGTGCTTCGATGGAGTTTGCGCTGATACACCGGTCAGCCCGAAGCACATCGTACATGTGAAGCTCGCGGATGCGCTTTGCAGATTCTTCCTGGAATGCGTCAGCATCCGGTGCGAAATCCGTGTATTTGTAGCCAAACAGTTCATCGGAGATCTCTCCGGTCAAAAGAGCGCGGACATCTGTGGTTTCCCGGATCTTTTTGCAAAGCAGATACATACCCATACTGGCTCTGATGGTCGTGATATCATAAGTTCCCAGGATCTCGATAACAGTCTCCAGCGACTCCAGGACATCCTCTTTTGTGATGATGAATTCCGTATGATCGCTGCCGATAAAATCAGCTGCTTCTTTTGCATATTTCAGATCGATGGCATCTTCGCTCATCCCTATCGCAAAGGTGCGGATCGGTTTGTCCGGCATAAGCTTCTGTGCGATAGCACAGACCAGAGAGCTGTCCAGTCCGCCGCTTAAGAGAAATCCCAAAGGAGCGTCAGCATCCAGACGTTTTTGAACGCCTTTGATCAGCTTGTCCCGGATCTGATCACAGATCTCCGGCAGCTTCCTGTCCGCCAGAGCGGCCTTTGCAGAAAGATCGACCTGAGACGGATCGCAGTAGCAGTAAAATTGTCCATCTTTATAATAGTGTCCCGGGGGAAACGGCATGACCCTGCTCGTCAGCTTCTGGATGTTTTTCGGCTCGCTGGCAAAGAGGATCGCACCACCTTCTGTATACCCGTAATAAAGAGGACGGATCCCAATGGGGTCTCGCGCAGCGATAAAGGAATCTTCCTGTGCATCATAGATCACCATGGCGAATTCAGCATCTAACAAAGCAAACATTTTAGTGCCATACTCGCGATACAAAGGGAGGACGATCTCACAGTCGCTGTCGGAAGTGAAGGCATAACCCTTTGCTTCCAGATCACGTTTCATTTTGCGAAATCCATACAATTCTCCGTTGCAGATGGAATAGCTTCCATCCAAACAGAACGGTTGCATACCGGTTTCATCAAGATCCATGATGGCAAGTCGATGAAATGCGCAGACCCCTGATCCGAACTGAAGGACCTCAGACATATCAGGTCCTCTCGATTTAGTCTTTTCGAAGCCTTCTGTAAACTTTGGCAGAAAAGCTTCGCTTTCTTTCTCTGTTAATGTTCCAACGTAACACATGATCGAACACATAATAGTACCTCCTTGTGGCATGCGGTGTGAAGTGTTATAAAAAAGTGGCTACTCATCCTATAAATCCATAGGACGAATAGCCACTGATCCGCGGTGCCACCTATCTTGAGTTCGCGTGTATTTGAAACCCCTCTTTTTCCAACCTGACAGTTGTATCGGCTGTGACGGGCCGAGCCCGGAGCCCTTACTTGCTGATCGCTGCAGTACATATCGGGCCGTCCCGGCTTTAGCACATGCTGCAGTGCGTTCGGTTCACAACTCCGGAGTGTTATTCTCACAGATTCATACTGCCGGGTTCGCACTGTCTCCGGCTCACTGGGAGCGAACTTCTGTGTTACTTGTCTCCATCAAAGTCTTTGCAATGTTTAATTTCGGTCTTATTGTAACAGGGAAAGCCTAGGATGTCAATAGGATTCGAAATTTTTTGTGATACAAGGACAATATATTGTCCGAAAGTTGTGGTCTGTAACTAATTACATCGGCGCAAAATGGAGGATGTGTGAATTTTTTTAATATTAAAATATTCTTAATACTTTCAAAGACCTTGTATGGTATAATAAACATCACAACAGGACACCATAGATGCTGATGTCGTTGCAATCCGTCCGTTAGCACTTCCAAAGAAGGAATGGTGAATAACATGAAAATAAAAAAATTAAAAAAAATCACGCCTAAGATCCGGATCCCCCGCACCCTGTCTCCGAAGAGCTGGAAGCATGAGGCATCCGGAACCCAGGGCAATGTCACCTTGTTTGGAGTCAATATCTTCAGCTGCGGCTGGAAGCTGACGGGAAAAACAGCCAGGGTGCAACATCCAAACCACGGACATGATTTTAAGTTTCCGGTTTATTCCGTGGACATCGACGGAAGGCAGAAAGAATTTGCTGCCGGTCAGATGAACCATTCGGTCTGGAGTTTTTTCCTGCCGAAATATTAGATCCATACTATCGTATCAACAAAAGTGTGAAAAAAACTGCCTCAGAAGCCTGTGGCAGTTTTTTCGCGTATATCCGGCAAATACACATCGTCAGCGAGTGCAGATCATGGATCACATCACGATCTGCAACACGAAATACTCGCCTTCCATCGAGAAGTGACAGTTTCCGTTCAGCTTGCGGACAGCGTAGTCGATACTCTGCGTGCCAAGTCCATGACCAGGTTCCGTTGTCACAGGCATCCCACCTTCAAAGCGAGGGATCACGCTGCAGGTGTTTTTCAGGGAAATCAGCAGCTTGTCACCGGATTCGATCATAGAAAGCCGAATGATCCGCTTCTTCGGATCCTGCACGGAACTCGCCGCGTGGATAGCATTTTCCAGTGCATTAGACAGAATCGAAGTCAAATCCACATCGGAAACGGTCAAAACTTTGGGAATACGTATTGTATGCTGAAAATCGATCCTGTTTTCCGCCATATCTGCTTCACAACAGGACAGGATCATATTGATCGTTTCGTTAGAAGAGTATTTTCTTCGCGTAGTTTTTTCGACTGAAGCAATTACCCGATGGATGGTTTCCTGCGCTTTTTCTGTCTCTCCATTTGAGATCTGATCCGATACAGTAGCGAGAAAGTGACGCATATCGTGGCGGAGAAGGGAGATCTCGTGCTCACTTCGGCGGATGGCAGTCATTTCTCTCTCGGACTGCTCCTGCTTCAGTTTCATAAAGCGATGATGATTCTCCGCTTCCTGTTTTTCCTCGTACTGTTTAAAGTAAATCGCGCAAAAAATCAAATAGGAAATACACAGCAAGAACGGCGGGAATTCTACTGTAATATGATTCCCGGCATACAGCAGCTTCGTGTATACGGTGGAAGCATAGTCGAAGATATAGTAGGATACAGGCACGATACCAAAGGAAATAAGGGAGGATGCCGGCTTGGACAGAAGCTTTGCGATCGGTGAAGCTACGTACTTCCACACCAATGGGAAAATAATGATCAAAACGATGATATACGTTATGTCCACGCTCCAGTCAGGGCAGTGGAATGTCTGAGGTATGGTTGAGATCCAGTTGCTGATCTGACAGCACAGGTACGCTGTGAGAACCGCCAGAACAGAAGGTGCCAGGCGGCATTTGAAGGCAAGCGTAAACAAAAGCACCAGCGGCATATGCGTCACCAATGGATAAAAGGCATATGTGACGGAGTCGCTTTGCAGTAAAAACAAGATGCACAGCACGATAAAATCGAGCGCAGAAAAGACGCTCAAAATCACAATGTTCTTTCGAGTCGGCGCGACATCCAGAAATGCTGCGGACACCCCGATGCCAAACAGCAGGGTCAGCAGATGCCGCAGCCCGTCCAGCAGCATCTCAGTCATTTGTGGTCTCCTTTTGAAACATGTATGCGAAATATACTTCTTTGAATTCTTTCCCGTATCCGCGAGCGATAGGCACCTGCATCCCGCTTCGCGTCCTGATCTGCGCAGTGTTAAAATGGTCCACCTGCGGGATGGAAACGATGTAGCTCCGATGGCATTTAAAAAAGCCGTTTTCTATGGTCAGAGGCTTCGCATAATTGGAGAAGGTCCCTAGCGCGTCCTGGACTTTTCCACTGCAAAGGTGAAAGATCGTCTTCTTGTTCTGCGCCTCCAGACATTCGATCTCGCTGAGATAGATCTTGTGATAGCCCTGGGGGATCTTGGCGATGATGTGGGGTGATTCTTCGTCCTGCGGCGCTTTACAATCATCCAGAACGCTGCAAAGTTTTTCGTACTGCAAAGGCTTCAGCAAGTATCCGGAAGCTTTTACGTCGTAGGATTCGACGGCAAATTCCGGGGACGATGTGAGAAAAACGATCTTTACGGCAGTATTGGTCTCCCGGATGACATGGGCCAGCTCCATGCCGTTGAACAGAGGCATCATAATGTCCAGAAGAAGGACGTCAAACTGTTCCGTGCGACTGACCGTCAGCAGAGAATCCCCATTATCGAACAATTGCAGTTCTACCGTCAGATCCTGCTCTTCTGCCCATCGTTTCACTGCATGTTCTGCCTGCCCGAGAAAAAAATTATCGTCATCACAAACGGCTATCTTCAAACCATCCATCTCCCTTCGAATCCTTATACCTTTATTATACGCAAGGGTGGGGGCAGCCGCAATCAGATTCTTTTGCATTTCGCGCCCTGAAAACTACATTTCGCACTTTTCTTCGTTTTTATGAGAATTTTGTTGTACAATATTGCGGATATAGAATAAAGAGAAAACATCTAATCCTAGCGCTGTCAAGTTTTGGACAGCATAAGACCCCTTACGAAAACGAGGCACCTGTGGAAACCGGGACGCCTCGTTTTTGCTTACGCGTTCCGATATGTACAAATCGGAACGCAGCGACCGGATCTCTCGGATTTTACACATATAGACCTGCTTTTTCGCCACCGTCTATTCCACTCTTTCCTACTTTTCGTCTCTGTTTCCAAACATATTGACAATCCGCATGATTCCACGCTATAATAATGAAACATCACTAATATTTCCGGTTGAAAGATCCAAGAGAGACTGCTGTTTTTAAAACGAACGAAACCTCTGCGAAGACAAGAAACCCTTTTTAGGAAAAAATCTCCAACCTATGCTTTGCAGATCACAGCAGCGCCGAAGGGGCAAGAGCGAACCTGTTGATACAGGTACTTGAAACTCTCAGGCAAAAAGAATTGGATCCGGACGGACCTCTGGATTGTCATTTAGACAGGGAAAAGTGATCCCAGACAGGGATTATTCACCCTGTCTTTTTTTCATCATGGATCTATATCCGTGATGACAGGCTCGCAGAGTTCTGAAATTCTTCACACATTGCTGTAACAAAACAGGTTCTCCGGTCAACCTGGAAACTACCCTCCCTCCGACGGAGAACCTCCGATTGCAGCATACAGACTACAGACCCTTTATCACAACGATCATAAAAAAACAAGGAGGCTGAACAATGGAATTGAAAACACCGCTTTACGACGCGCATGTAAAAGCAGGCGGTAAAATGGTACCTTTCGCAGGATACATCCTGCCGGTACAGTACAAAGCAGGCGTAATCAAAGAACACATGGCCGTACGGCAGGAAGCAGGATTATTCGATGTTTCTCACATGGGCGAGATCCTCTGCGAAGGAGAAAAAGCCCTCGAAAACCTGCAGCATCTGCTGACCAACGACTTTACAAATATGGTTGACGGACAGGCACGCTACAGCCCGATGTGCAATGAGCACGGCGGTACAGTAGATGACCTGATCGTATATAAAAAGGCAGATAACCACTACTTCATCGTAGTCAACGCTGCCAACAAAGATAAAGATTTCCAGTGGATGCTGGATCACCAGCTCCCGGGAGCTACCTTCACAGACGTGTCCGACCAGTATGCGCAGCTGGCTCTGCAGGGACCGAAAGCAATGGAGATCCTTCGCAGACTTGCGCCGGAAGACAAGATCCCGACGAAATACTACCACGCAGTATTCGACGGGGAAGTCGGCGGGATCCCTTGCATCATTTCCAAGACGGGATACACGGGAGAAGACGGTGTAGAGCTTTACGCATCGGCTGACCAGGCGGAAAAACTCTGGGATCTGCTTCTGGAAACAGGCAGGGACGACGGCCTGATCCCTTGCGGACTGGGCGCTAGAGACACCCTTCGTATGGAAGCAGCCATGCCGCTCTACGGACATGAAATGAACGACGATGTAACTCCGCTGGAAACCGGGCTCAACTTCGCAGTCAAGATGAAAAAAGACGACTTCATCGGCAAATCCGCTATGGAAGAAGCCGGCGCGCCGAAAATCAAGAGAGTCGGTCTTAAGGTCACCGGTCGCGGCATCATCCGTGAAGATCAGACTGTTTACGCAGAGGACGCCTCCGCTCCGGACGGTCGCAAAGAAATCGGTCACACCACTTCCGGCACCCATTGCCCATTCCTGGGCGAACCGGTGGGCATGGCACTGATCGACAAGGAATACGCTGAAGTCGGCACCAAGCTCATCGTTGACGTAAGAGGCCGTATGGTAGAAGTCGAGATCGTACCTCTGCCGTTCTACACAAGAGCAAAATAACATTATTATATTACGCATGATTTGAAAGGAGATCACTATCATGGAACTGAAAGCTGAACTGAAATACACGAAATCCCACGAATGGATCGCGAAAGATGGAGACGTTGCTACCATCGGTCTGACCGACTACGCACAGTCCGAACTGGGAGATCTGGTATTCGTAAACCTGCCGGAAGAAGGCGACGAAGTGACCGTTGGCGAAGCATTCGGCGATGTAGAGTCCGTTAAAGCGGCTTCCGATGTTTATTCCCCTGTAACAGGCACAGTGAGCGCTGTCAACGAAGAGCTTCTGGACGCACCGGAAAGCATCAACGAAGCACCGTACGATGCATGGTTCATCAAGGTAACTGACATCAGTGAAGAAGAAGAACTTCTCTCTGCTGAAGAATATGAAAAATTTGTAGAAGAATCCGAAGAATAAGCAAAGGCGGTGATCGATCAATGGGAAGCTATATCCCAAATACGGGCAAAGAGCAGCTGGAAATGCTTAAGAGCATGGGCTACTCCTCCATGGACGACCTGTTTGCTGCTATCCCGGATGACATGAAATTAAAAGACGGCCTTGATCTCCCGGAAGGAAAATCCGAACTGGAAGTCAGCCGTATCATGAAGGGAATCGCTGCAAAAAACAGAGTATTCTCTTCTATTTTCCGCGGCGCAGGAGCATATAACCACTATATCCCTGCCGTTGTAGGCAGCGTCCTTTCCAACGAAAGCGTGCAGACAGCCTACACTCCGTACCAGGCTGAGATCAGCCAGGGTCTGCTCCAGTCCATCTTCGAATATCAGACGATGATCTGCGATCTGACTGGTATGGATGCATCCAACGCTTCCGTATACGACGGAGCAGAAGCGGCCGCAGAAGGCATCGCAATGTGCCGTGATAAAAAAAGAAACAGGGCGCTGATTTCCGCAGCAGTCCTTCCCGCTGCCCTTGAGACCGTGAAGACATACTGCTTCGGTAACGAGATGGAACTTGAGATCATCCCTGAAAAGAACGGCGTGACCGATCTGGACTATCTGAAGGAACATATGGATAAATCCGTTGCCTGTGTTTACATCCAGCATCCCAACTACTACGGCAACCTGGAAGACGCAGAAGCTATCGGCGAGATCGTTCACGAATCCGGTGCAAAATACATCATGGGCGTAAACCCGATCTCTCTCGGCGTTCTGAAAACACCGGCAGAATATGGTGCAGATATCGCGGTGGGAGAAGGCCAGCCTCTGGGACTTTCTATGGCATTCGGAGGCCCGTATCTGGGTTTCATGGCATGCCGCGAAAAAATGATGAGAAAACTTCCGGGACGTATCGTGGGTCAGACGGTGGATGCCGACGGCAAGACCGGATACGTGCTGACTTTGCAGGCCAGAGAACAGCATATCCGTCGCGAAAAAGCATCCAGCAATATCTGCTCCAACCAGGCACTGTGCGCACTGGCAGTAGGCGTTTACCTGGCAGCTATGGGCAACGAAGGGCTGGAAAAAGCTGCGACCCAGTGCATGTCAAAAGCCCACTACCTGGCAGATCAGCTGACCGGAGCAGGCTTTGCAGTAGAAAACAAAGGCGACTTCTTCCATGAATTCGTCACCGTATCCAGCAAAGACACGGATAAAGTCCTGGCTGCTCTGGAAAAAGAAAACATCCTGGGCGGACAGAAACTGGACGATCACCGGATCCTCTGGTGCTGTACCGAAATGAATACAAAAGAAGATATGGATCTGCTGGTTCGTATCGTGAAGGAGGTGTAACCCATGCTGTTATTTGAGAAAAGCAGAGAAGGCAGAGGCTGCGCGATCCTTCCGGAATGCGATGTGCCGGTAGTCCTGCCGCAGGAAAAAGACGCGCGGAAAAAGACGCTTCACATGCCGGCGCTTTCCGAACCGGAGCTTTCACGCCACTATACGGAGCTGGCTCACAAAACGAGAGGCGTCAACGACGGTTTCTATCCGCTGGGTTCCTGCACTATGAAATACAACCCGAGAGTCAATGAACAGATCGCAGCATTAGAAGGCTTTAATCAGATCCATCCGCTGCAGCCGCAGGACACTGTGCAGGGATGCATGGAAGTCATGGCTCTGGCAGAAAAATACCTTTGTGAGATCACCGGCATGGATCACATGACCCTCCAGCCGGCAGCAGGCGCCCACGGCGAGCTGACCGGGCTGCTGCTGATGAAAGCATATCATACCAGCAAAGGTAACACACATAAAACCAAGATCCTGGTCCCTGACTCCGCACACGGAACGAATCCGGCAAGTGCTGCCATGGCAGGATATACAGTAGTCAGCATCCCATCTGGAGACGATGGCTGCGTAGATATCGAAAAGCTGAAGGAAGCTGCCGGTGATGATATCGCAGGACTGATGCTCACCAACCCGAACACAGTAGGGCTGTTTGACAAGAACATCCGCGAGATCACCCAGATCGTCCATGACTGCGGCGGACTCTGCTACTATGACGGAGCCAACCTGAATGCTGTTATGGGTATCGTTCGTCCCGGCGATATGGGATTCGATATCGTTCATCTCAATCTTCACAAGACCTTCTCAACGCCGCACGGCGGAGGCGGTCCCGGCGCAGGCCCGGTAGGCTGCAAAGAAGAACTGGCACAGTTCCTGCCGTCCGTACTGGTAGAAAAAGACGGTGATGAGCTTCACTTCACCAAGCCGGAGCACAGCATCGGCGAAATGAAGAGCTTCTACGGAAACTTCCTGGTAGTGGTCAAGGCTCTGACTTATATCCTGACCCTGGGCAGGGAAGGCATCCCGCAGGCAAGCAGCAATGCCGTACTCAACGCCAACTACATGATGAACCAGCTGAAGGATCTCTACACCATGGCATACGACGATATCTGCATGCATGAGTTCGTTATGAGTCTGGCAGACCTGAAAAAAGACACCGGCATCTCCGCGATGGATATCGCCAAGGGTCTTTTAGACAACAACATCCATCCGCCTACAATGTACTTCCCGCTCATCGTAGAGGAAGCGCTGATGGTAGAACCGACGGAAACAGAATCCCGCGAAACCCTGGACGAAGCGGTAGCCGTATTCCGTCAGCTCCATGCACAGGCGGCAGCAGATCCGGAAGGACTGCACCACGCACCGACCAAAACTCCGGTAACAAGACTGGACGAAGTCGGCGCCGCAAGACATCCGCACCTGCGTTATCACTTTGAAGACTAAATAAAACATAAAGACGGTGGCTTCGTTGCCCTGAAAGGCGCGGAGCTGCCGTTTTTCACAGGAGTACTAATATTCATGATCGATAGAATCAACTACATTGAAAGCACCACCTATGATCCCTATGCCAATCTTGCCATGGAGGAATACCTGATGCTCCACTGCGGCGAGACCGAATGCATCCTCTACCTCTGGCAGAATGAGCATACCATCGTTATCGGCCGCAATCAGAACCCATGGAAAGAATGTCACCTGACCCAGCTGGAAGAAAGCGGCGGACATCTGGTGCGCAGACTTTCCGGCGGCGGAGCCGTCTATCACGATCTGGGGAACGTCAACTTCACCTTTCTGGTACAAAAAGAAAACTACGACGTAGGGCGCCAGCTGTATGTTATCATCGGCGCCATGCGCAGACTGGGCATCCAGGCGGAACGCTCCGGCCGAAACGACATCCTTGCTGACGGGAAAAAATTCTCCGGCAACGCGTTTTACAAACAGAACAAATTCTGCTATCATCACGGGACCATCATGCTCAACGTAGACGTGACCAAACTGTCACGGTACCTCAATGTATCGGCGGACAAACTGAAGTCAAAAGGCGTTTCTTCCGTGAAAAGCCGTGTCACTAATCTGGTGGAATTCGTACCGGATCTGACCGTTGCGCGGCTGAAAGAAGCCCTGAAAGAATCCTTCGAAGAAGTGTACGGCCTAAAGGCCGGCATCCTGACAAAAGAGGATCTGGATCAGGATGCTTTGCAAAAGGGCAGAGACCGGTTCGTCTCCTGGGAATGGCTCTACGGACACAATCCAAACTTCGAAAACGAGATGTCCTTCCGCTTCGACTGGGGCGGCATAGATCTCTGTTTCTCAGTGGAAAAGGGCATTATCAAGGAAGCGGTATTCTACTCAGACTCCCTGAATCCGGAGCTGATGCTGGCGCTGCCGGAACATCTGACCGGGGTCATCTATCAGAAAGACGCTATCTGCAAAGCTCTCGCATCCCATGAAACGGCGGATCCGCAGGAACAGCAGATGCTTTCGGATATCCTGGAAGCTGTGAACGGCGAAGATTTTTAAAAGAAACAAGTTTGGGCTGCGCCCGAACGAAAGGCCGGGCAATCCCCGGAGAAAAGGAACGAAATTATGAGCAATTTTGATTTGATCGTCATCGGCGGCGGCCCGGGCGGCTACGTTGCTGCCATCAAGGGCGCGCAGCTGGGACTGAATACGGCAATCATTGAAAAGGACCGGTTTGGCGGCACCTGCTTAAACCGCGGCTGCATCCCAACCAAAGCGATGCTCCATGCGGCCGACCTGTATCGCGAAATCCTGGAGGGCGGCCGGTTCGGCATCCATGCGGAAAAAGTGACCGTCAACTACGGTGAAGTCCTGGACTACAAACAGGAAACCATCGACAAGCTGGTGTCCGGCGTAGAGCAGCTTCTTAAAGCCAACGGCGTGACGATGCTGAAAGGCACCGGTACCCTTCTGGCAGACCGCCAGGTGAAAGTCACCTTCGCAGAACCTGCGGAAGACGGCGCGACAGAAAGCTACTACGATGCAGAACATATCATTTTGGCAGGCGGTTCTTATCCTGCAAAGCTGCCGGTAGAAGGCATGGAACTGGAAGGCGTCCTGACCAGCGATGGGCTCTTTGCATTAAAAGAGATCCCGGAAAGCCTGACCATCATAGGCGGCGGCGTGATCGGTGTGGAATTCGCAGAAGTTTTTTCAGCGCTGGGCTGCAAAGTCACCATCCTGGAAGCTCTGCCGAAGCTGCTGGCTAACCTGGATAAAGAAATCTCTCAGAATCTGAAAATGATCCTGAAAAAACGAGGCGTGGACATCCATACCGGCGCATCCCTTGCAAAAATCGAAAAGGATCCTGCCGGAGGACTCATCTGCCACTATACGGAAAAAGACAAGGACCAGTCTATATCATCTCAGTACGTGCTTTGCGCAGTGGGCAGAAAGCCAAACGCTGCGGGATTGTTCCTGGATCCGGAGGAATTTGCTGATATCGCGGAAAACTCTGCGGCACTTACGACCAAACACCTGGAAGCTGCGGCACAGACTGCTCATGACCTGGGTATCACCATGGAGCGAGGCTTCATCGAAACCGACGTCTACGGACAGACCGGCGCTCCCGCCATCTACGCCATCGGCGATATCGTAAAAGGCATCCAGCTGGCTCACGTGGCAAGTGCGCAGGGGATCACGGCAGCGGAAAAGATCGCGGGACATACTCCGAACGTGGATCTTGCTATCGTTCCGTCCTGCATCTACACCAGCCCGGAGATCGCTTCCGTCGGCATCACCGAGGAAGATGCCAAGGCTTCCGCAACACCGGTGAAAGTAGGCAAGTACATCACCAGCGCTAACGGCAAATCCCTGATCTCCAAGGAAGAGAGAGGTTTTGTGAAGATCATCGCTCACGCAGATACCGGAGAGATCCTGGGAGCCCAGATGATGTGCGCCCGCGCCACGGATATGATCGGTGAAATGGCTACCGCCATCGCCAACAAACTGACTCCATCCCAGCTGCTCAAAGGCATGCGCGCTCATCCGACCTATAACGAAGCAGTCGGTGAGGCACTGGAAGAGCTGGAAGGCGGTGCGATCCACATGGCGCCGAAGAAAAAGAAATAGGAAAGACGTAAAAAAAGAGTGTTTCGAAGATATCGAAACACTCTTTTTTTGCTGTTTTTCAGCTTCTTTAAAATTTCATCCCCCCTATCTCGTTTTCTTGTTTTTTTCGCTGGACATTCCCTTAAGGGAATAGGGTATAATCGGTTTACTAAATTTTCTGAAATAAGTGAATTTTGAAATATTTAGGGGGGGTACATTCCCTTCTAGGGAAAGGAGGAACCGAAACAACAGACAACCACCAATACTTTACTGCAAAAGAAAATCACAGAAACGTTATTACAACCAACACATCATTTATTAAGAGAGGGATATTGTATGAAGAAAAAATTGATAGCTGGTATTCTGTCTCTGATCATGGCGGTGACGCCTTTCGTGTCCCTGCCGGCCATATCCTATGCAGACAGCGGAACCTGCGGAGTCAAGCAGGGAGCTACTGATATTTTTGAAGGTATGGCGACAGACGACAAAGACATTACCATTTGGAATGATAAAATGGCTGTATCGTTTGCAGTAGGCTCCAATAACTACTGGAACATGACCAAAGGAAGTATTCTGGACATCTGTGCGATCGATTCATCAGGTAAATGGGGACCGGATCTGGTCAACGACGTTGAGCTTCTGATGGATTTATGGACAGCGACAGGTGAGTACAAGGGAACAGACCTGCGAAATGACGTCAAGGTCACATCCTCGCTGTCATCAGATAAAAAAACGGTTACCGTTACATCAGAATATAGATACTGGGTGGCTGATCCTAACAAGGACGGTGTGAATGATGACGCACTGCCGCTTGATATAAAACAGGTCTATACCCTGAAAGCCGGAGACAGCCATCTTTCTATGGAAACTACAGTAACAAATCCTAACGAGACTATTGACTACGGAAACGAAACTTTGAACTCTTCCGCTGCCGGAAAAAGCAGCACGGGGATGTTTTCCGGATACTCCATCAGCACCAATGCGGCCAATATGTTCGGCCCTTACGGTTACTATCCTGATACCAAGGCCACCGGGATCGCTATTGGAAATAACAAAAATGTAAAAGAGTATTTTGGAAAATTCGTTACAACGTACAAGGATGATTATGCCGTTTCTCTGATCATGGATGGGTCCGATTCCTACAAGGGATCCTCTGGGTACAAAGATCTTTACATCAACCAGGTGATCAAAGCTAAGCAGTCGTACTCCTTCAAGGGAGAAGTCCTCGTGGAAACCGCCAATTCTACGGCCTCCGTTCTGGATCGCATCTATGCACGCGATGGTATCGAAGCTGGTGATACGGCGATGGTAAGCGGGACCGTAACAGATGAAGACGGCAAGCCTGTCGAAGGCGTAAACGTCATCGTAAAAAAAGACGGTAAGTACATGTGTACAACAAAATCCGGATCAGTAAACGGTGCCGAAGTCGATAAACCAAAGACTATCGAACAGCCGATGGTATGGGCGATCACCGACAAAAACGGGAAGTATTCCTTCAAACTGCCGAAGACCACCAACAGCTTTGACGGAGAAGGTACTTACAAATATAAGTTAAAGCTGGAAGCAGCCGGGTACACATCCCAGACTACGGATGAATTTACACTCGGCAGCGATAAAACACAGAACTTTACCATCAAGACGGGAGCTCCTGTCAAATTAAGTGCCAAGGATCAGAATGGCAAGGCCATTCCGTTCCGGGTAGAGATCTCAGGCGTGACCTATGAAAACAAATGTGCCGGGATCAGTACATATTTCAGTAATTCCGCAGACAAAAAAACGGATATAGAATTTAACCTAACCCAGGCAGAGAACGTGACCTTTACTGCTTCCTACGGGAAGAATTTTGAATCGAAGGCAGTTCCTCATAAAACAAATGTAACGGCGAAGGGCGTTGAATACGAATTTATGATCCACGAGATCGTTGATCCGAAAGCATCCGGATGGGTATCTATGGACAACCATCAGCATTCGGACTACGGCGATGGAGCAACGACTCCGAAGGATCTGTTCAATGCCCAGATCGCCGCGAAGCTCCATTACAACCTCGTTTCGGACCATGATACGCGGATCAATAATATTCCGATGAAGAAGTTCTCCGACCAGATCGGAAGACCATACATCTCCAATATGGAAGTCTCTCCGGGATGGGGACACTGGGGCGTTCTCAACGTTGATTTCAACGAAAAGGAAACAGGCAACATAGTCAACGCTTCTACCGCAACACCTCCTGAGATCATCAAAGCTGGACACGCTGCCAATGCTCTGGTAATCGTGCATCATCCGTATTCCGACTACGGATTCCTGCATAATCAGGACAGTGTCGCAGGCGGACACGCAGACGGCTGGAAAGATTTCGATCTGCTCGAACTGCAGTCGACGATATCATCCGACGGAAAGACACTGGAAGTTCTGGAAGATCTCACTGCAGAGAAGTACAAGAATATCAACCTCGATAAGCTCAGCAGCACCATCGCCAATGCCGGCGTCTCTCAGATGGATGCCAAAGCACTTGTATCCGCATTCGCATTCTGGAATGCCGGAGAAAAGAAATATCTGAGTGCCGGTTCCGACCAGCATCAGGCGACAAATACAGCACTGTATCCAGGTATCATCCGACAGTACGCGAAAGTTGGAAAGGACAGCAAAGACTCCACTAAAGCCGATTCAAAGGCATACCTTGCAGCACTGAAAGATGGTCGTTCTTATGTTACCATGGGTCCGCTTTTCTTCACTTATGACGGAGAATCGTTCGGAGACACTATTTCCACAGGGAAAAAAGCTCTGAAAATCGATGCTCAGGCAGTCAACGGTCTGGAAAAAGTCGTACTTTATCGAAACGGCGTAAAAGTAGAAACAAAGGAGCTGAAAGGCTCGACTGACAAACAGACGCTGGAATTCATGGTCGACTCTACGAATGACACGAAGTGGTACAGCTACGTTGCCATCGACAGCACCGGGAACTATGCAGTATCCAACCCGATCTGGGTGAGCGCCGAAGGCGGAACGCCAGAACCGGGCGGCGATTCTACCAAACCGGGCGGTCAGGGATCTATGGACAACGGCTCTGCTGACAAAGCCAAATCAAAGGGCTCCAATACCGGAGACAATACGCACCTGCTTCTGCTGATCCTTCTTATGACAGCTGCAGCTACCGGTGCAACGATCATGGTTATCCATAAAAAAAGACATAACGGATAACTGATAACTTCATCATAAAATATGACTGGAGATCCGATTTTCGGATCTCCAGTTTTTATGCGAACCTGCAGTGCGTCCACCGAACTGCAGCCATTATTCGCCCACAAAACTCCCGAAATCATTGTAATCCCCTGTCATTTCATGGTATAATCATTATGTATTTTTCTGCACAGGCAGAATAACCGGCAAACCCGCGTCCGCGGACTGTTTCGGGAAATCCCGGCAGCACCCCGGCGATAGATAATAAAAGGAGAGTATTATGGAAAACACACAAAGCTACACAAGTTCCCTTTCTGAACGGTATCCGAGCAAAGAGATGAAATACCTCTTTTCCCCGGAAATGAAATTCAGGACCTGGAGAAAACTCTGGATCGCACTGGCAGAAACGGAACAGGAGCTGGGCCTTCCCATCACTGACGAGCAGATCGCAGAACTGAAGGCCGCCGCCGATGATATCAACTACGACGAAGCCAAAGAACGCGAGAAGATCGTTCGCCACGACGTCATGTCCCACGTATACGCTTACGGACTGCAGTGCCCGAAAGCCAAAGGGATCATTCACCTGGGCGCGACCTCCTGCTATGTTGGCGATAACACGGACCTGATCATCATGACAGAAGCTCTGAAACTGATCCGTAAGAAACTCATAAACGTCATTTCCAATCTGGCAAACTTTGCAGAGGAACATAAAGCACAGCCGACTCTGGGATTTACCCACTTCCAGCCGGCACAGCCTACGACAGTCGGCAAACGTGCCACGCTGTGGCTGCAGGATCTCCTGATGGATCTTGAAGACCTGGATCACATCCTGGATTCCATGAAGCTGCTGGGATCCAAAGGAACTACCGGCACACAGGCCAGCTTCCTGGAACTCTTTGACGGAGATCTCTCCAAGGTACATCAGATCGACGGCAAGATCGCCGAAAAAATGGGATTCGACGGCTGCTATCCGGTATCCGGACAGACGTATTCCAGAAAAGTGGATTCCCGCGTGCTGAACATTCTCTCCGGCATCGCACAGAGTGCCCACAAATTCAGCAATGACATCCGTCTGCTGCAGCACTTAAAAGAAATCGAAGAACCTTTTGAGAAGAACCAGATCGGATCTTCCGCTATGGCATATAAGAGAAATCCGATGCGTTCCGAACGTATCGCGGCGCTTTCCAACTTCGTGATTTCCGGCGTGCTCAACCCGGCGATCACGGCATCTACCCAGTGGTTTGAACGGACACTGGACGACTCGGCCAACAAGCGTCTGAGCGTATCCGAAAGTTTCCTGGCCACCGATGGCATCCTGGAACTTTATATGAATATCACTTCTGGACTTGTCGTTTATCCGAAGGTGATCCATGCCCGCCTCATGAGCGAGCTGCCGTTCATGGCAACGGAAAACATCATGATGGATGCTGTAAAAGAAGGCGGCGACCGTCAGGTCCTCCACGAAAAGATCCGCCAGCACTCCATGGCAGCCGGCAAACGCGTCAAAGAAGAAGGTGCAGAAAACGATCTGCTCGACCGGATCGCTGCAGACCCTGAATTCCACACGACCAAGGAAAAGCTGCTGGCGATCATGAAGCCGGAAAACTTCACAGGCTGTGCCGAAAGCCAGACGGAAGAATTCCTCAAAAGCTGCGTGCAGCCGGTTCTGGACGCTAACAGGGAAGCGCTCGGCATGACGGCTGACATCAACGTATAAAAAACATATATCTCACAGATTAACATACAGAAAGGAGAGTGCTGATCCTCCTGCAAACGCCCTGCCGGGCAAACTTTGCAGAAAGCACAAAGGCATCAGCGCAACATTTCACACATGGTCAAAGCTATCGTAGGCGCCAACTGGGGCGATGAAGGAAAAGGGAAGATCACGGATATGCTTTCTCAGGAAGCCGACATCATCGTCCGGTTCCAGGGAGGAAGCAATGCCGGTCACACCATCAAGAACAACTATGGCAAATTCGCCCTTCATATGCTGCCGTCCGGGGTATTTTACAATCATACAACAAGCATCCTGGGAAACGGTGTTGCTCTCAACATCCCGTATATGTTCCGGGAGATCAATGACATCGTCAGCAAGGGCGTTCCTATGCCGAAGATTCTGGTTTCCGACAGAGCTCAGATCCTGATGCCGTATCACATCCTCTTCGATGAATGCGAAGAAGAACGTCTGGCAGGCAAGGCATTCGGTTCCACCAAGTCCGGGATCGCGCCTTTCTATTCTGACAAATACGCTAAGATCGGATTCCAGGTACAGGAGCTTTTCCTGGACGAAGCAGAACTCCGCGACAAAGTGGAGCGTGTCTGCGTGCAGAAAAACATTCTGCTGAAGCACCTTTACAACAAACCCGAACTTGATCCGGACGATATCATGAAAACGCTGAAGGAATACAAGGAAATGGTCGCTCCTTACGTTTGCGATGTTTCCGAATTTCTCCACGAAGCTCTGGCAGAAGGCAAGGAGATCCTGCTGGAAGGACAGCTGGGAGCGTTAAAAGACCCGGATCACGGAATCTACCCAATGGTTACGTCTTCTTCCACTCTGGCAGCTTACGGTGCCATCGGAGCAGGCGTTCCCCCATATACCATCAAAGATATCATCACAGTCGTAAAAGCTTACTCCAGTGCTGTTGGCGGCGGTGCGTTCGTCAGCGAGATCCTGGACGAAGAAGAAGCGGAAGAACTGCGTAAACGCGGCGGTGACGGCGGTGAATACGGCGCTACGACAGGAAGACCTAGAAGAGTAGGCTGGTTCGATGCTGTCGCCACGAAATACGGCTGCATGACTCAGGGCACGACAGAAGTTGCTTTCACAGTACTGGATCCGCTGGGCTATCTGGATGAGATCCCAGTATGCGTGGGCTACGAGATCGATGGCGAGATCACCACTCGCTTCCCGACCACAGCCAGACTGGAAAAGGCAAAGCCTGTCCTGAAGAAACTGCCGGGATGGAAATGCGACATCACCGGCATCCGTGAATTTGATAAACTTCCTGCTGAGGCTCAAAACTATGTAAACGAGATCGAAAAGCTCATCGGCTTCCCGATCACTTACGTATCTAACGGTCCCGGCAGAGAGGATATTATTAAGAGAACGCCGCAGCTGTAAAGCGCGGCGGCATCTCGCTCCGCGCTTTTCCATGGGATCCCAGAGAAATCCGCGGATTTTTTTCATACTGTAAAGTGATCAAAATGGAGGTGTATCATGGCAGTACTTATTAAAAACGGAACCATCGTAACGGCAGAAGGCGAACGCAAGGCAGACATTTATGCTGAGGGCGAAAGCATTACCGCTATCGGCGAAGGACTGCAGCCAAAGGAAGGTGATGAAGTCATTGATGCAGAGGGTAAATACGTTTTACCTGGCGGGGTTGACCAGCACGTGCACTTTTCCTTCTCCTACAAGGGCAGCAAGACCCGTGGATTCGAAACATCCAATGCTGCTGCTGTTGGCGGTACGACAACTCTTATTGAGTTCGTAAACCAGGAACAGGGCCGAGGTCTGGTAGAAACCCTGGATGATTATCGTAAAAACGATGCAGAAGGTATTGCTATGGTCGACTATGCATTCCACAGCGTAATGACCGATCCGAGAGATGAAGTAATTGAAGAGATTCCGAAGCTGGCAGAAGCAGGCTATCCGACGATGAAGCTGTTCATGGCGTACAAAGGACAGTTCTTCCACGCTGATGACGACGCCATTCTGAAAGCTTTGCAGAAAGGAAAAGACGCCGGCGTGACCATCATGGTCCACGCAGAAAATGCCGACATGATCGATGTTCTGACGAATCAGCTGATCGCAGAAGGCAAAACAGCGCCTTACTATCACGCAGTCAGCCGTCCGCCTGTAGTCGAAGCCGAAGCAACAAGACGTGCTATCTACCTGGCTGAACTGGCAGACGCTCCGCTCTACGTCGTACACGTTACCTGCAAGGAAGCTTTGGAAGAACTCAAGGCCGCTTACAGCCGCGGACAGAGGGTCTTCGGAGAAACCTGTGCACACTATCTGGTACTGGATGAATCTGATCTGGCCAAGCCTGGCTACGAAGGTGCAAAATACGTTTGCTCCCCTGCCCTGCGTACCGAAGAACACCGTGACGCTCTGTGGGAAGCTGTTGATCGCAAATGGCTCAACGCAATCAGTTCCGACCACTGCGGATTCGACTATGCAGAGCAGAAGCATCTGGGCTACGGCGAAGGAAAATCCTTTGCAGATATCCCTAACGGAGCACCAAGCCTGCAGAACCGCCTGAACATCCTGTGGACTTACGGCGTATGTGAAGGAAAACTTTCTCCTAGCAGACTGGTAGACCTGTACGCAACGACTCCGGCCAAGGTAAACGGTCTTGAGAACAAGGGACAGCTGGCAGTAGGATTTGATGCTGATATCGTTATCTTCGATCCTGCATACGAAGGCACTATAAGCTATAAAACAAATCTGGAAGGTGTAGACTACAGCCCGTTTGAAGGATTTGCACAGAAAGGCCGTCCTGAAACCGTATTCCTGCGCGGACAGAAAATCGTAGAGGATGCCAAGTACATAGGCCATAAAGGTCAGGGCAAGTTCGTTCCTGGAAAGCCGTTCGGCGCATCCTACGAATGGTAGAAACGGCGGACTTTTATGACACTACAGACTAACGAAAAACGACTTCTTGACAACCTGCACACCCTGCGAACTTTCACCGACACCCCGCAGGACGGCGTGACCCGGTTTTCCTACGGTACGCAGGATGCCAGAGCAAGAGAATACATCATAAAACGAGCAGAAAACTGCGGCTGCAGCGTATCCATCGATGCGCTGCAGAACATCCGCATTGGACTTCCCACCAACAAACCGGGACGTAAAACCGTCTTGTCCGGCTCCCATATCGACACCGTGCGAAACGGCGGCTGGCTGGATGGTATCTACGGCGTCTGCGGTGCGCTGGAAGTCCTGGAGACCCTGGCAGAAAATCCAGATTCACTGAAGGATACATCCTTCAACTATGAGCTGGTGGTCTTTGCAGAAGAAGAAGGCTCCGGCTTTGGTTCTACCATGACCGGCAGCAAATTCATCACCGGGATCTACGCAGAAGCCGATCTGGACAAGCTTGTCAGCGATACCGGCATGAGCCTCCGGCAGACTCTGCAAAGCCTCTCGCCATACGGGCCGGATGGCAAAACGATCGTCTACAACACAGGCGGTTTGTCTCAGGAAGCGCTGCAAAACGTTCGCTGGGATTTTGATCAGGTCCAGACTATGCTGGAGCTTCACATCGAACAGGGCCCTGTGCTGGACAGAGAAGGCCTGAGCCTCGGGATCGTGGATTCCATCTTCGGCATGCGGGTCATCGAGGTGACACTTACCGGCGTGGGAAATCACGCGGGAGCTACTCCGATGACAGAACGGTACGATGCTCTGTGCACTGCAGCGGAATGCATCCTGGCGGCGGAAGCCCATGTCAAAACCGACGATGACAAGCGAACAGTCGTTACCTGCGGTAAAATGGACATCGAGCCAAACTGCTCTAACGTTATCCCGGAAACGGTGAGATTCTCTCTGGAAGTCCGTGATAAGGATGAAACGAAAATCGATCGCTTTATGAATGAGATCATCGATCTTATCGTTGCGATCGCAGAAAAGCGTCAGGTGAACTGCGAGATCAAAGAACATTCCAAATCAAGTCCGCTCCATCTGACCGACCGTTTGATCGATGCGATGTCAAAGCATGCAGCCGCACTTGATCTGCCATACAAAGTCATGGACAGCGGTGCCGTGCATGATGCCTGCATGATCGCAAAATATGCACAGACAGGTATGATTTTCGTTCCAAGCATCAACGGACGAAGCCATGTGCCGGAAGAAAATACAAACGATGCAGATATCGCGGCCGGTGTTCAGTTCCTGCTGGATACCGTGCTTCATGAACTGCATGAAGTAAAATAATCAGATTTACACAATTATAAAGGAGGTGCCCTCGAACTTGTACAAAGATGCCTTACGCGCAGCCTGGGCTGAGATCAATATTACTAATCTGGACTTTAATATCAAGCAAATCAAGGAGAAGGTCGGATCCGGTGTCAAAATCACCGGTGTGGTGAAAGCGGATGCTTACGGCCATGGATCGGTGCGCGTTGCAACCGTTTTGCGAGCCAACGGAATCGAATCCTTTGCAGTAGCCACCCTTTCGGAAGCGGTGCGCCTGCGAAAAGCCGGATTCCTGCTGGAGGAGATCATGGTTCTCTCTCCGATCCCGGAACCTTATATCGACACCATCATCGAGCACCGACTGTCACCTGTAGTCTGCGATTACAAAAATGCAGAGGCTATATCCAAGGCTGCAGCCGCAGCCGGCATCATCATAAAGGGCTATATCGCGGTAGACACCGGTATGGGCCGGATCGGCTACAGCGACGACGTTACGTCTGTGGAAGATGTGAAGATGATCGCCGGACTTTCTAATTTCAAGATCAACGGACTATTTTCTCATTTTGCTACAGCAGATGCCGCCGATAAAACGTATGCGACAGTACAGGAGCAGCGTTATATGAGCTTCTACAAGCAGCTGCTGAAAGAAGGGATCGATATCCCGCTCAGGACTTTGGGAAACAGTGCGGCTGTCATGGAGATCAACTCGGCTTATTATGATATGGTGCGCCCCGGCGTTATTCTCTACGGTCTATATCCTTCTGACGAAGTGGACCGGTCGCAGCTGGCTCTGCGCCCTGCAATGTCCATCAAGGCCAATATCATTCATTTGAAAAAGGTCCCTGCAGGCAACAGTATCAGCTACGGGCGCAAGTTCACGACTCAGAGAGACAGCTTGATCGCTACCATCCCGGTAGGCTATGCCGATGGTCTTCCTCGACCTTATTCTGCAAAGGGCAAGGTCATCGTCAACGGAGTTTATGCCCCGATCGCCGGTACGATCTGTATGGATATGTGCATGATCGATGTGACCCACGTACCATATGTGCGTCTCGGTGACGAAGTGACCATCATGGGCAAAGACGGCATCTATGAGATCACAGCGGACGATATCGCCCGCGAAACCGGCACCATCAACTATGAAGTGGTCTGCGGCTTCGGTCAAAGACTTCCGAAGGTGTATGTATATTAAATGTAAAAGAGGGAGCGTCCACAGACGCTCCCCTTTTGCGAGATTTCACTTGACCCTGAAAGTTCTTGTGCTATAATAAAATCAAGAGGAAACCGTAAACTGGTTAGCCTAAATAGCGGAGTGACCGTCCTTCAGGCTGCAAACCTAACAATGAAAGGCGGTCATTTTATCTCCCGTACTATTTTGTACAGGATCAGCAGATAAACTACACCGAAAATGTAATCCATCATGCACACCACCTCCTTCGAGGCTAATCCCAATGGATCCCCTTTTCAGGTGTGGCTAACCGCTTTCGTTTGCTCCTCTTGATTGGCTTATTATATCATTTTTGGTATTATTTGTAAATACCTTTTTTTTGAATTCTTTTCAGTAAATTTCCATCAATAAGAATTATCTTTCTTTCGCGATTCCGTATATAATGAATTTATCCTATACGAAAGGAAGTACTCTCATGAAAGACTACGCAAAACAACTGATTCTGGAAAACCCGTTTTTCGAGAAAATCAGCAGACAGAAGGAAGTCTTGTGGCTCAACGATAAATGCCTGCCATTCGACATGATCGACGGGCTGTGTCAGCTGGTGGTGTCCGATAAAGACATTCAGGATGCCGAAGCGCGCCTTAGCCGCTTTGCACCATTTATAAAAGCCTGTTTCCCGGAAACAGAAGCAACGGATGGCATCATCGAATCGCCTTTGCAGGAGATTCCGGCAATGCAGGAAGCATTGTGTGAATATGGGCCCTCTAAACTCCCCGGAAAACTTTTGTTGAAAATGGACAGCCACCTGGCAGTAGCCGGCTCTATCAAAGCTCGCGGCGGGATCTACGAAGTTCTGAAACACGCGGAAGAGCTGGCACTTGCGACCGGAAAGCTTAAGATCACCGACGACTACACCATACTGAACACCCCGGAATGGAAGGATTTTTTCGGACAGTACACGGTGCAGGTGGGGTCCACAGGAAATCTGGGACTTTCCATTGGCATCAGCAGTGCTGCGGTAGGTTTTCGCGTGAAAGTCCACATGTCCGCCGATGCAAAGCAATGGAAAAAAGATCTTCTGCGCAGCAAAGGCGTAGAAGTTGTAGAGTATGATGACGATTATTCCAAAGCGGTTGCAGAAGGCAGACGGCTTTCTGCACAAGATCCTCGCAGCTATTTTGTGGATGATGAAAATTCAAAGGATCTGTTTCTTGGTTATGCGGTAGCCGCCTCCCGGCTGGCAAAGCAGCTGGCGGAGCATCGGATCACTGTGGATAAGGATCACCCTTTATTCGTCTATCTTCCGGCAGGCGTAGGCGGCGCTCCCGGCGGCGTGGCCTATGGGCTGAAACGGATTTTCAGAGACGATGTCCATTGTTTCTTCGCAGAACCGACTCACTGCCCTTCTGTACTGCTGGGAATGGCGACGGAACGATATGAAGATGTGAGCGTGAGAGACTTTGACATCGACGGGATCACAGAAGCCGACGGCCTCGCCTGTGCAAGTCCGTCTGGATTCGTGACGCGGATGGATCGCAATATCGTTTCCGGAGATTTTACGGTAGACGACGCCCGTCTTTATGAATTTATGTGCATGCTGAACGATACAGAAGATATCCGTATCGAACCATCCAGCTGCGCGGCTTTTCTGGGGCCTGTGCAGGTTGCAAGGACTCCTGCCGGACACAACTCCCCCAACGTTCACGGCATCACCAGCGAAAAACTGCAAAACGCTGCCCATATCTGCTGGGCCACCGGCGGTGCACTGGTCCCGGAGGATGTATGGGAGGAATGGTTTAAAGAATACAAACTACAGCGCTAGATATTAGCGAGCCTTTTCTTCGGGAGGTAAAGGAGATTTATACCGACCTTATCAATCGGCATATCTCCGATCCTAAGCAGCAGTTAAAGGTATTTGATAAGAACAGCGTTTATCTTCCCACCAAGAAAATCGGCAAGAACAATCCCAAAGCCGCCGAGATTGAAACGGATAATGCCGCAAGGCAGGAATGGAACAGGACGGCGGATATGGCACTCATATCGGGTATTTCCGAAGCAAAGATTTTAGAAGTCAAGCAGACCGAGATACACGACAAAGCAAGCAAATCTATCAAAAGCAAAGGCTGGCTGCCCAATCTGTTCCGTGGGATTGTGACAAAGGCAAAAGATTTTCTTCAAAACCTTATTCGGGAAAAAGATATGCCGCCCAAGCCTACACTTGATATTGATATGGCAGAGTTCCGCCATATGCGAAGCCTGATGATAAAAGTACAGGATAAGGCGGTAAAAATTAAAAACTTGCAGGATAAAGTTCTGCCGCAGTTGAAACAGCAGCTTGCCGATACAAAGGGGCTTTTTAAGGTTAAAGAACGAAAAGCATTAGAGGTAAAAATCAAAGAAACAGAAGCGGAAATTGCCGACAGACTGGATAAAATTCCCGATACGCTCAAAGAGGACGGTTATACCGATGTGCAGGTGTTTATGCGGACTTTCCGAGAAATGGAAAGCGTTGTAGAACAGTACAACCGTGACCTTGCCGAGTGGAAATATCAAGTCAGCAGGAAACCGACATCCGCCGCCAAAGAACAGCACAGATAGCCCGAAAAGCAGAGCGTGTTAAAGCATCTGCGTGAGATACAGGAACGCAACAAGCAGCAACCGCCGCAAAGACAGCGTAAGAAATCCATTGACAGAGATAGCAGGTAGGCATTGAAAAACCGCCGTTACGGTTTTACCCATAGCGGCGGCATACATAGTTTGATTAGTGTTCTTGCTTTTGAATAACGGTTATCTGCAAATCCTTTACATTGATAAGTGTTTTCTGCTTACATTTCGGGCAGTAGAGGGGGAAATTTTTTAATTCAGTATCTTCTCGTAATTGAAGGCGTGTTTTACTTTTACAGATAGGGCATAACAGCCATTCCATTCTCATTTTGATTTTTTATCAAAGGCGTTAGTAATTGCAACGATAGCAGGAAACATAACTCCCGCAACAACCAAAATTACCCAACTCTGTCCCCAATTATTTGATGATAGACTATATCCCACATATACTGCTATTGTAATTGCCCAATATGCAGTATCTACAGCAGCCGCAATAGACGGTTTTTCCTTGTTCTCTTTAGAATATTCTCCCTCTTGCAAAAGTTTTTCATAGCTTGCCCATATGATACCCGTCTTAATAAAACAAATCACACCTACGCCTGCAATAAGAAACGAAAAGGAAAGCATAGCCATTAGAAATAGGTCGTTATCAGCGTCAATTATTGCTCCGACAAAAAGAGGAATCAAGGCAGAAATACACAAACAAGTTCCCACAATATTATTCTTTGTGTGCAAATCTTTGTATTTTGCTTTGCGTTCTTTAACCAT